>Ga0310690_10000033_pt1 | contig 300294 bp, 282 predicted proteins | sample AusTroGonzalo_MG_2_FD_207661 | JGI IMG/M metagenome (GOLD analysis project Ga0310690, IMG submission 207661) | Bovine rumen microbial communities from tropical cattle in Woodstock, Queensland, Australia - Gonzalo_04 (v2) (version 2) | ecosystem: Host-associated > Mammals > Digestive system >... | reverse complement strand
TCAACACCGCCGCTTTATAATGTAATATTTTCATATACGGATAGATCTACTTTATAGATCCAGCAAGGGACATCGAATCACGAAAGCTCCCATGATTTTGTTCGGATATGACAATTGAGGATATTACGCAGACATGGCGACCGCTGGGGCATTAAACTGATACCCGATCTGCTTCGACGTTGCGGCTTGATAGCGCCACGCGGAAACGCACTCTCGAACGGCAATCACGCCGATGCGTCGGGATTGCCGCTGTCGTCTTACGGCTTTTTTATGCTGCTAAGCGTTTTTGTTATCGTCATGGTTTTCGTCGTCGGCGCTTTTGAAAGCCGGGGAAGAATGATCTCCCAGGCGGAAATCGAGTTGCGGCAGAAAACAGCTTTGCTTGAGGCCTATGTCGGCAAGATTCTGGAAGCCAATGACATGGTGCTGAACGACCTTGCAGCTGAAGTCGGTGCGATCCCCTGGGCTGAAATTGCCGCTTCAGAGCGGGTTTCAGAACATTTGGCAACCCAGAAGCAGTATTTGAAACACTCGGGCGTTATTGCGTTGGTTAATGCGGAGGGTTTGCTTGTATCCTACAGCGAAGGCTTTCCGGCAAAGTCCCTGAATGTATCCGACAGGGATTACTTTCGTTTCCATCGCGACGATACATCGGACGCGACGTTCATGGGCGAGCCATTGATTGGGCGTGTGTATGGAAAGCCGTCTTTGACCATGAGCAAAGCGCTTCGCCGTCCCGGCGGCAAGTTCGATGGCTTGATATTGATCACAATGCCCATCGATTATTTCTCAAGATTGTTCAATGGCGCTGCCTCCCAAACGGATGCCACCCAATTGCTGCGTGTGAACGGCAATGTCGTGGTGAATGTTCCGTTCTGGGAGGGGAGTGCAGCCGCGCCGGCATGGTTTGCGGCGGCAATTGCCAGGAACCCGGAGTCGGGCGAAGTTCATCGTGTTACGTCATCGGAAGGAATCGACCGCATCGTCGCTTATCGAAAAGTTCTCGACTTCCCGTTTTATGTGACATACGGAATCGATGAGAATGCCCTGATGGAGGGCTGGCGGCAATCGGTTCGCATCTACAGCCTGGTATTGGGGACGGCATTGGCTGCCTTTATAACGACGGCATGGTTCGCGCGCAGTCGTTCAATCGCCTTGCTGCGCTCAAACCAGTCGCTCCGGGAGGTTGGCGAAAAGCTTCTCGTTTCGCAGGATGAAGAGCGGCGTTCCATTGCAAGAGACCTGCACGATTCGACAGGTCAGCATCTGATAGGCGCGGCCATGGAACTGGAAAATCTTCGATCCAATCTGCCAGAGCTTAACGCGGAATCGTCGTCGGCATTGTCCCGCACGGCCCAGTTGATTACGCTCAGCAACAATGAATTGAGGACGCTTTCCTATCTGCTGCATCCTCCCATGCTGGATGAATCCGGGCTGCCGAATGCTTTGGAACTCCTCATCGCAGGATTTGAGGAACGAAGTGGCATGGATATCGAACTGCGGGTCGATCCCGTTCTTGGCGTAAAACGGCCGCCGGCCGGTGTCGAACTTGCCCTTTTTCGAATTGTGCAGGAAGCCCTGACCAACATCTACCGGCATTCCAAAGCGACAAAAGCTGTCATCAGGCTCGTCCGGAACAGCTCGACGACAGATTCGCGTCTTTCCTTGACGGTGAGGGACAATGGTGTCGGCATCGAACGACGCAAGCGCGTCAGCATAGGTGTTGGCCTGTCCGGCATGGAGGCGCGTCTTCGACCGCTGAACGGCACGCTCGATATCTCGACAAGCAAACAGGGTACGACGATCTCGGTACAGGTATCTGGCTAGAGCGAGATCGCCGTTTGCTGTACAGGGTCTATTTCTTCAGTTTTTTCGCGTAGTCCGCGTAAATCTGATCAGCCATTTGGCGGAGTGATCGTCCAATATTGGCGTACTCATATTCATTGAGATTGGCGAGCGATACACGCCCCGCGGGTTGACGCGTGCCAAAACCGCTGCCCGGAAGAAGGACAATGCCGGTATCGTTGGCAATGCGGAACAGGAGCTCGGTGGGCGCGACATTCTTTTTAACCCAATCCGCAAAGGCATCGCCATATAGTCTTCTGGTAATGTCTTCGAGATCGAGCAATGTGTAATAATCGACCGCGTTCTCGTCCGGTTGAGGCGACAGGCCGAGTTCACGATAAAGCGCGGCCTCGCGGCGGCGGATGAGTTTCTTCAGCTCCGCCTTATAGCCATCACTCTCGTCCATGAGCGCGAAGAGCGAGAACAGGACCATCTGGATCTGCTGGGGCGTCGACAAGCCGGCGGTGTGGTTCAGCGCCACGGTGCGGCTGTCGGCGACCAGCCGGTCGAGGAAATTGAGCTTCGACACGTCAGGCACCAGTGTCGAATACCGTTCTTCCAGTTCCTTGCGGTCCGATTTTGGCAGATCCTTCAATTTTGCATCAAAGATATTTCCCTGCTGTGCCGCAATGACGCCAAGACGCCAACCCGTTGCACCGAAATATTTGGAGAAAGAATAAACCAGCAGCGTGTTGGCCGGGCAGGTGGCAAAGAGAGATTTAAAATCATCGGCAAAGGTGCCGTAAACATCATCCGTAAGGATCATCAGATCGGGGCGCTTTTCCGCGACGATCTTTGTGATCCGTTCCAGGCTCCGGGTGTCGAGCTTGACCGATGGGGGATTGCTTGGATTGATGCAGAAGAAGATCTTGATGTCCTTGTCGAGAAGCTTGTCCAGTTCTTCATCGGGATACTGCCACCCCGCAGCGGGATCGGCATTGATGTGAACCTGCTTCAGCCGATAATCGTTCAGCTCAGGTATTTCGATGTAGGGGGTGAAGGCGGGCATGCCGATAGCGACTTTATCGCCGGCCGCAATGAGCTTGTTCTGTTTCAGCGAGTTGAAGATGTACGTCATCGCAGCCGTTCCACCCTCGGTTGCGAACAGATCGATATCGCTTGAGGTCAGGAAACCGCCGATCATTTCCTTGACGATATAGTGCTTGACGATCTCTTCGCTCATTCGAAGCATGCGCGGCGGTACCGGATAGTTGCTGCCGAGAATCCCCTCGACAGCCTCGTGCAGGAAGTCGGAGGCTGAAAGGCCAAGCTGGTCACGCACATAGCTGAGGGCGCGTCCCAGGAAAACCACGCCGGGCTGCGCGCGATGTTCGGAAATGAACCGCTCGAAACGGGCTTCGATCCCTTCAATCTTCGGCAGACCGCCGACGCCATTCTGCATATAGGAAAAGGACAGTTCTGCTTCAGCAACCGCAAACAAGCCGAGGCGGAAAAAGGCGCGCCGCGGCAAAGTTGCAAGGAAGTTCGGATTGCCGCGGCCGGCATTGAGGATCAACCGGTTTTCCCGCGCTGAGGCAACTTTGATAAGGGCATCCTTCAATTCGAAGGGGCTGAGCTTGGCGTATTGGCTGTAATCGGTGCGGGGCATGATTGTCTCCTCAAGCAAATGCGACGACCAGAGGGCCGAGCAGGGTCAGGAACACGTTGGCAAGGGCGTAGGTTATGGCGAAGGGTGCCGTGGGAATGGAATTCCCGGCCTTGTCGAGAATTTCCCCGAAGGCCGGGTTGGCGCTGCGCGAGCCGGAAAGGGCACCGGCGAAAATAGCCGTGTTGTCATATTTCAGGACATAGCGGCCAAACAGCATGGTGATGATCAACGGCAGGATCGTCACAACGACGCCGATGAGGAAAATGGAAAGGCCGCTCGTCGCGATCGTTTGCACCGCCTGCAGGCCGGATTGAAGTCCCACGACCGCAACAAAACCTGCCAGCCCGAGATCGCGCAGAAGCGTCGATGCGCCGGTCGGCATATTGCCGATCGCGAGGTTTCGGCTGCGATACCAGCCGAAGAGAAGACCTGACAGCAAAGCGCCGCCGCCGCTGCCAAGCGTCAATGGTATGGAGCCGATACGAAGGACAATCAGGCCGACAAGCAAGCCGGCTACCAGGCCCAATCCATGGAAGACGAAATCCGTCTTATCGCTCGGCAGAATGACCGTGCCGATCGATCTGGCCGCGCGTTGTAAATCCTGATCCGTGCCATAGAGCGTGACGACATCGCCCGGCTCAATTCTGGTGTCGGGATCAAGCGGCAGGGGTTTGTCGGCACGTTTGATACCCGTCACATAGATGCCGTGGCGCAGATCCGCGGTCGCGGCCTTCTTGATCTCGGCCACAGTCTTGCCGATGAATGCCGGGCTGTTGATTGTCACGTCGCGTGTGACGACAACGATATCCATGCCCTCGGACGATTGCAATTCGGTTCCGATGGCTTCGGCCGCATTGACGACGCCGGCCCGTCTGCCAACAACAAGGATGATATCGTCGGCCAGAAGCGTCAGATTGGGTTGCACGCCGATCAGTGCGCCGGCGCGCTTGATCCGTTCGATGGTAAACGCCGCGTCGCTCGCGCCGGCATTCTCAACCTCGACAACTGTCTGCCCTGCTGCCTTGCCAACACGATAGATGCGGCCAACGAGATCGGGTGCAGCCGGGTGTTCTCCCGGTCCATACATCTGCGCGCCAGCCAGCAGCGCGGCCTGAGCTTTGATCGCATCGTCCCTGATGCTGCGGCCCATGAGCTTTGGAAGAATATTGACGCAGACGATGATGGCGCCGAAAGAACCGAAGATGTAGGTGACCGCATATCCGACGGCCACGTTGCCTTGCAGTCTCTGCACCTCGTCTGCTGCCAGACCAAGCTTGCCGATGGCTGCGCTTGCCGTGCCGATAATAGCGGATTGCGTGAGTGCTCCGGATGCGATGCCCGCTGCCAGCCCCTTATCGAGACCAAACATTCGCGCAAGCACCACAACGGTAACAAGACCGCTGACGGCGAGAACGACAGCCATGGCAATTTCGCGCAAGGATTGGCGGCCTAACGAGCGAAAGAATTGCGGGCCGCTTTCAAAGCCGACCGCATAGATAAACAGTGCGAAGAGTACCGACTTGACCCCGTTGTCAACCGAGACTCCAACCTGGCTGATCAAAACCGCGACGAGCAGAGATCCTGCAACGCCGCCCAACTGGAACTTGCCGAACTGGATCTTACCAATCGCGTAGCCGCCGGCCAGTGACAGGAAAAGCGCGATTTCAGGTGATTGGCGAAAAACTTCATGAATCCAGTTCATCAATTCCCTCCAGTAGATGCCGCGGGTTGCTGACGTTTTCCGTGCCGAAATAGATCATCGATCTTCGAAGCTGTAAATCCTGCCCCAATCGGTCTTCATATCGACGAGCAGCCAGTTGCGGGTGCCGGCTTCTGTCAAAGCCTTGTCGAGTTTGCCGAAGTGGGAGTCGCGATCATAGGCATATTCCCTCTCTGCGTCGGTGTGGTGCACGATCATCCCGAAGCGTGGACCGTCGCCTGCCGTTGCCCAACGCAGCATCTCGTAGTCGCCGTCGGAATTCCCCGCGACGAAGATCGGGCGGTGACCGATGAACTTGTTGATGCCGACGGGTTTGCCTGCGCCATCGTCGATGAAGTCGATTTTCGGTTCACGCGTGAGGACGGGCGTGTCGCCCTCCAGAAGGTACTTGGTTTCGATACTGCTGCCGATCACCTGTTCCGGCGGAATTCCGTACATCTTCTGGGTCATCGGACGCATGAATTCGACACCGCCGCCAGAGACGATGTAGGTTTTGAAACCATTGTCCCGCAGATAGTCGAGAAGTTCGCGCATCGGCAGGAACGTGATTTCATTGTAAGGGCGCTTGAACTTTGGGTGTCTTGCCGTCGCGAACCAATCGGTAACGATCTTGGAGAATTCGTCCGTCGTCATCCCCGCATGCGTTGCCATTCCCAGTTCGACAATGCCTTTTTCGCCCGCGCTGGCCAGGCCTGCAAGATTGCCTTCCAGAATGGATTTGAATGGTTCCTTTTCCTTCCATTCCGGATGTTCCGGAGCGAGAACCTTGACGCGATCGATCATGAAACCGAGCTGGAAATAGAATGGCTGCTCGGACCATAGGGTTCCGTCATTATCGAAAACGGCAATGCGATCCGCAACCGGAACGAAACCCGATCCCTCCGTTGTCACCTTTTGAACGAATGCGACGATTGCAGCTTTCGCACGGCCCTCGCGCCACGAAGGCAGCGCATCCTGGCTGAGCGCCAGTGTCGGAACAGCGGTAATCAGAATGGCTGCGAACAGCCCGGCGAGCCTGGCAAGTCTGGTCACGGAATGCTCCATTCTAGGCGATTAAGGGCGTTTAACGCACCGGAAGCCAACATGGCTGGTGGAAGTGTCTTCCGGCTCGGCGTGTCTGGCCGCCGGACGGTAACGCCTGCAATAATTCGGAGCACAAAGGTGCGAACCACCCTTGAGAACTCTTCGCGGTATCCGGATTGCAGGCTGCCGCGGATCAAAGCTCATTTCGATCGCACCACCGTGGGGATTAACAGGGATGCAGCACGCCTTGGCTGCAGGTTCGGGATGGCGCGTCGACCAGAAATCGCTCGTCCATTCCCAAACATTGCCGATCATGTCGTAGACACCATAGCCGTTCGGCGGAAAGCTTGTGACGGGGGAGGTCCGGTCGTTGCCTTTGGAGCGAAGGTTGTGGTGGGGAAAAATACCTTGCCAGGTGTTCGCCATCAGTCGGCCGTCAGGTGCAAGTTCGTCGCCCCAGGCAAATTCAGCGTCGTCAAGCCCGCCGCGCGCGGCAAGTTCCCATTCAGCCTCAGTCGGCAGATCCATGCCGGCCCAGTCGGCGTAGGCCTTGGCATCGCACCAGGCAACGTGAACGACCGGATGATCGAGTTTCCGTTTCAAATCGCTCTTACGCCCGTACGGATGTCGCCAGTCGGCGCCGAATTTGAAGGTCCACCATTGGTTTATGTCCGAGCTGGTGACCGGTTCGCTGGGAGGGTCGAACATGAGCGACCCTGCCTTGAGCATGTGCGGCAACGCCCCGGGATAGTCCTTCGGGTCTGGCGCCTTTTCAGCAAGCGTAACATAGGAGGTCGCTGCAACGAACTCCCCGAACTGCCTGTTGGTGACAGGCGTGGCGTCGATCCAGAAGCTGTCAACCCGGACAGGGTGGCTAGGAGCTTCTTCGGCATAGTGCTTGTCGGAACCCATGGTGAAGGTCTTGCCAGCTATCCAGACAAGACCGTCCTCGGATATCGACGGCTCGCTTGCATCTTCCCGTTGAACTGCCACGGTCATCCTGTCTCGCCTCCACATGCATCGAGCGCAGCATCAAGAAGAAGAACGGCTGACTGAAGTACGTTACAGTAACAAATCCCGATCCGGGCGTTTGCGAACACAAAAATCGCGGATATGCGCCTATCAATGCGATGGAGGATGTTGACCATTGCGCCGTTCGGAAGACGAGGTCTGACACTCACAGGTGTATCGAAGGTGATGCCGCAGCGGCAAAGGCAAGTGAGACACCGCGGCTTTGTAACCGTTACGTACTTAGCTGATTGCTCCAGGGTATCGAAGATGGCTTCAAGCATTTGCCAAGAGCAGGCCGGTAATTGACGCCGGCGAAACACGACCGAGGTGTTGACCACCACGCATTGCCACTCCTCATCGCATTGGACGACAAAGCCCCCGGAAAACAACGGGCTGCTTCGAAGTCTCATCCGGATACGATAGTTGGAGGGTCATCAAAGGGAGCGAAATCAGACAAAGCCATGTCGGAGGTATCAGAACGGCGGGGACTGTGGAAACTGATGCTCAAGCTGCCCGTGTTGCGCGGCGAGCTCCAGGTTCTCAGTGCTCGAAACGCCACATTGCTGAGTTTATGCGAGGCATACAACGACGCGAGCTCGATGCTGGATCTGTTGCGAAGGAATGGATCAAGCGATATCAAATTGATTGCGGAGTACCAAGATATTTGCAGGGAACTTGAAGAAGAAGTTATCAAGATGTGCATCGCAGTGAATCAGAAGTGATGTGATCTTGGTTTTGCAGCTGAAATTGGCGATAAGTAATTATAAATGATTAGGCAGCGTATGCTGTAATTAAGAATTATATTGTTTGGTGTGAATATTAAGGGAATTCACTGTTTAAACCAAGGGTTTCCCCCTATACCGCAAGTGTAAAATACACTCTAACTGTACTTTGTTGTCTTTCATGGGGGATGAGTGCAATGAACGTTGACGAGATGGTCGACGCGCGGAAACTCACAGGCGTAACCGATGAAGATGCCAAAGTGGAGCTGGAACGGCTTCTTTCGGATGCACAGTTTCATTCCACGGAGCGCAACAGGAACTTTCTAAGATACGTTGCCGACGCGGTTTTCGAAGGCAACTCAGCCTCGGTGAAGGCCTATACCATCGCCGTTGATGTTTTCGGCCGTCCGTCCAGTTTCGATCCCTCCACCGATCCCATCGTCAGAATAGAAGCCACGCGCCTTCGTGCGTCGCTGGTTCAGTATTACGAGGCGCGCACGGACGTTGGAAGCGTGCACATTGAATTGCCGCGGGGTCGGTACATTCCCGTTTTCTCAAGAATAGCGGAGCTGGCGAGCGGCGTCAGTCCGGCAGAGGATGCCGCAGTCAAAGACGATGCACGCCATGTCGTGAAATCCGCGAACATCGTTTCCCTGCGAAATCTCCTGCTGTTCGGTTTGCCGATCGCTGCCGGATGCCTTGGCCTTTGGGCTTTCCTGGCGCGGGGGGCTATCTATTCCGATAAGCCGAATGTTGCGATCGAGATGAAACTTGCCGGTGATCCCTCCGATAGCGAGGCCGTTTTCATTCGCGACTACCTGATGATTGCCCTGTCGCAGTTTCATACGCTCAAACTGTCCGCGCCTGACCAGCCGCAGGCCATGGGCCGCGACGTTTCGAAGCCGACGGCAGATGTGACCTTCCTTACGTCGGACCGGCGAATGAACCGCTGCCATGTGAAGCTGAAATATCATTCCACCGCGAGCGAACGCACGGTCTGGTGGCAGGTTGTCAATCCGGCCACCGGCGAGGCTTTGCGATCCGGGGTGGAGAAGATTCTTGTCGGCAATAAAACCAATGAAGATTTGCGCCGCGAACTTGTGACCAATCTGGCCAATCGCTTTGCCGGTGCGCGGGGCGTGATCAACAGCACGGAACTGACGCGGGAACTGGCGGCGCCGACCATCGGGAACGGGTGTCTGCTTCGCGCCGCTGTCGCCATAGAGCGGCACAGCGGCAATGAAATGTGGGAAGCCAGGACCTGCCTTGAAGCCACGCTCAATGTTGCCCCGAACGATGCTGATGTGAATGCCCAATTGGCGGTTCTTCTGCTGGAGTCGACCGCGCCTGACATTGCCAATGATGCGACAGAACGTGCACTTGTTCTTGCAAACAAATCCGTCTCGCTTGCGCCGATGTCGGATCTGAGCAACTACGCGCACATGCTGGCACAATTCCGCAATGGCCAGACGGAAGCGGCCTTCGTCTCCGGTTATCGGGCAATGGCGCTTAATCCGCAGAATAGCGTCATCCCGGCCCGATTGGGCGCAATGCTCTTTGCCGCGGGACGGTGGGCTGAGGGTTCTGGACTGGCGATCAAGGCAGGCCTGATCGACGAGGTTCCGCACAGCGACGCCGGTCTGACCCTGGCCCTTGACGCATATCGGCGGGGTGAATTTGCGGAAGCGCTTTTGCGCGTGCAGCAAATGGGCCGTTCGGACGATTATGTCGCCAATATTCTTGAGTTGGCAGCCGCAGCGCAAGTCGGTGATACGGAAACGGTTGGCGAGGTTGTCACCCGGCTCAAATCGCGCAACCGGCAATTCTGGACGACCTTTCGCGCGGAAATGGCCGCCCGCCAGTACGCGCCTGTCCTTGTAGACACCCTTGGTGCCGGCCTGATGAAGGCCGGACTGGCGCTGCCGCAATGGCCCCAAGGGGGAGCACTGGACGCAACGTCTCCTCTCGTTAGCTCGACAAATTAACAGTTACGTACTTGCCCTTGCGGCTTGCGCGACCGCTCATGCATCCATGAACGGCACCAGCAATTGTTAGGATAACAATGAGACACCTATCGTCCAAGTGCTCTATGTGTAGCCGGTGGCATAGTTCACCAGGAAACTTGTTAAAACATTTGGCGACGATTCTTCTTGCCGTCGGCGCTCTGTTGTTTGCCGCAATTACAGTCGCCCAGGCGCAGCAGACTCAGCAAGATGAGATGCGCCTCATAGCAAGGGACGCTTATGTCTATGCATTTGCTCCGATAGCCAATTATCAAACCTGGGTAAAGCAAGCCACAGAACCAAATGCGCCCGAATATGTCGGCGGCTTCAATGTCTTTCGTCACTACGCCCAGACATTCACGCCAGACAACAAGGATGTGGTTACCCCAAACAATGACACGCCCTATTCATGGGCCTGGCTGGACCTGAGGGCCGAACCTATAGTCCTCAGTGTTCCGAAAGTCCCGAAAGACCGCTATTATGTCATGCAGCTTATCGACCTTTTTACCTACAATTTCGGTTATGTCGGGGTGCGGGCGACCGGGTTCGATGCCGGCAGCTACATGATCGCGGGACCGAATTGGAGCGGTGAAAAGCCCGAAGGGATCAAGCAAGTTATCCCGGCCGAAACCGATATCGTCGGGATTCTCGGCCGCACGTCCCTGAATGGACCCGAAGACGTGGAGAACGTGAAGGCTATTCAGGCTCAATACAAGCTGCAGCCGCTGAGTGCATTTCTGGGGAAGGCGGCCGCGCCAACCGCTCCTGCAATCCAGTTTCCTCCTTACGACAAGGCCAAGGCAACAAGCCACGACTTCATCGGCTACATCAATTTCCTGTTGCAGTTCGCGCAGCCAACCGTGCCGGCTGAAAAGGACTTGATGGAACGCTTTGCCAAGATTGGCATCGGTGCAGGCAAGGCGTGGGACGCCAGAAAAGCGGATCCTGCTTTGTTGGCTGCCATTGACGAAGGCGTGGCCGACGCGCAGGCACTGATGGCCGAAACGACAAAGAAGACGCTGAGCTCCAACGGATTGTTCGGGACCCGCGACTTCATGCATGGTGACTACATGACCCGCGCCATGGGGGCTGAAATGGGACTGTACGGTAACTCCATAGAGGAGGCGTGGTACGGCGGCTTCATAGGCGACGGAGCCAAACCGTCTCAGTTGCATTTCAAGGCCGGCGAACTGCCTCCTGCGCAGTTCTTCTGGTCGTTGACGCTCTATACGCTCCCCGATCGCTTCCTCTTTGCCAACCCGATCAATCGCTATTCCATTGGCGATCGCAGCAAGGGCTTGGTGTTTGGAGCCGACAAATCGCTCACGATTTACCTCGGTCATGAGTCTCCCGGCCCTGACAAGGAAGCCAACTGGTTGCCGACGCCCGAGGGCAAATACAGTCTCGTGGCACGCATTTACGGGCCGGAACCCAAAGCAATCGACGGATCATGGAAACTGCCAGTATTGGAGCCGTCGAAATGACTGCACAAAGCATCTTCGCCATCACGGTGTGTCTTGCGCTGCTTGCGGCTGGTTCTGCCGCGGCACAGGCGGATAGTATCCCGGTCAACACGCCAATGGGCGAGGTTTCGACCAATTTGGGTTTGCCTGCGGACGCCAATGCCATCAAGCAGCTCTATGACGAGCTTGATTATCAACGGGCGACACAAGCCTATATCTGGGCGCTGCCAATCGTCGGTTTTGCAGAGTGGCAAGCCTCGACGAGCAAGGATTTGGGGGCGAGCGGTACCGATCTGGTTTTATATGAGAGTGTCAAAGACAAGCTCGGTATCCTGACGGCCAATGCCACAACCCCCTACATCGGGGGCTTCCCGGACTTGTCCGTCACCGGTCCGCTTGTGATCGATTATCCCGCAGGCGCAACAGCTGGAGGCGTCGGCGATTTCTGGCAGCGACCGCTCACCGACATGGGTGAAACAGGCCCAGATAGAGGTAAGGGAGCGAAATATCTTCTGCTTGCCCCGAAGCAGGTGGCCCCGAAGGTCAAGGGTTACACGGTCATACAATCGCCAACCAACAACGTGTTTTTCGCATTTCGCGTGCTCGATCCGGATCCAAAGAAGGCGGAAGCCCTCATCAAGGCTGTCAAGATTTATCCGTTTGCCGAACGCGACAAGCCCAAACCGACGAAACTCATCAGGCCGGAAGGACGCCGGTGGAGCCAGGTTCCGCCTCGGGGCCTCGCCTACTGGGAGCGACTGAACGATATCGTGCAACGCGAGCCTGTGATGGAGCGCGACCGCATGGTCATGGCGATGCTGCGTCCATTGGGTATTGAAAAGGGAAAGCCCTTTGAACCGGACGAGCGCCAAAAGAAAATTCTGACGGACGGCGCTGTAACCGGGGAATTGATGGCCCAGGCGAATTCCTTTGCCACGCGCGAAAAAGATGCGCGCTATCGACCGGATACCCACTGGGACTACGTGATCATGTTCGATCCGTTCCAGGAGGCCGCTTCGTACACTCAGCTTGATCAGCGCGCCAAGTACTTCTACGAGGCCGTGACGACAACCAAGGGAATGGTCACCAAGACCCCCGGTGTGGGGCAGGCCTATCTTGCGGCGCACCAGGATGCCAACGGCAACTGGTTCGACGGCAGCAAATCCTACACGCTCAATGTTCCGGCAAATGCGCCGGCGAAGCTGTTCTGGTCAGTCACCGTGTATGACTCGCTCACTCGGGTCCTCATCGACAATACACAACAGGTTGCCGACAAATCGTCCCGCTCGGATATCGTGAAAAATGCCGACGGTTCATACGATTTGTATTTCGGGCCGAGTGCACCCGCTGGCAAGGAGAAGAACTGGATTCCGACGCTGCCGGGAAAGGCATGGTTTGCCTATTTCCGATTGTACGGACCGCTTGAGCCTTACTTCAGCAAATCCTGGAAACTGCCTGATATCCAGGCAGACAAGTGATCGCTCAGGTGATGGAGAGATTACCTTACTCTGATTTTCAAAGCTTGCTGCTTGAGCCCATCAACATGGAAAACGCCGCCAACGGCCGGCAGGAATTTCGGAGGAGTTGCCCATGTGGTCGCACCATAAATTGAAGCGGATCGTCGCGGTTTCAGCAACGCTCTCGCTGGCTTTCGCAGGCGCGGCGTTTGCGGCCGAAGGCGGGGCAGGCTTCTACCTTCTCGGTTCTTGCGGCCCTGCCGCCGGCGCGTTTCCGCCTCCCGGGGTCTATTTCCAGAATGACGTTTACATATACTCCGGAAGCCTCGGCGGCGGCCGTGGTTTGCCGAAGGGCGACAAGATCGTCGATGATGTCGATGGGTCGGTGGCTGTTGAACTGCCGACTGGAATATGGGTGACACCCCGGGGAATCTTGGGCGGGAACTTCGGCCTTTCGGCAACTGTGCCGGTTGGATACAAGAGCGCGTCAGCAAAGCTTGACATTGTCAGTCCGCGATTTGGCACTGCAATCCAACGGGGCCAATCTGACGACATATTCACCATTGGCGATCCAATTGTCAGCGGAATGATCGGATGGCACCACGGTAATTTTCATTGGCAAACAGGCATCATGGTCAATATCCCGATCGGCGATTATCACGATGGCGCTGGCAAATCTCTCGTTTAACCAACGGGGGCGCTGATGGCTATGCCGCGGCATCCTGGATCGATCCCATGTCGGGAATCGACATCTCCGGCGCGATAGGTGTTACATTCAACGCTGAAAACCCCGCAACGAATTATCGTACGGGTGACGAGCTTCACATTGAATGGGCAGTTTCCAAAACCTTCACGCCGAAGTTCTCCGCAGGTTTGACCGGATATTATTATGACCAGATATCGGGCGATAGCGGCGCGGTACTTGGCGGCCGCCGAATAAGGGGGGCGCTCGCTTCGCAACCGGGTAAGGGCACATTGCTGGCGATGTGTCCTGAACCCGGTATTATCCCCGACGGCCGAGCGCCTGGACCGGCGCTGCGTTAATGGTGCCGGGCGGAAGCAACTTGTGTGTTAATGCCGCTGGAAATATGGCGGCAGATATCAGTTCCAAACCTCGATCTTTGCGATTTTGTCGTCTGCGGTCATTGTCAATTTGTATTGGGCGAACCTTGTCTTGTCGTCACATGTTACCAGCACAATCGTGGGGCCTGCTGCCGACAGGACGTGATCGATTCTTGCGTCGCTGATCTGGTTGCACCAGAATCCTGCCGCCCGTATTGCGCGCGCCGTCTGGCGCTCAAGTATGCGCACTTGCAATGACTGTGCGGCAGCAACGTCTGTCAGAGCGACGAGGAGACAAAGGCCCTGGGCTATACGTTTCATCCGTTACCTCGCATAAGTTACTGATAAGAAGATGCTTTGAGCACTCCGGCAATGCAACAATGTAACTGTAACAACTTTGACGTGGCCTCTGATTTATCCCAACAATCCAGACGGAATTGGTTCGCGCGTTCCGCCGGGCCAATGTTTGATCCCAATGACCTAGAACGACCTGTGCGTCCGCAACTTTCCACGTATTACCTTGGGGACGTGCCGTTCTGAGCCGATGGGCATCAAGCCAGGGAATCTGGCGCAGTTGGGGGCGGCAATGGTCGGTTCAGGTGTATATCCGCTTTTACAAATGGCGAAGGCAGTTGCGGCAACTGTCCGCGACGCACGGCCGGAGTGGTGGTGATGCACATCATTGCAATTCAAAAGACTGCCATCCATCTCTGTCTGATCGTCGGATTGATGGTCGCCGCATGGTTTGCCTCCGGGTCGAACAGTGCCGCACAGCCCGCGGCGGCGGCAATGCCACCTGAAAAGGTCCAGCAACTGATCAAATTGCTCGACGATCCGGAAATCCGTGCATGGCTTGCCACCAAACCGAAGACAGTGCCTGCGCCTGCCATCAATGGCGCTCCAAGCGGTTTTACGCTTTGGACCAATGGCATACGTGAACATCTTCGTGCGGTGATTCGTGCCGTTCCGGCTCTCCCCGGCGATCTGCTGAACGCAGGCAGAATCCTGGCTGCCAAGGTCAACGAATATGGATTCTGGTCCGCAGCGTTTTTGCTTCTGATACCCATTTTCTGCGGGATAGGCCTGGAGGTTCTTTTCAGGAAATGGGTAAAAAATACCGCCGGATTGATCGCAAACCAGCCGCCGGATGACAAGGTGATCTTTCACGAAGACTTGGCACAGGCGGCCTTTGTAAAAATTGCCCCGATTGCAGTTTTCAGCATTGCGAGCTTTGGCGTTTTTCTGATCCTGGCATTGCCGCCTCTGTTCAATGCTCTCGTCATCCCGCTTTTGCTGGCGCTGATCGGATGCCGGATGATCATTTGCCTGAGCGAACTCCTGCTTGCGCCCGGCAAAGGCGAGGGCCACATCCGGCTTCTTCCGATGGAGGATATCTCTGCGCGGTTCTGGAGCCGTCGCACCAGCGCTTTTACAATCATATTGTTCGCCGGATGGGCTGCAGCCGGCGTTCTGACGGCGCTGGCGATACCGGCCGACACAAAGAGCCTGATCGTCTATTGCATTGGTATCGGATTGCTGGCCGTGGCGGTGGAAGCCGTTTGGCATCGCCCCGGGCCGCGTCGTGACGCCAGGGATATGGGCACGGGAGGCTGGCTGCTCGTCGCTTCCTTCTGCATTTTGTGGTTCTTCTGGATCGCGGGCATGAACATTCTGCTGTGGCTCGGCATCTACGCGATAGTCCTGCCCGGCATATTGAGAGCGACCAGTGCAATCGTTAAAACCGTGTTTGACCAGTATCGTGCGGATGAGAGCAAACCGGTTTTCGAAGTTTTGGTCGATCGCGGTGCGCGGGCCCTCATCATAACGCTCGCCGTAATTTGGCTCGCCATGGTTGTGCGCCTGCATCCGACAGTTCTGACCGAAGATGCCGCGGCCAGCAAAGCGATCCGCGGCGTCCTCAGCGGTGTTATTATTCTCCTTGTTGCGGACATGCTGTGGCACGTCGCCAAAAGCTCCATAAACCATCGGCTTGAGAGGGCCCGGCAAGCGAGCGGCGATGCCGCGGAACTGGCGCGCAGCGGCAGACTGCTGACCCTATTGCCGATCCTGCGCAATTTCCTCGCGGTACTCATCGCGGTTATTGCCATCATGATGGTGCTCTCGGGGCTCGGTGTCGAGGTCGGCCCGCTGATTGCCGGTGCAGGAATTTTTGGTGTTGCAATAGGTTTTGGCTCCCAAACGCTCGTCAAGGATGTCATCAGCGGCGTGTTCTACATGATGGACGATGCGTTTCGCGTCGGCGAATATATCCAGAGCGGGAGCTATAAGGGCACCGTAGAGTCCTTCAGCATCCGTTCGGTCAAGCTGCGCCATCACCGTGGCCCGATCTTCACGGTTCCGTTCGGCATGCTCGGTGCGGTCCAGAATATGAGCCGCGACTGGGTCATCGACAAGTTCCTGATTTCAGTCAGCTACAACACCGACATTGCGCAGGTCAAAAAGGTGGTCAAGACCGTGGGCGCGACGCTCCTGGAAGATCCGGAATTTGGTCCGCAAATCATCGAGACGGTGAAGATGAAGGGCGTCGAGGCATTTGGCGACTATGGCATTAATCTGAGCTTCGCCATGATGACCAAACCCGGGCATCAATCAACCATCAGGCGACGGGCTTACGCCATGATACGCGATGCATTTACGGCGACCGGTATCGAATTTGCCTCGCCGACCGTGCAGGTTGCGGGTGACGATCATTCAGGCAGTGTCGCCGCAGCGGCCACGAACGATGCGATCCACCGCAAGAAGGCGGCGGATGCCGCGAAAGCCGGGGAAAGTTGAACCAAAGTCAATGACTTCTGATAAGGGCGGGGTAGCAATGGCATTCAGCAACGCATTGAACCGGCTTGTTCTGGGGCTCATCGGGATCGCTTGTTTGTCCATCGCCGCGCCGGCCCTGGCCGACTCAAAGTTCCTCTCAAGCCACATTCTTGATCTGGACGGGATGAAGCAGAGGCGGCTCATTCGAATTCTTGTCCCTTATAGCAAGACAATTTATTTCATTGATCAGGGCAAACAGTATGGCACTGCAGTCGAGTTTGGCACTGCGCTTGAGACGACGCTCAATGTCGGAGCCAAGAGAGAGCTCGATCGCGTGCGCATCGCGTTCATTCCGGTTGGCCGCAACGAACTGATTCATGCGTTGAATGACGGACTGGGTGACGTGGTGATGGCAAACCTCACAATAACACCAGCCCGGCTCGAGCAGGTCGATTTCACCGTTCCCGTTTACGACAAAGCAAGCGAAATTCTGGTGACGGGGCCTTCTGCCGAAAGCGTTGCCGATCTCGATGACCTTTCGGGCAGACAGGTCGCCGTGCGGGAGACGAGCAGCTATTTCGAACATCTTTCAAAACTGAATGCCGATTTGAAATCGCGCGGAAAGACCGAGATAAGCATTCGGATTATGGACGAAAATCTCGAGGATGAAGATCTTCTTGAAATGGTGAATGCGGATCTTCTGGCCTACACCGTCGTCGACAAATACAAAGCCGCAATCTGGTCGTCTATTTTCAAGGATGTTGTCGTTCGTCCGGATATCGAAATTTCCGGTAACGGCCAGATCGCCTGGGCGATCCGCAAGAACAGTCCATTGTTGAAGAAAGAGCTCGACCGTTTCGTGGCGACGCATCGCGTCGGAACGACCTTTGGCAATATTCTGAAAAATACGTATTTCAAGAGCGATAAAATTCTTCAGCGCGCTTACTCAAGCGACGATGTCGAAAAATTCAAGCAACTGGTCACACTCTTCCGCAAGCACGGAACGACCTATTCCTTCGATTACCTGATGCTGATGGCGCAAGGCTATCAGGAATCCAAGCTCGACCAATCGAAACGCAGTCCACGCGGCGCAGTCGGCATCATGCAACTGCTCCCTGCCACCGCAAGGGATAAGGTCGTTGCCATTGCTGGTATTGATAAGGACGAAGACCGCAACATCGAAGCCGGTTCAAAATATTTGCGCTATCTTATGGATACCTATCTGGACGAACCGGGGCTGAATGCGCGTGAACGCGAATTGCTTGCCTTTGCCGCCTACAACGCCGGCCCGGGAAACCTGAAGAAGTTTAGGAAGAGGGCCGTAGACCTTGGTCTTAATCCGAATATCTGGTTCGGCAATGTGGAGAATTCGGCCGCGGACATCGTTGGCCGGGAAACGGTGCAATATGTCGGCAACATCTACAAATATTACGTTGCCTACACGATGCTGGCAGAGCGGCTCCAGGAAAACGCTGATGCCGTGAGCTCGGGCAAAAAGGGTGGCTAGTCCATAACGTTTTTCAAAGCAGCAGCAGGCGTTTCACGATGGGCAGAAGTTCCTTGAAGGGAAGTTGCGTGAGCCCGACCAGAACGAACGGTAGCAGTGCTGCTGCGAAAACCGGGATGAGAGTCGATCGCGTCACCAGCATCGGTGACAGCTTCTTTGCGGCCTCGAACAATTTCCCGGGGTCGGCAAGTTCCTCATGCACGTCGGCATTGTCGTCGTCGGCAACGACGTTCTTGCCAAGGATGCCGCGTTCCACCTGTCTTTGATAATTGGTGGCCACTGTGGATGCAGCAAGCAGCGTCCGCTTCTTCAGGTCAAGTATCTGCCGAACAAAACAAAGCAGCGGTATTCCGAAATATGCGGATAAGGCGATCAGCGACAGTGCCATGACGGCTCCAAGTGCTGAAGCCGTTATTGTGCTGTGCAAGATCTGGTGGGTGACGGCGGCAGATACGACGCTGCTGACTGCGACTGTGAACAGCATGTAGGCATTGGGATAGCGGCCGACGAAGGCCAGACCGGCATGACCGTCCGGATGGGTTGCAACCAATCGTGTTTCCAGCCGCGACAAGGCCAGAAGCAAGAGTGACCAGATAACGTGCCGCCACACGCTGCGCGATAAAAGAAACCAGAAAAGCGTGTTGCTGACAATGACCGACCACCACGCTGCAGCGCTCAGCGACCTTTGGGCATTGGCAACCGTGACTGCCCAGGAGGAGGCTGTCTGGTTCTGCGTGTTCGAAAGCAGGAGCAGCGATGCCGTGACGGCAAACAACAGACAGATGAGTTCAGCCCACATCGAGTTTCGGCGCTCAAGCGCTTTCACCATCGCTGATCGGGCAGCGCCAAGCGCGTTTTCGGTGACGAGCTGCCCCGCGAAGAACTGCTTCACGCCGTCCCGGAGCTGATTCTCTACCTGAGTTTCAGCCAGAATGAGGAACCCGATCGCCAGGAAGGACCTTGCCCACACGCCGGGATCGAGGAGATAGGGCCGCAGCTCCAGAGGACCCAGAGCGGTTCCGGCCACCACAGCGAGCAGAAGGGGCACGCCCCACGCGGCGGCCACGAACATGATGGCGCGAACCGCGGAATTGAGATCATCCGTCCGCGCGATACCAGCATCCAGCTGCAGCTGATAGAACGGGCCGCCGTGAAAGATGAGGAATGGTGGGTCGTTCTCCCGTTCATGTGCCATGGGTTGGCTCAATAGCTCAGCTCGCGGGACTGCGCCTTGTCCTGCAGTGTTTCATGGAATTTATCCGATTTGACCGGAGCGCGCTTTTGGCCTTCCAGAATGTTGATCGGCGTGCTTACGGTTGTCGCCGCGACCTTGCCGACGACATTGACACCTCCAGCTATCACCGCCGTTACACCTTGACCGAGTGATACGTTGGAATCGGTAAGGGTCTGTCCGGTTACCAGGCGCTGGCCGATCAACTGCACGATCTGCGGGCTCTCTGCGAATTTGCCATGGTTGAGGCTGTCCCCGCCTTTGACCTTGGTCAGGTCGATGACCGTAATTCCGGCTTGTTCGAGTTTGCTGCGGTAGGGCTCGTCGGCGGGATTGATGGCCCCGAGCCGTTGCACATCACCCGAGATGAAGCGGGAGGCTGCGAGCGCACGATCGTCCTGGGAGACGAATATCGTGAATTTGGGTCGCTTTTCACCCATTTCCGTCCATTGGCGTGCGAAGACATCGACATCGATATCCGGTGAAGCCAGGATCACGTTGTCGATCTTTGCGGCAACGCGGCCATCACGGATAGCCATCTGTCGCAAGGACTCCATGGCCAGCCATGTCCCCATCGAATGAGCCATGACGGTGATGTCTTTGACGTTCGGATCATTGGCAAGCGTGCGCAATGTTTGCTCGAAAGCCACTCTCGAATAATTGGTGCTTTCCTTGTCATAATTGTAATCGAAGAGACTGGCCCTGGACGGCCAGGTGAAGAGGATCGGTATCACTTTGGCGCCCGAGTCATGGATGATCTGGGCAAAACGAAAGACCGAATCCTCATAGCGGTTGTTGAATCCATGCACGAAGACCAGCGCGTGCCCGCCGACGACATGCGCCCGGAACCAGGTTCGGGCCTGATCGACGGATTTGAGCTGCTGGACACGCGTAACGGCAAAATCCGTATCGGGATTGGGCGGCAGTTTCTTGGGCCATTGAACCGTGCCAGCCTTGCGTTTGCTGTCCGATGGGATCGAAACCGAGATATCCGTCAGGTAGGGGTGCGGGCTGCGCTCTCCCGTGAACAGCGTGGCTGGATCGTCGGATGGAACCCGGCTCGTCACGACAAGCATGTCCACATTCGAACCTCCGGTTTTGTTGGAAACCGCGACAGGGGACATGACGCCCTTGGGATGGCCGGCACATCCCCCCAATACGACCACGCAGGCCAACAGGATTGTCAGAGGAGATGACAATCGCATCAGACCAGTTGCGGCGCGCTGTCCTATTGGGCGCGCGTCGTTCGGCAACTTGTTTCGCCTGGAAGACGCATGGTTGGATAGAGCATTTGGCATCGGGTGTTTCCTCGAGAACCTGTGGCGCACCCGGAAGGGCATGCCTGAATTCATGCTTCAATGAGCCGGTTTCGTATGGCAAAGCGGACAAGCGCTGCCGTGGACTTGGCATCCAGTTTACGCATGGCAGCGGAGCGGTGGCTTTCAACAGTCTTTTCGCTCAGTCCGAGGACCGCTGCCGTCTCCTTGTTGCTGTGTCCTTCGGCAATAAGTTTGACGACTGCCGTTTCCCGCGACGTCAGGATGCTGGGCGATGCATCAGATTTTGCGAGGTAAGAGGATACGAGTATGTCCGAGACCGCCTTGGTAAAGAACGGTTGACGATGTTCCAGCGCCTCCACAGCCTGGATCAGATGGTGGGTTGCATCAGACTTCAGCAAGTATCCCCGAACGCCCGCTTCGAGAATGTTGCGAAGCAAAGCTTCATTGTCGTGCTGGGTAAAGATAAGGATTTCGGTTTTAGGGTTGTGGAGGCGGATCTGACGGGCAGCTTCGACGCCATTGATATACGGCAAAGCATAATCCAGGATGGCAATTTCGGGGTCGGTAAGACGAGCCTGCTCAACCGCATCGCGCCCGTTCTCAGCCTCGGCAACGATTTCCCAGCGTTCCCGCGTAGAGAGAATTGCTCTGACGCCTTGCCGAACGATCTCATGGTCGTCCGCGATGAGAATCCGTGTCATATTCACTCCCCGGTTGACGTCTGGTCCGCAAGCTCAGTTCGCCGACGTGGAACAAGCTTGCGGATTACCTCAGCCCTACATCGGAAACTGAAATTCGGCAAAAATTAACAGTTACGTACTTACGCCGACAGAGCCGTTGAACGCTAATGCTCCCCAATAACCAATGGGAGCGCTGCGCACAATGCAACGGTCAATCACACGGAACCGCACTGTCGCACCATCGTTGCACAGGTGTGCCGATTCGTGTCGCGAGGTTGCCGTCGCCGATTGATATCAACGCCTGGACTCCGAACACAATTCATTGAGGAGAAGCAAGTATGTCACTATATCCAAAGGCGATGGCCATCGCAGCTTCGGCGATTTTGCTGTTCTGCGGCAGCATCACGCCCGTGTGGTCTCAGGCACAAACGGCTGCGGCCCCGCCTGCCGCCGCGGTCGCTGAGGCACCCAAGCTGCTTTCGAATACCGAACTGCAAACGCTTGTCGCACGCATTGCGCTTTATCCGGATGACCTGGTGGCTCTGGTGCTGTCCGCTGCGCTTAATCCGCTGCAAATCGTGCAGGCCGAGCGCTTCCTCGAAGAAGCCAAGTCCAAGCCGGATCAAAAGCCGGATAAGTCTTGGGATGGCAGCATCGTCTCGCTGCTCAATTATCCGACCGTTGTCAAAATGATGAATGACGACCTGAACTGGACCCAGCAACTCGGCACTGCCGTGGTTGACCAGCAGAAGGATGTCCTCGTTGCCGTACAGCAGTTGAGGGACAAGGCCGTTTCCCAAGGGGTGATCAAGTCCAATGACAAGATCATCGTGGAAAAGCAAAAGAGCAATGTTGTCATCCGTCCTGTCAAAAAGGAGGTGACCTACGTTCCGGAGTACGATCCGATTATCCTGACGAGCCCGACTTACGTCGCAGCGGCGCCGATCGTCTACGGGAGTCCGTATCCGTCCTATTACTACCCATATGCGCCTTACTGGGCAGGTTTCGTTACCGGTGTTGCCTTTGGCGCTGCCGTGGACTGGAACAACTGGCATTCGTGGGGAGGGAATGACGTCAATGTGAATGTCAACAATTTCAACCGCAATGATTTCCACTTTGACAAGAACAATATCAGCAACCTCAATTTTGACAGCGGCAAATTCAATTTCGACCGGAATTCCATCACCAACAATATCCGTCAGAACAACGGAAACCGCCTCGATGTGAAGGGCGGCGACCGCATCGGAAATACGTCCGGTTTCGCCGGCGCCGGCTCGAGAGTTGGCAGTGCGGACGTTCGCCGCGACGTGCAGAGCGGCTTGAAGGAACGGGTTGGCGGGAACGTTGCAAATGACCGCGCGAACCGGGCGGCCACGCGGCCTGCCAACAACAATATCGCCCGTCCCAACCCGGCCAAAGGCAATATTGCAGGCAACACCCGGCCCAGGCAAACAATGGCGGCTCGTGCCGACCATCGTCCAAGACAGCCAAGTGCATTCGGCAATTATGCTCCGGGCCATGAAGTCAGGCAATTCTCCCAGCGTGGCAATTTCAGCCGTGACTTCGGTGGCGGCGACAGGCTTGGCGCGGGTGGTGGAGGCGTGAGGCATGGATTTGGCGGCGGCGGTCGTTTCCATCGCCGTTGACCATGAAGAACCACCGCAGTTTCCTTTGAAGGATTTTGAAAAATGTCCAGACACGTTCTGAAAGCACTTTTTGCATCAACGCTCATCTCGATGGCTGTACCGTCGTTCGCAGCCGAACCGTCATTGCAACGCTTCGTTGGCGCTGAACCCTTGACCTTCAAGGACGCCGGCGAAGCGGTGGATGCCCTCAAGAAGGATCTTGAGACAAAGGATGTCGGCGCACTGGCAAAATTGCTGGGTCTTAACCCGGAAGAGGCAAAGAAATCGGACGATTTCGACGCGCGCCTGACTGAACTTCAGCAGGCGTCCAAGGAACAAACCGCAATGGAGGACCGCGAGGACGGTGGCAAGGAAGTGGTCCTGGGAAATCTCGCCTGGCCATTCCCGTTTCCCCTGGTGAAGCACGACAGCGGCTGGCGGTTCGATACGCTTGCGGGCCTTGAGGAGGTCCTGGCGCGTCGTATCGGCGAGAACGAACTTGAGGCAATCGACATATGCCGCAATGAAATCCTCGCGCAGGCGGCTTACGCACAAGTGGACCACGAGGGCGATGGCGTGCTCGAGTTCGCCCAGAAAATCATAAGCGACGAAGGCAAGCAAAACGGGCTCTATTGGAAATCGGCTGGAGGCGAAGAGAGCCCTGCCGGCAATCTGGGGGATGCCGCCAAAATCGAAGCCAGTGCCGGCTCGGACCACGGTTATTTCGGTTATCGATTCCGAATCCTCACGTCGCAAGGCAGCAATATTGCCGGCGGGAAGTACAATTTCGTTATCAACGGCCACATGATTGCGGGACATGCCATGATTGCTTCACCGGCAGTCTATGGTGAGACCGGGATCATGACCTTTGTCGTCAGTCACCACGGTACCGTTTATCAAAAGGACCTTGGTCCGGACACCGCGAAGATCGTCAAAACAATAACCTCGTTCAATCCTGACAAAACGTGGGAGCCTGTTGAGGACTGATCGTGGGTCCGCGGGATATCCAGGGCAGATATTAACTGTCGGAAGGCAACACACAATCAGAGCCGGGTGGAGCGAGCATGGCTTCATCCGGCTCTGATTTTATTATTGCCTCCCGACGACCAACCGTTCTCCTGAGAAGCAAAGACTTAACAGGAATGGTGGAATCCGGAAACGTCGGCTCTTAAGATCCTTACATGCTGCACTTGTGATAGGTGACATACATGTTGTCGCCAAACGGGTCGAAGCGCTGAAATTCTTCGGGGCCGACGATTTTAAAAGTAGCCGTGACATCGCTCTGGATCATTGAATCGGTGCATGAAAGCCGCGCGGACAAACGGTCTTTCTGTTTGCGCACGCTTTGGGTTGTGCATATCGCCATCGGCCCGGATACCTTGCTTCCGACGATCAGCAAGCCGGTTGTCGTTGAGGCGCCGCGGTCCTTGAACTCAATCTTTTTGCCGACTTTCTTGAACGTATCAGCGCAGTCGGTACCGTTCATGGTCCACGCACCTTGCAATTCCTTCATCGAAGCCGCGATGACGCCGGATGTTAAACCAAGGCCTATCAGTCCGCTCAAGAGAAGGATTTTACCGGTTTTGCCTGACATCGAAGTTCTCCATGTTCATTTCGTCTGAAGACTAGGACAACGGCAATCCAACGAAAACACGGTCCGCTCGAATATACAGATTCGATACGGTAAATGTGCCGATGGCCGATGGCGATAAGCTGACCTCCAGCGATCATCGGATCAATTTCATCTTCGTGTCGTCCATGCGAACCAGACAGCGACAACGGCAAGGACAATTGCCAGGAAGCGGCGGATGAAACGCTCGCGGGATGGCTCGTTCAGGACCGCTCCCAGCGAGCCTGCAAGTATCACGATGGCGCAGTGAATTGCCGTTGCGACCAAGAGGTAGATGGTTGTGAGCACCAAGGTTTGGCTGAGCGTGGGGGCGACGTCGTCGAGGAAGGTTGGTAAGACAGCAATGTAAAAGACCGCCGCCTTCGGGTTGAGGAGGTTGGTCATGAGGCCGCGCGCAAAATGTTTGCTTGCCGGTTCTGCCACGGGACCAACCTCAGTTGAGCTGTCCCGCCAAGCGTCGACAGCGAGATAAAGCAGGAAAACAATACCTGCCCAACGCAGGGCCGCGTAGAGGCCGGGAGATTGCGTTACGATTTCCGCCAGACCCAATGATGCCGCGAGTCCCACCACGGCAAGACCGAGCGTAATTCCAGCCACGGTGGCAAATCCAGATCGGCGACCATCGCTCGCGGCGATAACAGCCAGGTAAGCCATATTCGGCCCTGGCGTCAGCTCAATGATCAGCGACGTTGCGGCGAACGAAAACAATGTGCTTACGGGCAGTTCGTACAATGCCAGGCCGCTCATCATGTGTTGCCACGGCTGGCATTTCGGGATTGCAATCCGCTGCGCTTCTCGAGCAATTTGCGCCAGAGGCCGCCCTCGAATGCGGAGCTGATCTCTCGTGATGCGAGATAGGGGATCAGGACAAGCAGCATGATGAAGCTGGTGGCGAGTATCTGCGGCGCCTTGCCAAGAAGGTCGGAAAGCGATGCGGCGGCGGTCGTTCCATGGATGAGCCCCACGACAACCTCCTCGAGTATCGAGAGCGCGATCAGCAGCGCCAGATAGAGCAGGGCCTTGGAGGCAATGACATTGATGATCCGGCGATCGCTATAACGATCGCCCAGATGGACGGCGTGCCCCAGCAGGATGAACTTGGCCAACAGCAAGGCCTTGAGGGCAGGGAGCCCGAACGGCCAGAACCCATCACCGGAACTGCCGACAATCGTGATCTTGTAGAGGATGATGGCACTCAGGCAAACGTAGAGATAAACCGCAAGAACGGCGAATTGCAGCAAGTCGCTCTTCAGTCGGGTGATAATCAAACTGGCGCTGATTGGCATGGTGGCCTCCTGATCGAAACCGGTTACCGTCGGATTGGCATTTGTCGGCTCCCGACATCGCCGTTGCCTCATTTCAGATAGTGCGCAACCAGGGCCGGAAGGGAAGTACGATACGGTAAATCAAGTGATGGATAGGCCTTTAACAAGTGTCCCAGAAATTGGAAATTATCTAATGATTCCGGTGCATTTTTGAAGAATGGGCATTTTAAAATGCGTTCAGGCAGATAACATGAGTCCTAAAGTATAGGTCGCAATTTCCGGTAACCCTGCGGTCGCGATGACGGCAAGAGGTTCTGCATCAGGATAGCTGAGCGCCGCGAATACCATGCGATATTGTGCTGGGCTTGAGATGGAAGTCAGCCCCATGGTGTGCCTTGAAACGCATTCATCGGCAGCTTGAGATAGCGTATGCCGTTTTCTTCCAACTCTGGAAGCCGGCTGCCGTTGATGTTGACCTGCAAGGCGTGCAGGATGAGTTTTGGCATTGGCAGCGTCCGGTCTCGGTTCTCGCGCATCAAGACAAAGTCCTCTTTGTTTGGTGAGCCTTTGAGATGGACATTCTCAGCTTTCTGCCGGTCGACCGTGCTTTCCCATAGGGGTTCCCGTCCACCGGGCTGATAGTCATGTCCGACAAATATGCGCGTGTCTCCGGGCAGGGCGAGGATTTTCTGGATGCTCGCCCATAGCGTGCTGGCGCTTCCGCCTGGAAAGTCCGCACGGGCTGTGCCGCTGTCGGGCATGAAAATCGTATCGTGCACAAACGCCGCGTCGCCGATCGAATAGGTTATCGATGCAAGCGTGTGGCCCGGCGAGAACATGACGCCGGCTGCGATGCTGCCGATGGAGAAGGTGTCGCCGTCAACGAACAGCCGGTCCCACTGACTTCCATCGATGCGCAAATCCGGCCAATTGTAGATCTGCGACCAGATCTTCTGGACATCGACAATTCTTGCGCCAATGGCGATTGGCGCACCCGTGATCCCTTTGAGATAGGCTGCAGCCGACATGTGGTCGGCATGCGGATGGGTATCGAGAATCCACTGAACATGCAGATCCTGCTCACGGACAAAGTCGAGCAGCAGATCGGCATTGTATGTCGCTGTCGTGCCTGACTTCTCATCGAAGTCGAGGACCGGATCAATGATGGCGCAAGCCCTGGTCTTCGGATCGCTGACTACGTATTGAACCGAAAATGTGCGCGGGTCAAAGAAGGCGGTAACGTCGGGCCTATGCATGGACAGCGTCCTTAAAGTCCGAAACACGCGGCGAGAAAATCGCGCGTGCCGGATCGAATGTGTAGAGCGCTTCAAATGAAGGAGCATCGCGCGCCAACTGAGCGACAGATTGCAGGATGAACGAGACTTTTTCATCTGACAACAGGACGCTCAGATTGAGTCTGGTAAATCCGGGCTTCTCGATCTCGTTGCCACTGAGGATCGCCAGCCGCATACGTTGCGAGGCTTCGGCATCAATCGACAGCAATCGGTGCACATAGGGCCCCGCGCAGGCACAACCTCCCCGGGCCTGGATGCCGAACCGATCGCTCAGCAACCGCGTGATCAATTGCTGGTGGACATACCCGCCTTTGGCGTTTCTGATTCGGAACGAGAATATCGGAAGCCGTGGTAGGAGGCAGGAGCCGAGCAGTTCGATCTCCGGAACGTTCTGCCATGCCGCAAATGCCTTTTGCGTCAGCTCATCGTTGAGCCGCTTGATGTCATCCAATCCGATCGCCTGTTTGACCAGAAAAGCAAGTGCCGCTCGAATGTCACCGATGACGTTGGGCGTGCCCGCTTCCTCGCGTGCTTCAAGGCTGTCGCTGTAATCATGGCCCGTTGGCGAAACGAATTTCACGGTGCCGCCACCTGGCCAAGAGGGCTTGCTTGCGGTAACGGCATCGTGACGAACAATCAGGATACCTGTTGCTCCCGGCCCACCAATAAATTTATGCAGCGATACGACAATCGCGTCTATCTCGACGTTCGTTTCGGGGCGCATTGAGATTGGCAGGTAAGGTCCGGCACCGGCATAGTCCCAGACGATCTTTGCGCCTGCCGATTTGGCGATCTTCGTGATTGCCGCGACATCGGTCATGATCCCTGTCACGTTGGACGCGGCCGAAAAAGAGCAGACTTTCAGATCTGCGGTGGCGCTCTCCAGCGCTTCTGTCAGAAGCATGGGATCCGGGCCGCCGTCGACACCTTCGGCGATTTCTATGATCTCCGCGCCGCTTTCTCGCCAGGGCAGAATATTCGAGTGATGCTCATAAGGTCCGATGATCACACAAACCCGCTGGCCCGACGCAACGGCCTTGGAGACACCAAGCAAGTTGACAAGCCGATTGATGCCCGCAGTTGCACCGGACCCTGCAAAGATGACTGCGTGGTTGTGGTCCGCGTCGCAGCATTCCGCGATCACTGCGCGCGCAGCCCGGCGCAGGCGTGTCATCATGCCGCCGCAGTAGGAGGCCTCGGTATGGCTGTTTGCATAATAGGGCAACACCTCTTCGAGGATAAAATGCTCGACCTGTGTGAGTGCCCGTCCGGAAGCGACGTAATCGGCATAGACGAGATCTTTCAAGCCGAACGGCCCGTCGACTTTGGCCTGCGAACCAATGAGACCCTCGCGTAGCATGACGATGGGATCGGCCACATCGAGGCTGCTTCGGAATTTGGCGAGAACTGCCATTGGAACTGCTGATTGGCGGGTATTGGCTGGCTCTTGCACTGGCGGTCTCCAGATAGGATTTGACAGAGATTATATTCCCCCTCACTCTTCAAATCCTCACCGATTTTTTGACAACTTGGAGCTAGTACGGGTAAAATGATCGATAAATCCGAGAAAATTGATGATTTTGATCTGAAAATTCTGACTTGCCTTCAACGAAACGCGGTCGCATCGCAACGCGATTTGGCCGACCAGGTGGGGCTATCGCAAAATGCATGTTGGCGGAGACTCCAACGGCTTCACGCCATCGGCATGGTGCGAGGCGCACACGCTGACATCAATCTGGAGGTGCTTGGTTTCGATCTGATCGTGATTGTCATGATCCGCACGCGCCACCACTCCAAGGAATGGTCTGATGATTTTCGCAAACACGTCGACCAGTTGCCAGAGGTTATCGATTTTTACCGAATTGGCGGGGATTGGGACTATTTGATCAAGGTCGCAACCCGTGGCATGTCAGGCTATGACGCTTTTTATCAGAAACTTATTACAAACTTCGATCTGGCAACCGTAACGGGCTATTTTTCGATGGAAGCCATTATCAACAATCGAGCAGTTGATCTAACTCGTGTTCGCCAAACCGACAAGAGTCGTTTAATTCCGTAAAGCATCCAGTGAGCTATACATTGGATAATCTGGAAAAACCGCCCCGCGAAGCACTTTCGTTCAAGGCCCATCAGCTTGAAGCTGGGAAAACGGGCGCGGAAGCATAGGTCCCTCTATCACAGCCAATCGAGACCGAGATCGGATCTACACCGGGTTCCGAGGCGACGGAAATAACTCCTCGGTCAAACCAAGGACACGATAAACGAACAATCCCAGCCATTCATGCATCGCAAGATCAGATGCGGCAAGACCTGTCGCAATGGTCGAAACGGGTCTGAGCCAATCTGCGCCCCCGCGGGTGCGATAATCCACGGGATAGGGAGTTATGTTCATACCGGCCGCACGAAAACACGCAACGGCCCGTGGCATGTGGCTTGCCGAAGTCACCAGCAGCCACTGTTCCCCTGGCTTGGCTTGAAACGCTGCGGCGGTTTCCGATCCGTTTTCGCACGTGTTGCGCGAAAGCTCCTCAATGCGGATGCGGGTTTCAGGTAGACCGATAGAGACAAGCACATCTTTGGCAATCTGCGATTCCGTCGGGGAGTTGTCGTGTACAAGATGATTGGCACCGCCGGACAGCAATACGCGCGCATCAGGATGAAGCCGGGCGAGTTCAGCCGTTGCCGTCAGTCTTTCGGCTGCCTCGTTCAAAGCGGGGCTATGACGTTCGGCTGTTATGTGCGTGTCGACAGCGCCTCCGAGCATGATGATACCGGCAACTGGCCCTGTAATGCTGGGTTGTGGAAAGCGGTTCTCAAGAAGCAGTAGGGCTGCTGGTCCTGCCGGAGACCAGCCAAGGATTGCAAGTAGCGCAACTGACATCACGAGAAATGACAGACCTGTCCTGCGAAACCCTAGGATCAGGGCGAACACGCCCAAAATACCGAGAAGCCCGATGATATTGGACGGCAGGACCACGTAGCCCGCCACTTTGGAGATCAGGAAGAACATTTAAGGCCCCGGTGTTCACGGCATGATTGCTTATGTGCGTGATGATGTGTGCAGCATCATGCGCTTATTGTCCAATGGAACGAAGGTGATCGATACGGAGCAAGAGGAAGCCATATTGGGCAACGAGAAATCCAATTTCAAATCTCATTGTTTCCTGACACCAGGATGTCAGCAGTGGGCCTATATTGTTTCTGTTCAATCAAAGGCGGATCGATGAGTGCGGCGGGATATCGACTGGGACTGGTGTTTGTTACAGGCTCTGCGGTGGCTTGGAGCACGGCAGGATTTTTCACCCGGCTTATTCCGCTGGATAGCTGGACGATGCTGGCGTGGCGCGGCATCTTCGGCGCGATTGCAATTGCATTGGTGATTTTCGCTTTGGAAGGTCGAAAGAGTTGGCTGGCGTTTCGAACGATGGGTTTGCCGGGATGGATGTTCGCGGCCGTATCCGCGATCGGAATGATCTTTTTCATCACGTCGCTCAGGCATACAACGGTTGCGCATGGCGCGGTCATTTACGCCACGGTTCCGTTCGTTGCCGCGGGTTTGAGTTGGCTCGTTCTGAATGAACAACCCACACGCAGCGCCATCATTGCAAGTCTGTTTGCCCTTGCCGGTGTGGCGCTGATGATGGGGCTGGGCGTGGAAGGCGGACTGTTGGGCGATGTCCTGGCATTTGGAATGACCGTCTGTATGGCCATCATGATGGTTATCGCGCGGCGGTATCAGAATATCCCGATCATGCCGGCCGCCTGTCTGTCGGCTTTGCTCAGTGGTTTGGTGTGTTGGCCGCTCGGTGATCCGCTTGCCATTACCAGTCATGAGCTTTTGATCCTGGCTCTGTTTGGTGTTGTTAATTCAGCCGTTGGTTTTGCGCTGTTCACACTGGGTGCCCGGCATCTTCCGGCAATCGAGACGGCCTTGATCGGATCGTTGGACGCTCCGCTGGCGCCGCTCTGGGTTTGGCTCGCATTCAAGGAAACACCCGGTGCAAGCACGATCATTGGCGCGCTGATTGTCTTTACTGCGGTGTGCGTGCACCTAATTGCCGGAACACTCAGACGAAAAACGCAACTTGAACCTGCCGTATTCTGAAATCTCGAACTACTGTTGCTGCCAAGCGGATCGGAATTGGGGGTGACGACCGGGGTCCGTTGCAGATACAAGAAGTCAAAGCGATGGGAAATCCAATCCAAGTGCCGAATTCTGATCTTTCCGTTCTTCTGGACCTCGACGGCACACTGATCGACTCGCAACCCGGCATTGTGTCCAGCTGTCGTGCCGCCCTGCGTGCACTCGGACACGAGCCGCCCGAGGTTATGGATATTGAATCATTGATCGGACCTCCGATCGAGGAGGTGATGCGCTATCTGCTCGAACCCTACGGCGACAATCGCATCTCTGACGCGGTCGATGCCTATCGCAGCGACTACGGCGCTCGGGGACTCCTGATGAGTACGCTTTATGACGGAATACCTTCCGCACTGAATTCCCTTCGCAATGAGGGAATCAACCTGTTTCTGGCGACATCAAAGCGTGTCTTCTTTGCTCGAAGAATTCTGGAAAATCTTGAACAGAACCGCTTGTTCGCCGGAATTTACGGTTCAGAACCTGGTGTTGTGACAGATCACAAGCCGGAGTTGATCGCGCATATTCTGGCAGAGAACCAACTGAACCCGAACAGATGCGTGATGGTGGGCGATCGTAAATTCGATGTATCTGGGGCGCATGCGAACAATATGAAAGCGATTGGCGTGACCTGGGGTTACGGCAGCCGAGAGGAACTCGACTTGACAGGTGCCGATATGCTGATCAACGGCCCTGCAGAGCTCAAAAATGCGATACTGAACTTACTGCGAGCAACGGCCGCCTGAAAACCCTTCAACAAAGCGGCGTTTCCTTCCATCAGCGGTCGGTGGGTGCGATTGCACTCTTCGCAATGTCAATTTGGGATTCGCGAAGTCGGAATTCTCCACGATGATATTGGCGGACGACCTTACATCGGTCCTTTTTCCGCAAATCTCAAAAGCGCCCGGATATCGCTTTTCAAATACAATTCTCGCCTGATCGGGACCACCGAGAAGAGCGCCATCCCGGCTGTGCGTACGGGCGATCGCCTTACAGAACCGTATGGTAGCGGTGAAGCGGTCGTAAAGTTGGATGTTTATGGTCTTCGATGGCGCATGGTGGCGCGCACGAAGGAATGACCATGAACAAGTATCTCGAAAAACACCCCGCGGTCACGATCGCCTTGGTGCTCGGAGCCGCTGTCACATCATCTTGTTTAACATTGCCGGCAGCGCATTCGGCATCGATACCTCAGGTTGAGGATTCTGCGACGGAAAAGAATCCGCCCGGAGACATCCCCGATACCCAAGTCTTTATCGAGTATCGCTCCGCTCTCGGCTTTTCTTTGAAAGTTCCCGAAGGATGGGCAAGGAAGGACGGACCGGACGGCGTCAGCTTTACTGACAAATTGGACGGTGTGGTGGTTATGGTTTCCGCCGCCGCTTCGCCGCCCTCGGTAGAATCCGTAAAGCGGGACTATGTTCTCAAAATGGAGGCCGCTGGAAAAGCGGTCAAGGTTGCTGGCGTTCGCGCCGTAAAGGTATCTGGTGGCAATGCCATCCTGATTTCATACACTTCAGATTCCGAGCCAAACGCGGTCACGAACAAACAGGTTCGGCTTGAGAACAGACGCTACCTTTACTTCAGGAATGGAAAACTTGCCGAGCTCGATCTGTATGCACCATTTGGAGCGGACAATGCAGATCAATGGCGCATGATGTCCCAATCGTTTCGCTGGCAATGATATGCCGCTCATCGAAGCCCATGAATTGTACCGATTTTACCATAACGGGGATGATGAAACGGCGGCACTGCGTGGCGTCAGCCTTCAGGTTGGGCATGGCGAGATAGTTGCGATTACCGGACCGTCGGGCAGCGGTAAATCGACCTTGCTGTCATGTCTGACAGGCCTTGAAGAACCGGACGGCGGTTACGTCATCATTGCCGGTGAGAGGATCACGCGGCGCTCCGAAGCGTTTCGAGCATCCGTAAGGGCGACGCGTTTGGGCATTTTGCAACAGGTGCCGAACCTTCTTGCGCACCTCACCGTGACCGAAAACATCGAACTTCAGATGCACCTGGCAGGCATGGCAAACATGAACAGCATCGAAATGCTGCTTTCGACTGTCGATCTGCGGCATCGTGCCTATGGTTATCCGAATGAGCTGTCCGGGGGGGAGGCGGCTCGCGCAGGGTTGGCTGTCGCGCTTGCGGCAGACCCGGTGCTGCTCGTCGCCGACGAGCCCACAGCTGAAGTTGACAGAAAAACTGAATCGCACCTGATCGAGCATTTCAAAAAGCGGCGACAGGCCGGCAAATCGACGCTCGTTGCGACCCATAGCGATGCGATGTCCGGTATCGCGGATCGTGTTCTCAGATTGAGGGACGGGAAGGTGGTCCATGACTGAATGTCTGGTCGATGCAAAAGATGTTGCAAGGGACTTTCCCGACGGAACATCCGGCATGAGCACGGTCCTGCAGCCGTCATCGTGCCGGATTGTATCCGGGGATCGGATTGCGCTTACGGGCCCCTCCGGAAGTGGTAAGTCTACGCTCCTCTATCTGCTGGGCGGCCTTGACCGGCCCACCCGAGGGATTGTCACCTGGCCGGCGCTCGGTGCCGGAGATACCCTGCGGCCTGAGAAAATTACCTATGTTTTTCAATCACAAAGTTTGTTTCCCGCTCTGACGGTTCTTGAAAACGTAGCCTTGCCATTGATCGTTTCAGGCGGGCAGGACCTGCCTGATCAACGCGCGATGGCCTTGCTCGCTGAATTCCAGCTCGACGGGTTGGCGGGGAAGCTTCCGGAAGAGTTGTCGGGCGGGCAGGCCCAACGCGTCGCTTTGGCAAGAGCACTTGTAACGCAACCGCGATTGATCCTTGCGGACGAGCCGACCGGCCAGCTTGACGTGGCAACGGCCAGGACATTGATCGACGTGCTTCTCAGACAGATCGATGGCACGTCAACTGCGCTTATTATCGCGACGCACGATCTGAGGGTCGCCGAGCGCATGGAGAAACAATGGTCGATGCGACACGGCACGCTGACCACCGACAATCCGTCTCTTGCCGAATTGGTGCTGTGAAATGATGGGTCTTTGGGTATACGGTCTTGTCACGCGCCGCCCCCTGCAGCTTTTGGGAACCGCTGCAGGCATTGCAGGGACAGTCGGCTTGATCGCGTGTCTCGGCATCTTTCTTTCTTCCAGCGGCCAAACGATGACCAGGAGAGCGATTGCAGGCGTTCCGATTGACTGGCAGGTCGAAGTTCTGGCTACAGCCGATAAAGCAGAGATAAAGAAAGCGATTGCTGAATCCGCAAGGGTTGCCGCTATGGGGGAGGCGCATTTTGCAAGTGTGACCGGCCTGGAAGCTACGAGTGACGGAACCACCCAAACCACCGGGCCGGGCAAGGTGCTCGCATTTGACGCCGCCTATCTCCAAAGCTTCCCTGCCGAAATCCGCTCATTGTCAGCGCCAAATGGCGGTGTGATGATAACCCAGCAGACAGCATCAAACCTCCACGTTAAGCCAGGTGATGTTGTTACGATCCATCGCATCGGTTTGTCGCCCGCGACGCTAAAAATCGACCGCATTGTCGATTTTCCTGACGCGGATTCACTTTTCCAATCAATAGGTTTGCCTCCCCAATCGGCCCCACAGGCACCACCCGACAATGTCTTGATACTTCCCTTGAATATTTGGAAAGATACTTTCGGACAACAGGAAGAAGCTTCTCCCGGTAGCATCAAGTTGCAGTTCCATGCGAAGCTTTCGCACGCAGAATTACCTGCAAACCCTGATGCCGCCTATGCTTACGTCACTGGTGCCGGCCGTCATCTTGAAGCCCGGGTCGCAGGCTCGGCATTGCTCGCCAACAATCTTGGAGCACGGCTGGATGCGGTGCGAGGCGATGCCCTCTATGCCCGCGTTTTGTTTCTGTTTCTTGGAGTGCCGGGAATACTGCTTTCGGTGATGCTGACTTTTGCCATTACCGCTTCAGGTGCCGGCCGCAGAAAACGTGAACAAGCTCAAATGCGCGTTCGCGGTGCATCAATGCGTCAAATCCTCTGGTTGACGGCGATGGAGGCGTTTGTTGTTGGTCCATTGGGTGTCATCGGCGGAGTGATCCTGGCATTCCTATTGACCAGAACGTTCTTGGGAAATGTGCCGCTGAGCTTATCGCACGTGTTTCTGTTCGCGGCTCTGGCGGCTTTTGGCATGCTGCTATCCCTGGCAGCGGTCATTCTTCCTGCCTGGAATGCGGCCCGGCTTCGAACCGTTCAGCTTGCCCGAAAAGCAGTCGAACCCGCTGCGATGCCGCTTTGGCAGCAATTCTATGCAGATGTCGTGCTGATTTTGTCGGCAGCAGCTATTTTCTGGCATTCGGCGGCACATGGCTACCAGGTCGTTCTGGCAACGGAAGGAGTTGCAGCGACTGCCGTCGATTATACGGCATTCGCCGCTCCGATCCTGTTCTGGCTTGGATCTGCGCTTTTCTGTGTTCGCATCTGCGGCTTCATCATTCGTGGAAATGGTGCAATATTGCGCGCGATGGTCATGCCTGTGAGCGGGTCGATGACGAAGGTTGTATCGTCCTCGCTTTCACGACAAGCCGGGCGATTGACGCTCGCAATTGCCATGGTCGCAATGGCGGTGTCGTTTGCAACCTCCACGGCGGTTTTCAATCGCACCTTCAACGATCAGGCGCATGTGGATGCCGAACTGACGAACGGCTCCGACGTCACGGTTTTTGGCACGACATTGCAACCGGCAGGGAGCCAATTGTCGCAATTGGAATCCATTCCAGGCGTCATGGTGGCGCGTCCCATGCAGCATCGCTTCGCCTATGTCGGCATGGATTTGCAGGATTTATACGGAATCGATCCCGCACGCATTCAGGCTGCAACGAAACTGTCCGACGCCTTTTTCTCTGCGGGAACTGCCGCCGACAATCTGGCCGGCCTCCTGAAAACGCCAGACGGGGTTCTCGTGTCAGAGGAAACGGTAAGGGACTTTCAGCTCAAAGCGGGTGACACGATAAACCTGCGCCTGCAAAACGCTGCCGACCATCAATATCATGCCTACCCGTTTAAATTCATCGGAGTGGTAACGGAGTTTCCCACTGCGCCGAAAGATTCGTTTTTGGTCGCAAACATGGACTATGTTTCAAAAATTACCGGCGACGCGACGGCCGAATATGTGCTGCTGCGTACAAGTATCGATCCGGCAGCTGTCGCGCGCGCGGCCAGCGTATCACTAGGCTCGTTCCCATCGTTGAAAATTGTGGATATTGGCTCGGTCAGCCGTTTGATTGGCTCCAGCCTTACCGCCGTCGACCTTCGCGGCTTGACAGCGATTGAACTGGTGTTCGCGCTCATCATGGCGATTGTCTCGGCTGGGCTCATGCTTGCCCTCGGTTTCATTGACCGAAGTCGCGACTATGCCATTCTCAACGCAATCGGGGTCAAGCCAGCCCAGCTCGCGGCATTCCTGTGGAGCGAGGCCGCCATCATTCTGCTTGGAGGTTTGACATTCGGTCTTGTTACGGGCGTGACAACGGCTGGTATTCTCATCAGGATGCTGACGGGTGTTTTTGATCCGCCGCCGGAAACCATGTCGGTGCCGTGGCTTTACCTGCTCGCAGTTGGTGCCGCCACAATCGCCTCGGTCATTCTTGCCGTGGCGTTTACCGAACGCCGCCGCAGACAGGCGTCCCAGGCATTCTGGCGACAAATATAAGCTCTTCGTGCCCAGTTTCGGATGAGGTTGAGCTTGCTGCGCAGGATGAGAACAAGCCCAACTCGGGACCGCAATCGTAATTAATAATACACACTGTCTTCAATGGGCTGGACCAGTATGGCTTGCCCGCATTGAAAGTAAATCCGAAGCGCGTTCTTCTCGCGCTGCAGTCGATGGCGGGCGGCGACGCCCTACTCGTGGAGTAGGGCCACCTGGCGCGCGGGTCACTTCACGGAAAAGTCGACCTCTTCCTTCATCGTGCCGTCAACGGCGATCTGCACCTGATAAGTGCCGACCGGCCAGCCGGCGTCCGGCTTGGAAATCGAGGCGTCGATATGGTTTTCGATCTTGCCGATTTCGAAGCTGGCCTCGTCGATCTTGTAGTTCGCCGGCGCGACACCGCCCGAATCCACCGAAATCCAGCTCACGGTTAGCTTTGATCCCGAGGCCACCTCGTCGGTCAGGTCGGCGGAGAGGAAAATCTTGGCCGTATCCGGTGCAAATGTCGCCTGAGTCTCGTTCGCGTCCTTGCTTGCGGACAGCACGATGTTTTCGAACCCTTCTGCCTGCGCGTGCACAGCGAACGCTCCAACCGCCACCAAGGCAGCTGCCCCCATCATCATCGACCGAATGCGCATGTTTTTCCCTTTGGACTGAAACCGCGGCCCGCGTCCGACTCATGTGGTGCGTGCCCGTGGCGGCCACAGTAGAATGCGAGGGCAGGGTTTGTCCATGGAGCCACAGCGACACAATCAGCCTTTTGACGTGATCCTCCATGTCCATCGTCAGGGTGTCAAACGGCTTCCAAAACTGTCCCCGATCGGCGTCCAATTTTTGCACGCCGATCCACACATAACAGTGATGATGAGGACCGAGAGAATGTCCCTTTTTAGAGCCTAACTAATTGATTTTGTTATGAGAATGACAAGAAGTGCGCACTTAAAAAGAGTCATGCGGCGCTTAGCGAAGTCCCAAATAGCTAATTCGATCAACTTAAGACAAAAAAAGCCCCGCATAGCAGGGCTTTGAATTGCAAACGGCGCAGTTTTAAAGATCGGATTTGTTATAGAAGCTTAGCCGGTAGGCAGGGTGAACGCTGGTTTGACTTTAAGAGTTTCAAAGTGTTTTCGCAGACTTCTCACACTCTGATTACGGTCGCGCCCAAGTTTCGAGATTGCTTCAAACGTCGCAGAGAAATCCCTCAACTCTTTCACGAAAATTTTCTGACGTTCGCTCTTATGAATGCCCAGGCTAGCCTGGCTAGTGAAATAGCGCGTGTTAGCCAAGGCTTCGATATTTCGTACCGTCGTGAAAAACCACCGGGCCACCACGTCATATTCCACGAGAGGCGGGCTAACCCATTTTTCGATTTTTGACCTGCGTTTCGTGATGAACAAATTTGGCAAGCGACGGCACGCCAGACAAAATGAGGTGAAGCGGCCATCCAGGAATTTGCGTCAGGCTTTTGATGGAGTCGGCAATGTGCTGGATCTCCTTGTGGGTTCCGCCTCGCATAATGTGCTGCATTTCATCGATATGGAGGAACAGACCTCGCTTTTGGCGGAGTTGGTCTTTGAAAAGGTCCCAGGTTTCATTTTCTTGCAAATTTTTGAAGACGGGATAGCCCAGCCGGCGTCCGCCGGCTGATCGGGCCAGCGGGTGTGCTGGAGCCGATACTTGAGGTCTGCGAGCTGCGACTGAGGAATGGCGATTTCGAAAGCTTTAGGGCCGGTCACAGTGGCGGTCTCCTGTGAATGGGCTGCGTTTTTGGGAAAGCCCGACAGGAAAGCTGAGGCGGCGAGGGCTTTGGAAAAATCTCGACGGTTCATCTCTCATCTCTGTGCTTGGCTGATGGGATGAGAGTATGAGGAGGGGCCGCGAGGAGATTGTAAAAATACGAAAATGACGGCCCGACATCGAACGTCACTTACGGGTTTGATCGGTGTCCTGTCGCGGGGAAGCCCGTTCGGTTGGAGTTGAGTGCTTAGGGCTTAGGGCGTTACCGCGCCATGCTCTTCGTTCACCGCTGTTCGTGCAGTTAAGCAGGCCAATAAAAGCAGTGCTTCCAGGTATGATCATTCGCCAGAAAGGACAATTGATTGCGCTTGTTGCTCGCGGCACCGACTTTACTGCCGTTGAGACGTACAACGCCGCCACCTCTGCGGCAGCGACGATCTCTCACCGTGTGAATGAGGCTGTGAACGGTGACAATATCAGGTCAGATGTGTTGTTTCATCGTGGTTCATATAATGATGCGCATGAAGAGGGTCTCATAGATGCCCTTGTTAGCCTAGCCATTCCGAAATCCATGTCAGGGTAACCCAATCATCCGTCAGCGATGGCGGTCACCGCTTTCTGGTTGAAGAAAGCCAGGAAGGTTGGGTATTCTTTCGGCCATGAATTGCAACATGGCCTTAGTCCTCAGCGGCTGGTAACGGCGCGAGGGATAAACGAGGTGCACCAGCTGAGGAACCATTTGCCACTGGGGGAGCAGGTGAATCAATGCACCGGTGTTGATCAGATCCTGCACAAGCCATGCGGGAGAAGACCCTAATCCTGCCCCCTCCAGGAAACATTGGCGCAGGGCCAGGGAGCTGTTGACGCGGTAGCGTCCTTTGGTCTGGACAATGACCCTTTCGGCGTCGTTGAAAAATTCCACGTCACTGCCGGAGGCTATCCCGGCAAACCGGATATATTCGTGCCCGACCAAATCCTCAGGGCGGCTGATTTTTGGCATGCGCTCGATGTAGTCGGGTGTTGCCACAAGCACACGCGGTGACAGGGCGATATTGCGTGCAATGACGTTGGGTGGAAGGTTGCCACCGAGCCGTATGGCCACATCCACGCCTTCCTCGACCAGGTCAATCACCCGGTCATTGAGGATCAGCTCTACCTCAACCTCGGGATATCTCGCAAGGAATTCAAGGATCAATGTGTTGAGACGCAGTTCACCCAGTCCCAGCGGCGCATTGATCCGCAATGCTCCGACAACTTTTTGTGTCTGCCCCCGGGCATCCGCCACCGCGTCGGCGTATTCCTCGATCACGCGCTTGCTCCGCTGGTAAAACCGCTTGCCTTCCTCGGTCAGGGTCAAACTGGTCGTCGTTCTTTCGAGTAGCCGAACGCCCAGGTTTCGCTCCAGCGCTGCAATGATTTTGCTCATTGTTGGCTGGCTCGTGTTCTCTTCACGAGCAACGGCTGAAAAGCTGCCCAACTCGACAGCACGCGCAAACAATTGCATCGACCGCAATGAATCCAAGTCATTCCCCTATGGCATAAGCTATATGCAGTTTTCATGCATTCCCGCGCTTTTGGGAATACCATAGTGTTTGCTCAATTTCACTCCTTCATCCAGGAAAAGACATGAACATTTCAAGGCAAACGTCTCTTCATAACGCACATGTTGTTGTATTCGGCGGAAGCTCGGGTCTCGGCTTGGCAACTGCTGCCGCGGCCAAAGCCAAGGGAGCAAGTGTCACGCTGGTAGGGCGAACTCTCACAAAGCTCGAGGCTGCTGCGCACGAGATAGGGGGCGCAAAGTTGGCTGTCGCCGATATTGCAGACAGAATGGCCGTCGAAGGTGTGTTTAAGGGCATGGCGTGCGTTGATCACCTCGTGATAACCGCCGGCGGATTATCTATCGGCAAGTTGGCCGATTCAGATCCGGATCTCCTGCTGACTGCGGTTCAGGAACGTATTGGAGGTCCGCTCTATGCCATCAGGTCCGCTTTGCCATTGATGCCGTCAACAGGGTCAATTGTCTTGACTGGGGGGCAGTTTTCTGACCGTCCGTCTGGCAACGGAACCTCGGTCATTGCGGCTGCAGTCAGAGGTGTGGAAGCGCTCGCCCGGTCACTTGCCCTTGAGCTGAAGCCGATCCGCGTCAATGTTATCTCTCCCGGCTTCATTGAGACGCCGTTGTTTGATGCTTTCGGTCCGGATGGCGCTGCAGCGGTATTGAAGCAAGTGGCAGCGGCGTTGCCAGGTGGTCGGGTTGGACGTCCGGATGAGGTGGGCGAGGCGATCGTTTTCCTGCTGACGAACCACTACATGAACGCAGAGATTTTGCACATCGACGGCGGCGGCCGCTTTGTCTGAGGACCCCATTGGCGTGTACAGCCGGGATTCTCGCTTGTTCAGCGGGATAATGCCGGGCGCTTTGAGAAGACGTCCTCGTTTACACATTCGCTCACCGTGCGTTGGGCCGGCCCATCCAGACGACGTGTTTCCATGGGTTTTTCGAATTCCTGAACACGCATATTGACATGCAAGTAAATGCTTGCATATTACGTTTATGGATATCGACGAAACCTTTCGTGCTCTCGCGCACTCGACACGCCGGCAACTTCTGGATCGGCTGTTCGAACGCAATGGGCAGACACTTTCCGGACTGTGCGATGATCTGGGGATGACCCGGCAAGCCGTTACCCAGCATCTTTCTATTCTGGAAGACTGTAATCTTGTGGTTTGTCAGATGAGCGGGCGCGAGAAATTGCATTTCCTCAATCCCGTGCCAATCCATCACGTTTTTGCGCGATGGATTGGCAAATATGAAAATGCCCGTCTCGATGCCATGGCTTCGCTCAGGGAGAGGCTCGAAGGAGAGAATGATGAACGATCAAAATCAGATTATTCCGGCCGGTGAGCGCTTCGTCTATGTTACCTATATCCGGACAACACCTCAGAGGTTGTGGCAGGCCCTAACCGAGCGACAATTCACCGAGCAGTTCTGGTACGGACTTTCCGTTGAATGCGATTGGCAACAAGGGTCAACGTGGCGACTTTTGACGCCGAACGGAACAGCGGCCCATACCGGGCACGTTCTAGAAGTAAATCCCCCTGATAAGCTCGTTCTGGCCTGGCGCCATGAATTCATGCCGAGGCTGAAAGCGGAGGGACATACACGCGTCAGCTTTGAAATAAAGCAGCTCGGCGAAATGGTAAAGCTGACCGTTGCCCAGGAGTCCGATCAAGGGGCTGGCGACACGATCGGCATCATGGCCCGCGGATGGCCGTTGCTGCTGTCTAGCCTGAAAACGCTTATGGAAACAGGTGCTTCGCTCAAAAGTTCGAGCAATTGGCCTGCGGATCGCCGATCTGCCTGATACTGGTTAAAGGTAGAGTTTACCAAGGAAAAAGAAGGCTCCAAAAAATTTGAATGGCAGAGGCTGACGCGCTGCCAGACGGACAGTTGTGCTTGAACCTCGGCGGCTTCTCTTATGGCGATTGCTGAGCCGATGTCCCTAAATCTGACAGCCCTTCCAAATCACAGTAACAACCGCATCAAGCATGGAGTGGTAACGATGAGCAGGTTATTGGTTCTCTATTATTCGAGCTATGGACATATTGAGGAAATGGCGCAAGCGATTGCGGAGGGCGCCCGCATAGCTGGCGCCAAGGTAGATATTAAGCGGGTGCCGGAGACCGCTCCGCTTGAGATCGCCCGGGCATCCGGCTTCAAGTTGGATCAAATTGCACCGACAGCCACGATTGCCGAACTCGCCGAATATGATGGGCTCATTCTCGGAATTCCGACACGATACGGGCGGATGCCTTCGCAAATGGCCGCCTTTCTCGATCAAGCGGGCGGTCTGGTAGTGAGCGGTGCACTGACGGGCAAGATCGGCGCTGCCTTCACTTCTACTGCCAGTCAGCACGGGGGGCAGGAAACCACACTGTTCTCTGCAATCACCAACCTGCTGCATTTCGGGATGATGATTGTCGGCCTACCCTATGATTTTAGTGGATTACGCGAGATCAAAGAGGTGCATGGTGGTACGCCCTATGGCGCGAGCACCATTGCAGATGCAGACGGGAGCCGTAACCCCAGCCCGATTGAGCTTGACGGTGCCAGGTATCATGGCCGTCACGTTGCGCAAATTGCCAACCGGCTGTTCGGGTAGCTGGCGATGCGGGATCATGAAGAGTCGGATGCTATTTCTGCAGTTGACGCGATGCATGGCGACCCAACAAGTGTTCTTGCTATTCTGGTCCGCTCTGCAAGAGCAGGTGTGCAGCACGCTTCGTGCTTTGCATATGTTGATTCCTGGAGCAGCGCTGTTCTCATGGTTGTCGAACAACCTGGATCTCCGGATAGGCAACCGAGAGGTCATGCAGCGTCGAGGTCGGTGCAGCTTTTAGATAAATATCGAAGAAGGTATGAATGGAATAAGCTGTTGCGGCGAGTTGCTGGCGTGGATCGATATTGGTAATACCGAGCAAGCGAAGCAGCCACAGCAGTTGCTGGTTCTTTATCAGGAGCCCATCGCTGAATCCGAAATGGTTGGCACCCTTGATGGCAATCCACAATCGTCCTTCTGGCGGAAGCCAATCATAGATGGATTGAATGTCAGCGCTGACGCGTCGTATGTCGGGATCGGATGCGGGACCATGATCGCTCACCAGAAACATGAAGGGCTTAGACATGCCATCGCGGATAACGCTTCCATAAGGCGCGCCGTCCACGTCGATGCCTGCCCTGCATCGTGCATCCTCGTGGCAGAATTGCGCGGCGGTTGCGCCTCCCAATGAATGCCCGACGACTCCAATATGTCGTAAATCCAGTCGTCCCGTAAATCTGCCGGGGGCGCTCCCGGTGTTCATTTGCCCCAACTGATCAAGGGCGAAGGCCATGTCTGATGACCATGCAGCCAACAAATTCCCGATTATACGGTCGCGTTCAGGGCCGGAGGCGACCTCAGGATCATTCTCTGGTGTTCTTGTGACCACCCGCCCGTCGGAAAACACGACCACTGCCGTTCGCAACGGCGCGTCGAAACCCACGACGACATAACCATGGCTGGCAAGATCTTCCGCAAGGGTGGAGTATTCCACTGTCAATGCAGCCAACCCAGCCCGCATAATCACGACGGGATAGGTTTGCAGTGCAGGGGACAGATTAGCATCCTGCGTGCTGTGAACGTGTACAAGCGATAAATCACGCGTTATGAACTTGCTGTTCAGCATTCCCCGTTCGCGCTCAACCGCGGCACGCCATTGAGCTGGAAGATATTCAGTCCTAAAATCTGGCTGATTGTTTGCCGCCGGGTACCAGATCCAAGCAATCAGCTCTCGCGTTGTTCCCAGAAGGGGTGCCAATTTGTCTGTCTGGGAAGCAGCACTCCACGTGTAAATCGTGCGGCCGACCGCATAAGGGCCTGTCGGAGCGGGCAGGCGAGTGACGGTATTGTGCTCATTCCAGAGAAGCCCGAGAAAAATTGCCACTCCAAGCACCCCCGACATCGCCAGGATGCCAATTCCTCTCAGCATCTGTGTGATCGAACTCGCTTTAAGCATCGGCGCCGTCACTGTAACCCACATTGCGCGTAATAGTATCGGCAGCTCGGATTTGAGTCGACAGAGCTGGTCATGAGTGGCCATGCCCCCATGGGGTGATCCGGGTTTATTGTTAGTGCAGACTTGGTCGGATTGTATTGTAATGCCGTCGCCAATTCTCGATGACGATTTGTGCCTCCTTCAATGTGTAGAAGATTTCTCCGTTCAGCAGTTCATCCCGGAGCTTTGAGTTGAAGCTCTCGCAATAGCCGTTCGACCTACAATCGGTTCACTGGATCGATTGTTTAACGGTCCCACCCCAATGAGCTGCCCGGCATGATGTAGGTGGTTTTGGCACCGACGGCCGCAATCCAATCCCTCAAGGCCTTAGCGATGAATTCAGGACCATTGTCAGATCGGATGTGTCCAGGAATGCCGCACAGGATAAACAGATCAGACAGAACGTCGATGACATCCGTCGCCTTCAGCTTTCTGTCGACCCTGATGGCGATGCAGTCCCGCGTGAATTCATCAATCACATAGGAGCAAACGCAAGGCGTTTGGTGCGGAGCATGCGAAGTTTCCTTTCATTGTGCGTGCGAGCCGGCAACAGCTTCGGTTTGAAGACCATTTGCGAGTGGCTAATACCGGCTCCGCGCAAATGCCTTGCCCTCGATCGGGACTGGTCGGCATCATACAACCATCGCACGTTCAGCACTGCGCAAATCCCTGAGCCCAACGCAAACTCAGGTAGTCATGTAGCAGAACCTTATGTTCTGATGTAAACTAAACCATGGAACTGATGAGGAAAATCATCGGAGAATGGTTTGCGTATAATCGTGCCGTGCTTTCCATTACCGTAGCGTTACTTGGCATCCTGTTGTCGGTCTTGCCGAACAATGCACAGACCCCTCTGGCCGCCCATAACGCACTTGTGCTGCAGGTCGAAGGGATCATTGGTCCGGCGCTATCCGACTATATATTGCGGGGCTTGCGAACCGCGGCCGAGCGCAACGCGCCTCTCGTTATTCTGCAAATGGACACCCCCGGTGGTTTGGATGTTTCGATGCGCGCTATCATTCGCGCTATCCTTGCTTCGCCCGTGCCCGTGGCCACATATGTCAGCCCAAGCGGCGCGCGCGCGGCGAGCGCAGGCACCTATATTCTTTATGCCAGCCATATAGCGGCGATGGCGCCGGGGACCAATCTTGGCGCTGCGACGCCGGTCCAGATTACTGATTTGCCCATTCCGGGCGGCGGCGAAGGAAAGAAGGACGAGGATCAAGACACCAAGACCAAGAAAGAACGTGAAGATGCCACGACCTCGGCGATGCCGCACACGCCGATGGAGGCAAAGGCGATCAACGATGCTACGGCCTATATCCGCTCGCTCGCCGAATTGCGCGGACGGAATGTAGATTGGGCTGAAAAAGCGGTGCGCGAGGCGTTGAGCCTTTCCTCGAACGCAGCACTCAAGGAAAATGTGATCGATATCCTCGCAACGAGTGTGGATGATCTTCTAGCGCAGGTAGATGGCCGTAGCGTAAACGTCGGCGGAAACAGGATTTCGCTCAACACCAGAGGCCTTGCCTATGAGCAGATCAAACCGGACTGGCGCACTCAGTTGTTGATGGTGATCACAAACCCGAACGTCGCGTTGATCCTGATGATGATCGGCGTCTACGGATTGATCTTCGAATTCATGGCTCCCGGTTCGTATTTTCCCGGGACGATCGGTGCGATCAGCCTTCTGATCGGCTTGTACGCACTCGCTGTATTGCCTGTGAATTTTGCCGGCCTTGGTCTCATCATCCTTGGTCTTGCGTTGATGGCTGCAGAAGCGATGAACCCGACTTTTGGCGTTTTGGGCGTTGGTGGCGTCATCGCTTTCATATTCGGCGCTACGATATTGATCGACACCGACATTCCGGCCTTTCGCATTTCTTGGCCGGTAATTGGCGGGGTTTCCCTTGCCGGTCTGGTGCTTTCTTTAATTGTGGTCCGTCTGGCCTTTTCTTCTCACAAACGTCCGGTTGTTACGGGCAGCGAGGAGATGATGAGAACCCAAGGGACGGTGCTGGACTGGCACGAGGGTCGTGGCCATGTCCTTGCCCATGGTGAACGATGGGCAGCAATGTCCGAGGTACCCCTGAAAACAGGGCAGAAGGTTCGTATAGCCGGTCTCGAAGCCCTCACCCTTAGGGTCGAACCCGATCAACCGGAGGAGAGCTAGTGGAGGATTTTCCAATGTTTATCGCCATTTTTGTTCCGATCATCATCATCCTGCTGATGCTCCTGGCTGCCTCGATCAAGATATTGCGGGAATATCAACGCGGCGTCGTATTCACGCTCGGCCGTTTCACCGGCGTCAAGGGCCCGGGTCTGGTCATCCTCATCCCTTTCATTCAGCAGATGTTGCGTGTCGATTTGCGGACGGTCGTGCTTGATGTGCCAAGCCAAGATGTAATCTCGCGGGACAATGTTTCGGTGAGCGTCAACGCTGTCCTCTATTTCCGTGTGATCGACGCCGAGCGAGCGATGATCCAGGTCGAGGACTTCATGATGGCGACGAGCCAGCTTGCTCAGACGACGTTGCGCTCCGTCCTCGGCAAGCACGATCTCGACGAGATGCTGGCCGAGCGCGACAAGCTCAACAGCGATATTCAGGAAATTCTCGACGCACAGACTGACGCCTGGGGCATCAAGGTTGCAAATGTCGAGATCAAACGTGTTGATCTCAACGAAACCATGATCCGCGCCATCGCCCGGCAGGCTGAGGCCGAACGCGAACGGCGGGCCAAAGTCATTAATGCCGAAGGTGAGCAACAGGCCGCGCAAAAGCTGCTGGAGGCCGCTCAAATCCTCAGCCAACGGCCGGAAGCAATGCAGCTACGTTATCTCAGTACGCTGAACGTGATCGCAAATGAGAAAACTTCAACAATTGTGTTCCCGTTCCCGATGGAACTTGGCGAGTTCGTCAAGACGGTGACGAATAAAGCCAAATAACTCGGTATCACCATACCGAACAGGAGAGGGGCTTCTTCCCTCATCTCATTTTTTAGAAGAAACAGCTGGAGAAGCGGTTACTCTGACCGGATCTGGTGTACCGCCGGCACGGTCACGTCATCAATGTGTTCGTCTGGCCGGCATCTCCCATTGCGGCGGCAAGCAGGACACGAGAGGGCTGTAATTTTGCCGAATGGTCCAGCGGCGGCCCGACATTCTGGGCGGTGTCGGATGTCAGCGTTGCTGATCTTGCGGCCTTCCGCGCGGATTTTGTCGCGACTGTCGAGAAGTAGGTATCACAGGAACAGGTCTTCGGGCGGGACGCCGATCGTCGAGGCGACAATATCCGGACGGCGGGCTGCGACGGCAGTGACAATGGCGTCCGCGAGTGCGAAAATCGCTGCGGGTGAATTCGGCAAGAGACGGTTGCGGGCGGGTGCAAACAGGATGATGTCAGCGACGGGAACCAGGGGCGAGGTCGGGCTGTCGGTGATTGCCAGAATCAAAGCGCCCTTCTCTTTGGCCGCTTTCGACAGCTGCACGGTATTGTTTGAATAGCGCGGCATGGAGACGGCAATGACGACGTCGCCTTCGTCCACGGACCGCACGAAATTGTTGGAATATTCGGAGGCGCCTCTGGACAGAATGTTCGAGACGCTTTTTTCCGTGTAGAGCGCCAGGCCTTCTTCCAGAAACGTTGCGGCGTAGTGGCTTGCACCGGTGCCCAGAATGATGATCCGCTTTGCGTTGATCAGCGCCGCGATGAAACCGGAAGACGTGGCGTTGTCGATATTGGCTATCGTATCCCTGATGTTGTCCGCATTGTCCGCCAGCAGGCTGTGCAATGACAAAATCCGTTGGCCTGTCTCCTTGCCCGTATCGTCAACGGCAAGGATTTCTTCCGGCACAAACTGAAAATCTGAAACGATTTTCTCGCGGAACTCGGCATAGCCGCTGTAGCCGGCCGCGCGAACGAAGCGGGTGATGGTGGCCGTGGAGCTGCCGCTTGACTGGGCCAGGCCTTCGATGGACATCGCGACAACATCAAGCGGCCTTGCCAGCACGAAGTCGGCAATCCTGCGGTGCGATTTGCTCAGGGCAGGGTAAGCGGCAGACATGCGGTTGGAGAAATCGGAGTTTGGGTTCAACGTTTTTGACATACGCGTTTCCGGTGTTGACGGCATAAAATTTTCATATACGTTATTTTTGAAAATAAACATGTCAAAAATGACGAGACGTTGGGGAACGGAGAACTTTATGCATAAACAGACACTATTGGCATGCCTACTGACAACATGTCTTTTCGCCGGCTCTGCTCATGCACAGCCTTTACGCATTGCCCTTGGCTCCGAGCCGACCGCGATCGACCCGCATTATCACGATCTTACACCGAATAATGCCCTAACGGCCCACATCTTTGAAGGGCTGACTCGGCAGGATGAAAAACAGAAACTGCATCCGGCGCTCGCAACCTCGTGGGAAAATGACGGAAAGAACACCTGGACTTTCAAGCTGCGTGAGGGCGTCACATTCTCGGACGGTTCGCCTTTCACCGCCGATGACGTGGTCTTTACGTTCTGCCGTACACTGAAGAACGAAACCGCGATTGCCGGTTCATTCGCCGACATTACCGGCAATTTCGAATCCGTCGCAACGCCGGACGCGCACACCGTGGTCATTACCACCAAGGCGCCTGAACCGCTGCTGCCGACATTCCTCGGCACCGTCGGTGTTTTGAGCTCTTCCATCGTCAAGCACGACAAGCTCAGTTTCGATATTGGCAAGAATTGCGGCGTTACCGGGGCCTGGCCGGTGGTCGGGGATTTCAATGACGGCAAGCTCGCCATCGGAACAGGCCCCTACAAATTGAAAAGCTATGTACGGGGCTCCGCCATCGATCTCGACCGCAATGACAAATATTGGGGCGATGCCGAACCGTGGGAAAGCGTCCGCTTTCTGCCGGTGCCCAATGCAGCGCCGCGTCTGGCCGGTCTTCTGGCCGGCGACTATGACGTGATTGAAAATCCGGCCGCCCGCGACCTGGCCCGTATCAAGGATGACAAGCGCTTCGGTTATGTGATTACGCCGACGACGCGCGTGATCTATTACCAGCTTGATGTCGGTCGCGATGCGAGTCCCTTTGTCAAGGCTGCCGACGGCAAGAATCCGCTGCAGGATGTGCGTGTGCGCCAGGCGATGTCGCTCGCCATCGACCGCAAGGCAATCGTTGCGCGCCTGATGGATGGTGCAGCTGAACCCGCCTACCAGTTTCTGCCAACCGGCATGTTCGGCACGCTGCCCAATCCGCCGGAGCTGCGTTATGACCCGGCTGAAGCCAAGAAACTTCTTGCTGAAGCAGGCTATACAAACGGCTTTCAGCTGACGCTTTCCACCACCAATGACCGCTACATCAACGACAGTCAGATCACGCAGGCCGTGGCGCAATATTTGACGCAGGTCGGCATCAAGGCTGATGTTGACGCCATGACCCGCGCCATCTACTTCCCGCGCCGTTCGAAGAAGGAGTTGAGTGTAGCAATCGGCGGGTGGGGATCGACCAGCGGTGAGGCCTCATCCTTCCTGCGTCAGTGGCCGGCAACACCCAACAAGGAGGGCACGGTCGGCGGTTCCAACTATGGTGGTTATTCCAACCCCGCTTTTGACAAGCTGATCCTGGAGGCGATTTCGACGCTGGACGATGCCAAACGTTCATCCCTGCTGCAGCAGGCACAGACCGAAATGATGAAGGATTTCGCGTTCATCCCGCTGCATTTCGAAAGCGCTGTGTGGGCACACAAGGCCAACCTCACCTACACGGGCCGCTCAGACCAGTTCACTTTGGCGATGTCCGTCAAGCCGGCGAAATAAGCCGGCGCGGGACAGAAATCTGAGTGATATGCCATGACAGCTTATATTCTTCAGCGGCTGATCCAGAGTGCTCTGGTTCTTGTTGCAGTATCCGTCGCTGTGTTCTTCGCCGTCTATGGCATTGGTGATCCTGTTGAACTGCTGGTTCCGCCGCAGGTCAGCGCCGCCGAAAGGCTGGCGCTGATCAAGCGGCTTGGACTGGATCTGCCGGTGTGGCAGCAATATTTCACCTTTCTGCTCAATGCCATGAAGGGCGACCTCGGCACTTCCTTCGTGCACGGCGTGCCGGTCGTTTCCCTGATCCTCGCCCGATTGCCAGCGACCTTCGAACTGGTGCTCCTGTCGATGACGGGAGCCGCCGTGATCGGCATTCCGCTGGGTCTGCTGGCGGGCCTCAATCCCGATAGCCGCGCGTCGCGGGTGATTATGACGGGTACTGTGATCGGCTTTTCCCTGCCCAGTTTCTGGAAGGGAATGATGCTGGTTCTGTTGTTCAGCGTGGCGCTGGGCTGGCTGCCGACCGCCGGACGGGGCGAAACGGTTGCATTTCTCGGCATGCAGACCAGCCTGTTTACCACGGATGGTTTGCGGCATCTGATTCTGCCTTCGCTCAATCTCGCCATACCGAACATGGCGCTGATGATCCGTCTGGTGGCTGCCGGCACGACGGAAGCCATGACGCAGGATTATGTGAAATTTGCCCGGGCAAAGGGCGTGAGGCGCCGGCGTATCGTCGGCAGGCACGTGCTGCGCAACATCCTCATCCCCGTCGTCACCGTGGTCGGTATTGAGTTTGGCAGCCTTGTGGCTTTCTCCACGATCACGGAAACAGTCTTTTCCTGGCCGGGCATGGGCAAATTGCTGATCGACAGCATCTATCAGCTCGATCGCCCTGTCGTCGTTGCCTATGTGATGCTGGCAACGCTTTTGTTCGTGGCCGTCAATTTCATTGTCGACGTACTCTATGCGGTTCTTGATCCGCGCGTGAAACTGTCCGGAGACATGGTATGAACAAGCCGATCATTCCGGATGATACGGCGACGCCGCTGCGCCGCAAAGTCTTGCGCGGCATCCGCAAAAAGCCGACGACACGCGGTGCCGGCATATTGCTGGCCTGCCTCGTTCTGCTTGCGGTCTTTGCCCCGCTGATTGCCCCGCAAAACCCCTATGATCTTGCCACGCTCAGCGTCATGGACAACCGGCTGGCGCCCGGGGCCGCGAGCATGAGCGGTTCGGTCTACTGGCTGGGAACCGATGCGCAAGGCCGCGATATGGTCAGCGCCATCCTATTTGGGCTGCGCACCAGCCTCCTGGTTGGCCTGCTTTCAACGCTGGGCGCGTTGACGATCGGGGTTGCGGCAGGCCTGCTTGCCGCCCAGCTGGGCGGCATGGTGGATGCACTGATCATGCGCATCGTCGATTTCATGCTGGGTTTTCCGTCCATTCTTGTTGCCCTCGTCCTGCTGGCATCGGTGGGACGCGGCGTGGACAAGGTGATTTTCGCCATTATGCTGGTGCAATGGGCGCAATATGCGCGCCTGATGCGGGCATCGGCATTGGTGGAGCGCCGCAAGGAATACATCGAGGCAGCCGTCAATTTCGGGCTGCCGACACCCTACATCATGCTGGCACATCTGCTGCCCAATTCGATTGGCGCGGTCCTCGTCGTTTCCACGATCAATATTGCCAGCGCAATCACGCTGGAAGCCACGTTGTCGTTTCTTGGGGTAGGGGTTCCCGTGACCCAGCCATCCCTCGGATTGCTGATTGCCAACGGGTTCGACTACCTGCTTTCCGGCGAATACTGGATTGCTGTCTTCCCCGGTCTCGCGCTCGTGCTGCTGATCATGTCGCTCAACTTTGTCGGCGACCGCCTGCGCCGCAGCTTTAACGTAAAGGGTGGGTGATGGCGCCTCTATTGGAAGTACGCGGCCTCAAAACCGTCTTTCATCTGCTCGGCGGCGCATGGCCTGCGGTGGATGGCATTGACCTGACGGTCGAGCGCGGCGAAGTATTGTGTCTGGTCGGTGAATCCGGTTCGGGCAAATCGGTTACCGGTTTCTCGCTGGTGCAGCTCATCGATCCGCCAGGTGAAATCGTCGCGGGCGACGTGCTGTTCAATGGCGAGAACCTGCGCGGCGCTTCCGGCGAACGCCTGCGCAATTTGCGCGGCGATCGCATCGCCATGATCTTTCAGGACCCGCTGTCAACACTCAATCCTGTGCTGACCATTGGCGAGCAGATGTGCGAGGCGATCCTCGAACATCGTGCCTGCGGTCAGGCCCAGGCGGCGAGAGAAGCGGTGGCAGCCCTCGGGCGCGTCGGGATTTCCTCGCCGGAAGTGCGGCTGAAACAATATCCGCACGAATTTTCCGGTGGCATGCGCCAGCGCGTGGCCATTGCCATGGCGCTTCTCAATAATCCGGACCTGATCATTGCCGACGAGCCGACAACGGCGCTGGACGTGACTATTCAGAGCCAGATTCTCTATGAAGTGCAGAAATTGGTGCGTGAAACCGGTACTGCCGTGCTCTGGATCACTCATGATCTGGCGGTGGTGGCTGAACTTGCCGACCGTGTGGCCGTGATGTATGCGGGCCAGATTGTGGAAACCGGTACGGTTGATGACGTGCTCGACCGGCCCTTGCATCCCTATACGCTTGGTTTGCTGAATTCATCCACCGGCATGGTCAGGCCGGGCGAGCGCTTGCATCAGATTGACGGCAATGCACCGCGGATCGACGCCCGCCCGGGCGGATGCCCGTTCCGGCCGCGCTGTGAACGGGTGCAGCCGGTCTGTTCCCAGAGCTATCCGGTCCTGCGGATGATCGATGGCCGGGGTTTGCGCTGCCATGATCCCGTGCCGCAGGCAGCCCATCCCGCGCCAGTTCAGGAGGCCAGGCCGTGACTGAACCTTTCTTTGAAATGCGGGGTGTCGAGAAACACTTCCACGCCAAATCCTCCATGGCCGAACGTATTTTGGCCCTCGCCGGCCAGGCTGCGCCGCCACGTGTCCTGCGTGCCGTTGACGGGGTAGACCTGAGCATCCAGCGCGGCGAGGTTCTGGGCCTCGTCGGGGAATCGGGATGCGGCAAATCCACCTTGTCGCGCATGGCGACGGGCATTCACCAGCCAAGCGCCGGTGAGGTGATCTATGACCGGCAGCCTGTCGGCAAACTCAAGGGCAAGGAACGGCTGAACTTCCTGCTCAAGGTGCAGATGATCTTCCAGGATCCCTATGCCTCGCTTGATCCGCGCATGCGTGTCAGCCAGATCGTCGGGGAAGCCCTTAAAGTGCACGGACTGATGCCCAAGAGCGAAATTACCGGTGCCGTCAATCAGGCACTGGAGGAAGTCGGCCTTGATCTGGCCTACCGGGATCGGTATCCGCACCAGTTTTCCGGCGGACAGCGCCAGCGCATCGGTATTGCTCGCGCGCTCGCGGTGAAGCCTGATTTTCTGGTCTGTGACGAACCGGTGTCTGCACTTGACGTGTCCATCCAGGCGCAGGTCATCAATCTGTTCATGGATTTGCGCGAGCGTTACGGGCTGACCTATCTGTTTGTCAGCCATGATTTGGGTATCGTCCGGCATATCAGCGACCGCATAGCGATCATGTATCTCGGACGCATCGTCGAGATCGGCTCCGCTGCGGCAATCTTCAGCAAGCCGGCACATCCCTACAGTGCCTCGCTGATCCATGCCAGCCCGTCCATCAGCCGGCGCAAGCGCAGTTTTGAGCCGCTCAAGGGAGACTTGCCATCGCCGCTCGACCCACCAACCGGCTGTCCGTTTCATCCGCGCTGCGGCCAGGCGATGCCGGTATGCCGTGAACGCCGCCCCGAACTCAGGGACGTCGCTCCAGGGCAGAGTGCGGCCTGCCATTTGCATAACTCGGAGATAGCATGACGTCCGTCCACCTCATTCCCGCGACTGGAAGCAGCGCGATACCCCACATTGACAGGTTCCATCCTGACCGGCCGCTGACCGTTCATTTCTACCGGCCGCAAGCCCATGGCCCTGACGATCCCGTAGTCATTGTCCAGCACGGCATGCTGCGCAATGGCGACGAGTATCGGGATTTCTGGATACCGGCGGCTGAGAAACACAAGCTGCTGATTGTTGCCCCGACATTTTCCGATGCGCAGTTTCCGGAGGCCGAAAGCTACAATAACGGCCTTGTCATGGACGCAAACGGTGAGGCGCGCAAGCGAGAGGAATGGCTCTATGGCGTTCCGGCCCGCATCTTTGCCGCGCTTCAGGCCAGTGGTGTAACCCGGCTGGCGCAGGCCCGCCTGTTCGGACATTCCGCCGGCGGCCAGTTTGCGCATCGCCTGCTGGCGACACAGAATCCCAGTGTCTTTTCCGCTGTCATTGCCGCCAATCCCGGCTGGTACACATTGCCGGACCTGCAACGGCAATTTCCCGAGGGGACAGGCGGGATCGGGCTGTCCGAGACCGAGCTTGCGCGCTGGCTTGCCTATCCGATGCATATTTTCGCCGGCGATCAGGACATAGCCGAGGATGACCCGAACCTGCCCTCCCAGCCGGAGGCGCTTGCACAGGGGCGTTCACGTTATGCGCGCGCACATTTCGTCTATGGATTTGCCGAGCGCGAGGCGAAACGTCTTGGGATGGAATTCAACTGGAGGCTTGTCAGGGTTGAAGGGGTAGGCCATGACGGCGCTGCCATGTCGCGTGCCGCTGCGGCATTCTGGTTTGAAGGCGCCGTTCCACCGGCTTCCGCGCTGGTTTTCGATGATGCGGCACAACTCTGAGAGATAAAGGAACAAGCAGATGAGCACGAATTACCGTCAGGGGTTGTGGCAAAAGGTCGAGGACGAAAAGCAGCGGCTCATTGAAATGAGCGACCGCGTCTGGGGCATGCCGGAAGTATGCTACACGGAAGTCCGGTCGGTTGCCGAACACAAGGTGGAGTTGCTGCATCACGGGTTCCGCATCACGGAAGGTGTGGCGGGTATTCCCACATCCGTCGTCGGAGAGGCCGGAGACGGCGGACCGGTCATTGCCTTCCTCGGGGAATATGATGCCTTGCCGGGCCTGTCTCAGGAGGCCGGGATGACGCAATACAGCGCTGTTGAAGCTGGCGGCAACGGACACGGTTGCGGCCACAACCTTCTGGGAGCGGGCGCTTTGCTGGCGGCAGTGGGGCTGAAAAACTTTCTGGCCGAGAAGGGAATTGCCGGACGGGTGCGCTATTATGGCTGCCCGGCCGAAGAGGGTGGCGCGGCAAAGGCCTTCATGGTGCGGGCCGGGATCTTCGATGATGTGGATGTTGCAATCTCGTGGCATCCCTACAGTTTCTGGGAAGTCGCGCCTGCCCTGTCATTGGCTAATACCCGTGCCGACTTTGTTTTCACCGGGCGGGCGGCCCATGCGGCAGCCTCCCCGCATCTCGGACGCAGTGCCTTGGACGCGGTGGAACTGATGAGCGTCGGCGTCAACTACATGCGCGAGCATATGCCTTCCGATGCGCGGGTGCATTCCGCCGTGCTCGATACCGGCGGGATAGCACCCAATGTGGTGCAGGCCCATGCGCGAGTGCGTTACTCCATTCGCGCCATGGATTTGCCGGGCATGCTCGATCTGGTGGAGCGGGTTCACAAGATCGCGCAGGGTGCGGCGATGATGACCGAGACGCGCGTTGACATGAAAATCATCAGCGCCGTCTCCAACACGCTGGGCAACAAGCCGCTCGAACAGGCGCTGTACCGCGCGATGGAAGAACTCGGTGCCCCGGCTTTTGATGACAATGACCGCAATTTTGCCCGGCGGATTCGTGAAACTCTGTCAGAGCAGGAGATAGCGTCGGTCTATCAAGCGATCGGCATGCCGGTTACCGATGCGCCGCTGGCGGAGTTTCTTGTGCCCTTTGATACAGTGCGCAGACCTTTCATCGGCTCTACCGATATTGCGGATGTCAGCTGGGTCGTTCCCACGGTGCAGGTGCATGCGCCGACGGTCGCTATCGGCACGCCTTTCCATACATGGCAGGTGGTTGCACAGGGCAAGGCACCGGCTGCGCACAAAGCCATGGTGCATGCGGCCAAGGCCATGGCGGCACTCGGCCTGGCGGTTCTCACCAACCCGGTTCTGCTTGAGGATTCCAAACATGCGCTCGCCCAGCAGACGGCCCGTACACCCTATGTCAGCCCGCTCAAGGCTGGCGTCGAGCCGCCGCTGGATATGTCGAAGGGTTGAATGGAGCGATTGAACCGCCGGCCTGGAATGTCAGGCCGGCTGCACGAGATTGGCCATCAGTCTGAAGGCGCCTGGCACTAGCTTGTCGAGCTGATGATGCAGGACAAGGCCGGTATCAACTCACAAACAGGTAGAAGATCCAGGCGTTGACGGTTGTGTATGTCTGTACCTGGGAAGCTCTGGCGGGTGGGTGCCGTTTGTGTGTCGAATCCCATGCCGAAACGGAAGGCCGTCCGCGTGTAGATTTGTTGACATAAGCGGGGACTGACATGGCGAAAGTTGGCCCGCCGCGACCGGGCCAACTCCTGGCGGAACCGAAGTGCCGCATTTTCAGTGAGGGGCAGCTAGAATTTCCAGTTTAGGCTCGCCTTGAAGCCGTGCGCCTGCTGGGAGCCGGATATCTGCCCCACATAGGATGCACCGATCGTCATCGATTTCGAAACCTTGGCATCCAAGCCCGCTTCAAGCACGAGAGAGTCCCGGGTCATCGGAACACCTGCAATGTCGAACACATTTCCTCCGGCAAAATTGAGTTTTGCCTTGGGAGTTTGGGCGTTGAAGGCACGACGCCAGCCGACCGCTCCGCGAGCCGTGATCTTCGTCCCGTTATCCAATTCAAATTCGGACTGGGCGCGAAGGCCAAGCGTCGAGAAGGTTTGGTCAAAGCTGCTGGACTTTCCGGACAAGGCAGCTATCCCCCCGTAATCGGTGAAGCCCGAGGTGCGGAGATGAACATGGGCAAGATTAGCGTAAGGTTCCAGCGAGATGGTCCCAAGTGCCGTCTTGCCGACATTGACACTGTATCCCAGATCACCGAAGGCCTATGCCGTCCGCGCGCCGTAGCCCGCGGTCAGCGCCGGATATGCATCAGCCTGCTCGAAGGTGTGGAACCTCTGATCCTTGATATTGCGCGGCCGGGGTGGCCAGGGCGAATAACGCAAAAACATGATCGTTCGCACCATCGGTATCGGTGAAATGCTCATCAATCTCCAGAATTGTGTCGTGATCGAACAGGCCATCGAGTACATAAACAGCCTCGCTTTCGATCGGGGAAATCGAAATGAGATTCGGTTGTGCTGCTCGGGCCAATTGGAAAAACCGTTTCGGTCGTTGATTGATCTAATGGAGGTTGGGACAAATGCTGTTCTCCAGGACGCCTGGCCCTGTCAGCCAAAGACAGCTCAGTTCAACACTCTATTGCCATGTACGTACGGGTTCGCCCATTATGCGGTATCGTTTATTGCAGCAGACAGATTGATCCAGCATGCCAAACCATCTTCCTTCGAGCAAACGGTCAGGACCCGAGCGCAGCCGAACCAACGATCCAGAGCGGACCAAGGCCGATATTCTTGCCGTGGCAACTGAGGAGTTCGCCACCTTCGGCCTGAGCGGTGCGCGGGTCGATGCGATTGCCGAGCGGACCCAGACCTCCAAACGCATGATCTACTACTATTTTGGCGGTAAGGATGGGCTCTACCTCGCCGTGCTTGAAAAGGCCTATGCGGATATCAGGGCCATCGAATCTGCCCTGGAACTGGATCTGCTCGATCCTGTCGCGGCATTGCGGCGGGTGATCGACCAGACATTCGAGAATGACGACAGCCATACGGATTTCGTGCGGCTCGTCACCATCGAGAACATCAATCAGGGCAAACACCTCGCAGAGGCGACAACAATCCGCGAAATCAACCTGCGGATCATCCAGATCATTGACGCGATCCTGGAGAGAGGGCGCGCGCAGGGATTGTTCCGTGCCGACCTTGAGCCGGTGGACGTGCATATGATGATCAGCGCCTTCTGCTTTTTCCGGGTCGCAAATCGTCATACCTTCGGTGCGATCCACCGCATCGACCTGTCCGAGCCCGGCCGCAGGCAGAAACACAAACAGATGATTGCCGATGCAGTGATCGGCCTGCTCCAGCAGAAATGACAGGCGGGAGCATGCTCCCGCCTGTCTGGTTGGTAGTCAGGCCGCAATGGTGACCGGTTTCTTGCCGAGATCTTCCATCGGCGTCCGAAAGGTCTCCGTCGCGGTTGCGGCGGAAATTGCGGCGATCATCGCCGTTATCGTCGTGAACGCCGCCACGGGTATCCAGCCATTGGGGCCGGTCCCGAGCAGTGCTGCGCTGATGGTCGGTGCAAAACCACCCAGGGCAAAACCGATCTGCGTGCCGATTGCCATGCCCGAGAGCCGCACCCGTGTATCGAACATTTCGCCGTAGAGGGCCGGCCATACGCCGTTCGCGGCGCTGTAGACGACGCCGGACAAAAGGATGCCGAGAACAAAAATCAGTGTCAGGTTTGCCTGGCTGATCGCCCAGATATAGGGCCAGATCAGCACGGCGCAGCCGACAGCGCCGAAAATGAACACCGGTTTGCGCCCGATGCGGTCGGCCAGCATGGCCCAGGCCGGGATCGCTCCGAGAGCGACAATGTTGGCGAGCACCAGCACCGTCAGCATGGTCGAGCGGTCGATCTGCATGGTGTTGACCGCATAGGACAGCGTGAAGACGCTGAAGATCGTGCTGACGACGGAAATGAGCGCCGCAAAAACAATGCGCAGCACATCGTCCCAGTTGTGTTTGAACAGGGTTATGAACGGCAGTTTCGACGTCTCGTGCTTCTTCGCCTCTTCGATGAAGACCGGTGTTTCCGGCAATGAGCGGCGTACCCAGAAACCGACGACGACGACAACGAGGCTCAGGAAGAACGGAATACGCCAGGCCCAGGACAACAGGTCTGCCTCGGGCAGGCGGGTGAGCGGAATGAAGACGAGGGTTGCCAGGATGAGCCCGGCCTGCGTCCCGCTGAGGGTGAAGCTTGTAAAGAACGCCCGCCGGTTGGGCGGTGCGTGTTCGAGGGTCATCGAGTTTGCCCCGGCCTGTTCGCCTGCAGCCGAGATACCCTGCAGCAGCCGCGCGACGACCAGCAGGATCGGTGCGAGAATGCCGACGTGATCATAGGTGGGCAGGCATCCGATTATGAAGGTCGAAAAGCCCATCAGCAGCAATGTGAAGGTCAGGACTTTCTTGCGGCCGAATTTGTCGCCGATGTGACCGAGAATGACGGCCCCGAACGGCCGGGCGATATAGGCAACGCCGAAGGTGGCAAATGATGCGATGGCGGCTGCCTGCGGATTGGCGGCCGAAAAGAAAATCTTTGGAAAGATCAGCGCGGCCGCCGTTCCGTAGATGAAAAAATCATAATACTCGACGGCGCTGCCGATCCAGCTGGCAAGTGCCGCTTTTCTGGGTGCTTTGACACCTGTTGGTTGATGCATGGAAGTCTCCTCCTCCTCAAGGCTTTCATGGGTGCCCGGCTCAGGCTGCGGCCTCCTTCGCTCCGGAACCGAGTTGGATAAAGTGGCGCAGCATGCGCTCGTGATCGGGCCTCACCCCGGTAAACAGACGAAACGCTTCGACAGCCTGGAACACCGCCATGCCGCCGCCATCAAGCGTGCGGCAGCCGCGATGGCGCGCGGCGCGCAGCAGGGCGGTTTCGAGTGGAAAATAGACGATTTCCGCGACCCAGAGTTGCGGGTGCAGCAGTTCGACGGGCAGTGGTGTTCCGGGATATTTGTCCATCCCTGTCGGGGTGCAGTGCACCAGCCCGTCGGCCGTTGCCATATCGGCGGCCAAATCGCGCGACACGCGCACGCGGCTGTTGCCGAAACGCTCGAAGCGCTGGTTGAGCGCTGCCGCGGTTTCTTCCGCACGTGACGGATCCTTGTCCATCAGGATGAGTTCGCCAACGCCAAGGGTCAGAAGCGCATGCGCAACCGCAGCGCCGGCACCGCCCGCGCCAAGCTGTACCGCCGATGACAGGGGCGCACCGGGCAGGCCGCGTTTGAAGCTTTCCGAAAACCCCCACCAGTCGGTGTTGTGACCGATGCGGCGGCCGCCTTGCAGGACAACCGTATTGACCGCCCCAAGCGCTGCAGCGTCGGGAGAAAGTTCGTCGAGATGGGGAATGATCGCCTGTTTGCAGGGATGGGTCACATTCAGCCCTGCAAAGCCCATGCGTTCCGCGGCGATCAGCAGGTCTGGCAGGGCTTCGGGACCAACGCCAATTCGCTCCAGGTCGATGGTCTGATACAGCAGCCGCAGGCCCTGTTCGTCTCCTTCACGCTCATGCAGGGCGGGCGTGCGCGATTGCTGAATGCCTGATCCGATCAGGCCCAGAAGAAAATGCGGGGATGGCGATGGCGTCATCGGTTGGCCTTTTCCAGATGTGCGGCAAGGCAGGTCAGGGCAAGGGTGTAGCCCTGCGTGCCGCAACCGCAGATCACCCCGGTTGCCACATGGGATATGTAGCTGTGATGGCGAAATGCCTCGCGCCGGTGAATGTTGGAGATGTGAACCTCGATGATCGGGCAGGGACATGCGGCCAGCGCATCCATGAGCGCGACGGAGGTGTGGGAATAGCCGGCAGGATTGATGACAATGCCCGCGACGCGTTCGCGCGCCTCGTGGATCCACGCGATCAGTTCGTGCTCGGCATTGCTCTGGCGAAAATCAACGGAGAGCCCGAGCTTGGTGGCATGGTGCACGCAGTCCGCCTCGACATCGTCAAGCGTCTCCTTGCCGTAGATTTCCGGCTGGCGCTTTCCCAAAAGGTTGAGGTTGGGCCCGTTAAGGACCAGAATCGGGTGTGCACGCGTCATGGCGCTGCATCCCGGTTCAACGGCGGACAAAGCTGCGCATAGGCGCGGTTCGGCTGCATGGTTCCTCCCATCTTCTCCCCATCGCGACGTCACCGGTGGTTCGGTCTGCGATTGACGTATAATGTACGAACTGGTACGTTCATGTCAAGAGAGCGCGGAACCGCTGCTCGAAGGGGTGCAAAAGCGGTCCTGTGCGGTGATTTCAATACGGCCAAGGGAGGGGCCCGAATGAACCCAGTCGTCATTGCAGTTGCGATCACCGGATCGGTGCCGCGCAAGAAGGACAATCCGGCCGTACCGGTCAGTCCGTCCGAACAGATTGAATCAACGCACGAGGCCTATGAGGCCGGAGCATCGCTGGTGCATATCCATGTGCGCAATCACGACGAGAGCCCATCCTCGTCGCCGGAGAAATTTGCCGAAGTGCAGGATGGCGTCGTCAGGCATTGTCCGGGCATGATCGTTCAATTTTCCACCGGAGGGCGCGGACGCGATCCGGGGCTGCGCGGTTCATCGCTTTATCTCAGGCCGGATATGGCATCGCTGTCGACGGGCTCGGTCAATTTTCCCTCCATCGTTTACGAGAACCACACCACGCTTGTGCATGATCTTGCCGGCCGGATGCAGCAGCATGCCATCCGGCCGGAGATCGAGATTTTTGACCTCTCGCACCTGCACGGCGCGCGGCGGCTGATTGATGCCGGATTGATGGATGACCGCCCGCATGTGCAGTTCGTCATGGGTGTCGAAAATGCCCTGCCGGCCGATGAACACCTGCTTGACATCCTGCTGGAGGAGTTGCGGCGGGTTCTGCCGAAGGCAACATGGACGGCAGCGGGAATTGGCCGTCATCAGGCAAGCGTCATGGAATGGGCCCTGCGCCGCGGGGCGCACGCTGTGCGCACGGGTCTTGAAGACAATATCCGCATCACGAGGGAGCGGCTGGCCCGCAGCAACGCCGAACTGGTGGAGATGGCTGTCGAGACGGTCCTGCGTCACGGACGCCGGGCGGCAAACTGCCCGGAAGCACGCGCGATCCTGTCACTGTCACCGCACGGAGGTGCCCTATGAAAACATCGATTGCAACCGTTTCGCTCAGCGGCGAACTGCCGGAAAAACTCAGCGCGATCGCCAGGGCCGGCTTTGACGGTGTCGAAATATTCGAGAATGATTTTCTTGCTTTTGACGGCAGCGCGAGCGATGTGGGCAGGATGGTCCGGGATCACGGGCTGGAAATCACGCTTTTCCAGCCGTTTCGCGATTTTGAAGGCATGCCGGAACCGCAGCGGTCACGCACCTTCGACCGGGCGGAGCGCAAATTCGACGTGATGCAGGAACTGGGCACCGACCTGGTGCTGGTGTGTTCGAATGTCTCGCCGGTGGCGCTCGGCGGCCTTGACCGTGCGGCGGCGGATTTCCATGAGCTGGGCGAGCGGGTGGCCAAACGCGGCCTGCGCGTCGGCTATGAGGCGCTGGCCTGGGGGCGGCATATCAACGATCACCGCGATGCCTGGGAGATCGTGCGGCGTGCCGGTCACGCCAATATCGGTCTGATTCTTGACAGTTTTCACACGCTGGCGCGCAAGATCGATGTCGGCTCGATCCGCTCGATCCCCAAGGAGAAAATCTTTATCATCCAACTCGCCGACGCGCCGCTGATCAGCATGGACCTTCTCCATTGGAGCCGCCACTACCGCAACATGCCGGGCGAGGGCGATCTTCCCGTTCTGGACTTCATGCGCGCGGTGGCGGCAACGGGATATGATGGCTATCTGTCCCTTGAAATCTTCAATGACCAGTTCCGCGGCGGCTCGCCGAAATCCATAGCCATCGACGGGCACCGCTCGCTGGTCTATCTCGGCGATCAGGTGGTGCGGCGTGAACCGGATGTTGCCATGACCGTTCCGCCCATGCCCGATTCGGTCGAGGTGAACGGTGTTGCGTTTGTGGAATTTGCAGCGAGCGCGGATGAGGCAGAGGACCTTGCCTCGCTTCTACGGGTGCTGGGCTTTCGCAAGACCGGCAAACACAGAACCAAGCGCGTCGACCGCTACAGCCAGGGCGCGATCAATCTCGTAATCAACACGGAGCGGCAGGGTTTTGCCCATTCCTCCCATGCGGTCCACGGCATGTCAGCCTATGCGCTTGGTCTTGATGTCGCCGACGCGCATGCGGCGTTTGAACGTGCGCTTGCCCTCGGGGCGGCGCCCTTTGAACAGCCCGCGGGACCGTCCGGGATCAGCATGCCGGCGGTGCGCGGTGTCGGCGGGGATATTCTCTATTTCGTCGACAACAAGCCCGGGCTTGCCGGCATTTGGGACGAGGAGTTCGACCCGGTCGATGACGCCGGGGCATCGGGGGGTGCCGGGTTGCTGCGTTTCGACCATGTGGCGCAAACCATGAATTTCGATGAAATGCTCACTTGGCTTCTGTTCTACACCTCGATTCTGAAGGCGAAGAAGACGCCGGTGGTCGATATCATCGATCCCTCGGGCATCGTTCGCAGCCAGGTCGTCGAGAACGAGGCAGGCTCGCTGCGTATCACCATGAACGGCGCGGAAAATCGCCGGACGCTTGCGGGCCATTTCCTCGCGGAAAAATTCGGCTCCAGCATGCAGCACCTTGCATTCGAAACGGACGATATTTTCAGGACGGCTGAAGTGTTAAGGGCCAATGGTTTCACGCCACTGGAAATCTCGCCGAACTATTACGACGATATTGAAGCACGCTTTGGGCTCGATCCCGATCTGTCGGACAGGCTGAAAGCGGCCAATATCCTCTATGACCGTGATGAGCATGGCGAATATTTCCAGCTCTATAGTCCCAATTATGGCGAGGGTTTCTTCTTCGAGATCGTCGAGCGGCGCGGTTACAGGGGATATGGAGGACCGAATGCCATTTTTCGCATCGCTGCCCAGAAACGCCATATTCGCCCGCAAGGCATGCCAAAGTAACTGCTGGCATAGATGCTAGAATATTACATATTCAGAATAATAACCTGACCCAGCTTCTTCATTTGCAACGGAACCCACAGGGCTCAGGCGGCTCCGCTACAAACTTTGGCAAGTGCGTAGTAAGAAGAAGGGGCTGGGTTCAAATTGCTGTGGGCAAGAAAACTCCATAAAATTCGAACGTTGATTGTCGTAATCTGGATCGACAGAAGCACTTCTCAATTCTGGGAGGACGTGATCAAATACGGGTGAGAGAAGGCTACTCCTCTCTCCACACCAAATTCACGGTGTGGCTGGTTATGATCCCAATTCCACCTTCTCTGCAGTTATTGTGATACCGCATCACTTGATGCGGTTGCCAGTCTCAACGTCAAACAACAACACTTTTGCCGTATCAAAGCTGGCATTGACCTGCGCACCTGTTCGCATGGGTGTTGCTTCATGCAAAACCATTGTGACGTCTGTTATCCCAAACCGCATCCGGACTTCTTGCGCGTCGCCTGTTGGTTCCACCAAAACAACCTCGGCGGCGAAGCCATTGCCATCCGGATAGATATGCTGCGGGCGTACCCCATAGACGATGCTTGTATCTTGAGGAACAGCAATGCCGATCGGTAGCGGCAGCAGCAGATCGTCCCTTAGCCGTACAAACCGCCCGTCGACCTTTCCTTGCAACAGATTTATTTCCGGAGAACCGATAAATCCGGCAACAAAGAGGTTGGATGGATTTTCGTAAAGCTCAAGCGGCGCGCCAACCTGCTCTATCTTTCCGCCGTTGAGCACCACGATTTTGTCGGCCATGGTCATGGCTTCTGTCTGATCATGAGTTACATACACCATCGTTTTACCAAGCCGTTGATGTAATTTTTTGATTTCACCGCGCATCTTTACGCGAAGCTTGGCGTCAAGGTTGGACAGGGGCTCATCAAAAAGGAATGCGCGCGGATCACGAACGATGGCTCGTCCCATGGCCACGCGTTGCCGTTGCCCGCCGGAAAGTTCGCGCGGCAAACGATCGAGAAGCTTGTCAAGCCCGAGTATCTCCGCGGCTTCGGCCACGCGCTTGCTGATCTCGGCCTTTGAAGCGCCGGCAAGCTTCAGTGCAAAACTCATATTGTCTGCCACTTTCATGTGCGGATAAAGCGCATAGCTCTGGAAGACCATGGCGATATCCCGTTCCTTCGCCGGGATGTCATTGACGATCCTGCCACCGATGGTGATTTCGCCGGAAGTAATATCCTCCAGTCCGGCGATCATGCGCAGCAATGTGGATTTTCCACAGCCTGACGGGCCGACAAGCACGACAAATTCGCCCTCGCTCATACCAAGCGAAACATCGTCCAGAATGGGCACGCTGCCATATGCCTTGGCTACGTTTCTAAGTTCAATTTCCGACATGCACCGTTCCTCCCGGCAGCTTTTAAAGTTCGTAATTATACGCTCAGGACCGCTCGATCCCTGGCACGCGCGTCACTCACCGACTGATCGGCGGCGTGGATAATCCGGACGGTTTCCGTGAACGCGTCAGCAGCGGCGTTGAGGTCCAGCCGATTGATCGTGTCTATTTGCAGGCGATCGGCGGCGTCGATGACGTTTTCGCCGTGCATGGCACCAAGAATTGCGCCTGCCATTACGCCGATAGAATCCGTGTCCCGTCCGGAGTTGATTCCGTCTTCAATCGATCTGCGGAAATGGCCATTATTGAAGAGACAAAAACCCAATGCCAGCGGCAATTCCTCGACGGCACCCAAACGGTTTGGCTGATAGGCACCCGTTAAACGGCCAGCCTTGTCGGGCGTGTGATTTACGTCGTCGCCCATGGGCGAATAGGGGGCCATTGCCGCGTGAAACGCAGCGACAAGGGTTTGATAGTCTGCACCGGCCAATTTCTGCCGGCGCGCCACGTCGGCAATATCGGCAATCGCCTTTGCGGTGCCGTCCTTGGCAAGAGACAAAACCGCATTGATGACAGCTTCAATCGTTGTGCCGGGTACAAAGGCTGCGGCAACAGCTGCAGCCATCACGCCTGCCGCCTCGAGGCCAAAACTTTCCTGATGGCCCGAGGCAAAAGCTATGGCCTCGTCATATGCCCCTTTGGGGTCACAGGCGTTCACAACCCCAATTGGGGCAACGTACATGGCTGCACCACAATTGACCATGTTGCCGATCCCCCCTTGACGAGGGTCGCACGAGGCAAGCTGATGACGCTGAAATATCCATTTTTCCGGATAAAACAGCCGCTCTATCAACATTGCTTCGCGCTGCAGTTCAGGCACATAACGTGGGACCCACGCTATCTGGCGCACCATGCCGTCTGCCATGTCCCAAGCATCCAAATGCCGGCGTGTCTCGCTGTAGATATCCATGAGGCATAGCGTCATCAGCGTGTCGTCCGTGACAATGCCATTGCCGCGTACTCTGCCATTCCTTGCCGTGGCATCGAGTGCCATCTTGTGCCAATCCGTATCAAGCAATGATACTCGTCCGTAACGCACGGCAATCTCATCGGCCGAGAGTTTTTCAACGGGCGCTCCCAGAGCGTCGCCCAACGCGATACCGTGAAGAAGCGCGCGGATGCGGCCATTCAGAGAAAGTGGTTCTATATTACTTGGCTGCATTGAGCATGGTCCTTGCATATTCGTTGAGACGCGCACCGCCTGCGTTTTCCCATTCGGCGACATATTGATCCCATTGATCCATCTTGGCCTGGCCGGAGATGAACTTGTAAACCCAGGCGCGATACACGCTCTCGGTTGCATCGAGATCGGGTGCGTATTCGGCAGGCCAGACAAAGGCGTTGTCAGGCTTGTAGAATGTCTTGATATTAGCCAGCCACTGCTGGGCGGCTTCGGATTGCCAAATGACTGGCGGTTGCCAGTTGGCTGCCGCCATGATGCGCGAATACCAGGTTGATATCTTGTCAGTCACTTTGAAGGCGGCACCGTCCCTGGTGTATTCCTTTCCTTCAAAGCCCATGCGATCGAACATCTGGCCTTCGGGGCTCGCCATGAAGTCGAGGAATTTCATCACCTCGGTTTTGTGTTCCGAAAGCGCCGAGATCGCAAATCCCCGCGATTCCCTCGAAACATCGACAGCAGCCAAACCCGTGCCGCCCGAGCCCTTCGGAATAGGAAGCAGGGCAAGTTCGGTACCGGGATGTACTTGACGCATCTTACCGCGATAGACATCGACATTTTCCGCCGAAGACGAGAAGATCACACCAGCCTTGCCGGTGTAGAATTTGTCTTCCTTCACATCGAATTTGTTGGTGATGTATTCCGGATCGAGAAGGCCCTGCGCCCGCAACGAGGCGTAAAACGCGATCTTGTTCTGTTCCTGCACTGTTACGCGTGAACTGACCCAGTCACCGGCCGCGTTCTTCATCCAGCTACCGGTGACACCGAACGCCTGATTGAAGATTGAATCCAGATCATTGGTGTTCTCGGCCATCGTCACGCCGTAGGTATCCTTGACGCCATTACCGTCCAGATCGCTGTCGTGCAAAGCTTTGAACAGCGTGACGTAGTCGTCGACAGTTTCCGGTGCCTTAAGACCGCTCTTATCCAACCAGTCCTTGCGAATGAGCGGTTGTGGAGCGCGCGCCGGAAAGACATAAAGCAGGTACGGATAATTCTTCAGACGTTCGATATTTTGCGGCCACAAGGCATTTTTGAGATACTTTGTATCGGCAACGAGCGGGCCCAGATCTGTCAAAATCCCTTGTTCGACCATCTTGGTATCGCCGCCCTGGAAATAGATCAGATCGGGAATATTGCCCGAGAGAAGCATCACCGATAGCTTGTCGGCGTAACCGGACGAGGGCAGATTGACGAGTTCAATATCAACGTCGACCCCTTGCGCCTTGAGTGCGTCCTCAATGCGTTGAACGTGCTTCACGTCATCGGGGTTGGATGGCACAAAATCCTTGGCCACGATGCGGATCTTGACCGGGTCTGCCATTGCCGGGGCAGAGACGAAGAGGCTCACGGTCAGGGCTGTTGTTGCCATTAAAGTAATCATACGTTGCATGTATTCTCCTCCTTGTTTTTCTCGTTTGTTGGGTATTCCTGCTTCAACCTTTGAGCGCACCGCTCATGGTGCCTTTGGTGAAGAACTTGAGGATCAGCGGGTAGATTGCCAGGATTGGCACGATCGTCAGAATGATCATGCCTGCCTTCAGAGACCTCAAATCCATTTGCCCGGAACCGGTATTGCTGGTGGCCTTATCGAGGCCGACGATGGCGAGCTTGTCTCCATCGATAACGAACTGGCGCAGCACCACCTGCAGAGGCCACTTGCTCTGGTCGTTCAGATAGATCATGGCGTGGAAAAACTCGTTCCAATGGAAGACAAGGTAGAACAGGGAGATCGTTGCCAATGCCGGTTTGGCAATTGGTAAAACCAGATACCAAAAGACCTGAAAGGCATTTGCGCCGTCGAGTTCTGCTGCCTCCAGAAGCTCGGCCGGAATTTCCTCAAAGAACCGCACAAGGATAATGAGATACCAGGCGTTCACCGCCTTGTAGAGTATCACTGACCAGTAGCTGTCGAGTAACCCCAGGCGCTTGTTGATGAAATAATCGGGGATGATGCCGGGTTCAAAGACGATGGTGACAAGCACCAGAACGAACAATGTCCGTCTTCCTGGGAGGCCGGGTCGCGATAGGCCCCAGGCCATCAGTGCCGTACCGACGACGCCAATCAGGGTACTTGAAGCCGTTATGAATATGGAGTTGAAAATCCCGCGCAGCACATTGGGGTGTTGCAGCAATACACTCCATACATCGAATGAAAGGCCGCTTGGAACAATTGTTAGGCCATTCATTCCCGGCACCTTTGCCGGCTCGGAAAACGAAATAGCCAAGAGATTAAGCAGGGGCTGCACCGTTACAACAACGAGCAGCAGCAATGTGGAAACAATCAACGCATATTCGATACGTTCGAGCGGAGTCTTGCGCGATAGGGCCATTACCAGACTCCCTTGCCAGTAAGGTGCTTGGATACAAAGTGAGCTGCTGTGATCATGATCGTGCCAAGGACCGCCTTGAACAGGCCAGCCGCAGTTGCCAGCGAGTATTCGCCGCCCAGAAGTCCGATCCGGTAGACATAGGTGTCCACGATGTCGATCTTCGTGCGGACAACGTCGTTGGAAAGATTAATGACCTGATTGAGGTCGGCATTCAGGAACATGCCGGCATTGAGGATAAAGAGCGTGGCAATCGTCGGCGCAATGCCGGGCAGGGTGACGTGCCTGATCTTCTGCCAGCGATTGGCACCATCGATTTCCGCGGCATCGTATAATTGCTGGTCGATCGCGATAATGGCGGCAAGATAGAGCAGGCTGTCCCAGCCGGCAGAGCGCCAGATCTCAGTGAACACAAGCACCCAGCGGATGGAACCGGTGTCGGTCATGAAGGGCCTCGGCGCAATACCGGCCATCCCGAGCAGATTGTTGACCGCACCGTCGGTTGGCGAAAGTGCTGCGATAAAGACGCCGGCGATTACGACCCAGGAGAGAAAGTGCGGGAGATAAATGGCCGATTGGATGAACTTTCGCAGACTGCCACCGCGAACCTCATTGAGGAGAAGTGCGACCAGAATTGGCACTGGGAAGAAGAACGCCATCTTCATGGTCGAGATGATGAGGGTATTGACCAGGACCTGCCAAAAGATGGGTGAAGAAAACAACAGGAGAAAATGTTTCATCCCAACCCAGATATTGGGGGGAATGATCCTGACCTGTTCGAACGCGATGCGTGCTTCCCAGATAGGCAAGTAATGGAAGACGAAAAAGAACACGATGCCAGGTGCCATCATAAGATAAAAGGGCCACCAACGCCGAAAGCCGTGTTTGAACGAATTGGATATGGGAACGTTCCCAAAATTTTGCACAGTTGATCTGGCTTTTGATGATGCGTGCATGTCTTACGCTCCTCCCGTAGCGGTAAACACCTTAGTGGCAGGCGGCAAAAGATCGCGCACACTGCTGCGTTCAATGAGGCGGCAAGGCAAATGGATGCGACCGCGATCAGGACGCCCTTCGATCTCATCAAACAAGGAGTTGACGGCCTGACGGCCTATTGCTCTGCCTGGCTTCTCGATGGTGGTAAGTCCCGGGTCGGAATATGCTCCTGCCGGGATGCCGTCAAAACCAATGATGGAAACATCTTCCGGGCAACGCAGGCCCGCATGACGTGCGGCCAGCAATGCACCGAGTGCCATCAGGTCGTTGGCAGCAAAGATCGAGAGATGGCCAGTCCGCTTGGACGCCATCAGCCGCGTCATCGCCTGATAACCGCCGTCGACCGTATATTCCCCATCTTCTATTTCGAGCAAGGCAGGGTCGAAATCGCGTGCCAGGCAATGGTCGTAGACTGCACGCAGGAAACGGGCTCTTGCTATCCGCGAGTGCGGACCGAGGATGAGGCAAGGTGAAAAGTGCCCCATTGAAACAAAATAATCCAATCCGATCGTCACCGCCTGATGAATATCGGACCCAACACTGGAAACATCAGGAATGCGCTCGGCGCTTGATCCTATCAGTACAAAGGGCAAGGCAGTGCGATCCAGATCGCTCACGCTATCGGAGATCGGATTGAGGATTGCTCCATCCGCCCGCACTTGACGTAGCGCCCGCAAATGGTTCTCTTCCCGGTTCAGTTGCCAATCAGAAGAAAAGACAAGCAGTGAAGATCCTGCTTCAAACGCTCGGTCCTGAGCGCCGCGGGCAACCTCCGCCCAAAAAGCATTGGCAATATCGGGAACAACAAGACCCAACAGTCCAGTTTTCCCCGATCGCATGCCGACTGCCAGATCGTTGCGTTCATAACCCAAGGCTTTCGCAGCGTTTCGTACCCGTTCCCGCGCATCATCGGTAATGTTGGACGCACCGGAAAGCGCTCGGGCAGCCGTACTCTTTGATACGCCTGCCTTCTTTGCCACATCGATTATTGTCGGACGCTTCCGTTGCATGGGCGCTCTGCTTTGCTGTTGTGTGGGAACGTTACCACGAGATTGTCGTCGGCGCAAGTCGGCAAACAGTGTGAGCAACTGAGCTGCGCTAAGGCCGTGTGAATAGCGTACTAAGGACGGGCGTCACCATCCTCTCCGCCGTTTTGCTACGGCACGTTGATGTCATTGACGGCAGTGGGCCGAGCCATTGAAGTGGCAACTTCCTCACCTGTGACGCTGAACCCAGGCTGGGATCGAACAGCAATGCCGGTTAACCAAGCACTACATCCTGCAGAGCTTGGTGACTTGAATAGACCTCGGGATCATCGAGAGCCCTGGAGCAGAGAACCACCACGGCTTTTTTATTGTTGAGGTCACTGAGCCAGGAGCTTCCCAATCCACCCGCCCAACCGATCGTTCCATGCATGGCTTCAGCGGAAGAGCGGCCCGCATCGACCGAGACGCCGTATCCCCAGCCACGACCGTCCAGGAAATAGGCTGCGTCGGTTCGCTGGTCGCGGGTGAGATGATCAGTGAACATGCGACTGATCCATTCCTTGCCGACCAATTGTCCTCGGGGTGTCTTGCCCTGTGCATGCAACATTCTGACAAAGGCCATGTAGTCGGCGGCGGTTGAGACCAAGCCGCCTTCTCCACCTTCGAATGCTGGAGGCTTTGACCAGGCGCTGTCCTTCTGGCTATCGGACAGGCCCAAGTCACTTGAATATGCCGGCGTCAGTCGAGCCAGTTTTTCCGGCCTGACGTAGAAGCCCGTGTCAATCATGCCCAATGGCTCAAAAATATGCTCTTGCAAGAATTTCGACAATGGCATTTTCGCGAGACGGGAGATCAGCACTCCCTGCACATTGGATGCCACCGAATAAAACCATCGCTCACCGGGCTGCGCCAACAGAGGCAGTCTGCCCAGCCTCCTGATCCACTCATCTTGATCCATGGGCGTTGCAGGGTTTGGCGGCCCAAAACCGACAAGTTGCTGGCGTTCTATCTCTCTCTGGATTGGTGTACTGTTGGGCGCAGCGGGTACAATGCCGGTGCCTAGTCGCGAAGTAAGGATATCCTCAACGGTGATTTCGCGATTGGCGCGGACTGTTCGGTCCAAATCACCATTCAAATCAACCAGCACATTCGGGTTGCTCAATTCCGGCAGCCACCTGGCCACCGGATCGGACAAGCCAATCTGAAGCTTCTCGATCAGCATGATGAGTGCAAAAGCCGTGATTGGCTTGGTCATGGACGAGATACGGAAAATTGCGTCCGGCTTCAGCTTCGAGGAATGCTCCGTGTCAACATAGCCCGCTGTCAGCAGTGATGATTTGTCATTGAGAACAGCAACAATCGCGCCCGGTTGCAGGGCAGCCGCAGCTGCCAAGGCCTTTTCAACTTTGATCATGACCACTCCAAGTCGTGTTTGTCGTTGATAATTCAAGACTGTACGCCAGCATCACCGAGCCCTCGACAGGCTAGATATCACGGTGCGGCACCAACGGTGCAAATGCTGTCGCCTTAATTTCCACCAAGCCGCCTTCGGGATTGAGGTCAGCGACTGCCAGCTCCACACAGGCAGGGTAGGGAGCAGGAAAGAACTCGTCCCGAATCTGTGCAATTACCGTCAGCTGTTCAGTTTTATCCAATGCCAGGCGGTCACTGCCGAACACGTGAAACATCTGCAGTTCCACCACATCTTCCATGCGTGCCTGGCAGGCATGCAGCAATTGCTCCATCAATGTGAAGACACGGCGCAGTTCGCGACTAAAGCTCTCGGCGTTCATCGGTGCCGATTGCCCGTTGCTGGCCACCACGCCGGACAAAAAGACGAAATCTCCAGCGCGCCGGGCTGGGGCATAGTGAAACTGTTCGACGTCGGCTCGCAGCGCTGGAGGTACCACGACCTTTCCGGTGGATGTGGCATGGTGGTCGACGGAGTTAGCAGTCTTATCTTGCATTGTTTTCTTTCGGCTCCTGGAGTAATCGTTCGGCGATGGCCGTTTATGATATGGCCGTCATTGACGGATCGATGAGAGCCTCCAGTTCATCTCTTGTGGCACCATCGCGGGCCTGCATCGAAAGGCTTTGCATCACGGCGCTGTAGTAGTTGGCCAGCACCCGGATGTTGCTCGGGTTCGGCAGGTCACCCTCCGCCATGCCGCGTTGCAGCCGGGCATAGATGTGCGCTTCGGTATCTTTGCGAATGCGCCGGAGCAGTTGACGTAAGGGTTCGGTTTCAATCTGGCAGTTGACGACACCGAGGATCAGCAGGCAGCCGCCCGATTGCGGTGCGCTGAGGGCTGTATGGATGCTGCTCAAAAGCATGGCGCGTATCGATTCACGCGTGGTCGCGCCTTCATCGAGTGCACGCAGGGTGCCAGACCCAACGGTTGCTACGTAGAGATCGACCGCCTCGCGAAACGCCGTTTCCTTGGAGCCGAAGGCTGCATAAAAACTTGGAGGGGTAATTCCGATCGCTGCCGTCAGGTCATTGAGCTGAGTGCCCTCATACCCCTTGGCCCAGAACACTTCCATTATGCGCTGCAGCGCATCATCGCGGTCAAAACTGCGCGGTCGGCCTCGAATTGCCATGGCGTTCCTTTCTATAGTGAAAATTATATAAATCGCTTGAGCAAACTAGACAAGCTGGATGCCGAATTATGTAGTGTAAATTATAGAAAATGATTGCGAACGATGAACGTCGTTGATCCTAACGCTCCTTTGAGAGCTTCAACAGAAATGCCGGCGAGGCAGAAGATACCTCTTGTGGTCTGTCCTGGGATTGACGATCTTTCGCTGACGACTTCGGAGTTCACGATTGCCGGGATGATGCCGTTGTTGTCAGTTGCATTTAGCGTGCCGATTGCCGAGGTTGGATATTTGATCTCGATCTATGCAGCGAGGAGGGTGGTTGGCGGGCCGCTACTAACGACTGCTCTTCTCAAGCCGGTGTTGCAAACAAACGTGCACTGCTTTGCTTGCTTGCCGTCTACACGATAGGGGGAATCGTCGCTGCTATCGCCATCTCCTACGGCATCACAGTCACCGCGCATCATTACCGGCGTTGCCGGGTCGGCGTGCTTTGGGGTGTCACTCGCCATCTGTGCCCATCTTGTCCGACCGGACCCACACCGCATTCAGGATGAGATAAATGTGCTTGCGTGCAGATGAATACGCAGAGACGAAGGTTGACGCTAAGTAGACCAGCTCACCATCATAGCCAACCATCCTTGATGGTCTTCCTGCAGGCCGCATGTTCAGGATTTTCGTTCTTGTCTGCGCCGCCGCCGGGTATTTCCATTAGGAATTTTCCTGGCCCCACACGCAACTCTTTCAGCATAACAAACTGTCCAACCGGCTTCACAGGTAGGAAAACCGCTGCGTGGGCCTCTTCACGTATGAATAAGTTTGCGGTGTGTCCTTGTATCATATGTTGTCGAACACGTTTCACGGTAAGAAACGGGTTCTCGTAAACCATCTCGGTTTCAAGAACTTCGAGCATCCGATCACTGTCGATTGTCATTATTTCTTCTTGATCAATTTCGTCAGGCGAATCTCAACGTCTGTCTTTCCCTTGGTATCCAGGGCAAGTGCGGTGATGTCGGTAACCGATGTGATAGCGGCTAAGACTTCTTCATGATGCCATCCGGCGCGTGTCGCTTCGACAACCAGCTGAACGAACACTTCTACGATTGCCGTCTGGCAGTCTTCGAACCGATCAGGGTAATTGCCTGGTGCTTCAGGTCCGGTGATTTTCACTAGAGTGTTCCTGGGGTGGATATTCCACTTTGTTTTCCGATACAGGAGGTGCGATCCCGCGGCTCGTAACAAACTTATCTTTGATGAGAGTTTGACCAGGGACAACAAAACCACCGGCCAATACCAGTGTCACCCAAAACGATAGGTAATCATCGCAGATAATTGCGACTATCACCGCAACCGCCATCATGCTCACGAAATATCAGCCGAGAATTTTCCAACTGGAGCGCTTCAACAATTCATCCATTATATATGGTCTTTCGCTACCTTCTTGCTCGGTTGCGTCTTTCCGCGTTGCGAGGATGTTTCTAACCCAGCTCATTGAGGCAACACAATCAGATCAATAGCGCTCAGTGGCTTTTGAAGCTTCAGAGCTGCCTTTTTCGAAATACTGAGCCAAATATGAACTTCCTCGGGTGACCGCAGGAGTTCCATGCAAATCTATGGCTGGTATGTCGTCATATTGCTCTTCCACCTACTTGCCGATGGCGAATTTCGTTCATCTTGCCGGCTGTGTGCAAAATGCGGTTCTTCACGAACGCTACTCGGGTGCCGTGACATTGTAGTCCCGCGGAATGGTGGACGTGGCAGCGAACCACGCGGACGCGCGGGTGCGTTGCTGATGAAAATCGAAGGCGGTACGATCGACAAACAGCTCTTCGACCCGCCACACCAGAGCATCATCGGTTTGCGACACATCAAAGGAAATGCAACCCGGCTCCGCCCTGGTAAGACGAAGATGATCGGGAAGATACTGTTTAACCAAGTCAATATCCCCTATCGATGAGCAACGCAGGAAACCGGAGAGTCTAACCGCCCCTATTCTGTTATCCATACTACACCTTTCAATTTAAGGGCTGCGCTTCACTTGCCCTGCCACGGCTGTCTTTTTATCCGCCGTTACCGAATATGATAGAAGCCGAGGGACGGCGCAACGGCCGTCCACAAACCTGCGCTCCCATAAAATCCGCCTCGGATAAGGCATTGCGGCCCTATTCGAAAATTTGATGCCCATCATCGAAATGTCACGCGTTACTTGCGCCGAGCTCAAGACGGATCAAATCCAAGGTTATTGCGCCTCTTCAACATGTGCCCCTAAACGTGATCATGATCCCCGCGGTTTCGGAGGTGGCAAATTTGACACCCCTTCACCCGCAGGGTCGGGCCCAAGAAAATTCATGGACCGTGTCACAATTGGGGTTCATGGATCGTCTTGAGGTTATCCGGCGTAAATTGTTCCGCCTCTTTCAACTCCTGTTTCGGTGATATCGATATGACGCAACTAACTTCACTTGCCCTTTTTAAAACTGTTCTGCTTTCTGGACTAGCGCTCTGGCTTGTGGTGATTGTCGTCAACAATGTCATTGCCTTTCGAAACGGCGTGCGCTCCATCGGCGCTTTGATGGGCATGCAGCTGTTTGATCAGAATCCGGCAATCGATTCGCCGCTGTTGTCGCGGCGGGTCAAGAGCGCAAGCTGGCATCAAGCCGTCTATGTTTTCATTCTACTCATTGAGGTGGCTGTTGCCGTACTCCTCATCCGTGCGGCCTTCGCCTATATCGGCGTGCTTGCTGGCGGGACAGATATCGATGCAGTTCAATGGGCAAATTTGGCCCTCTCCGCATTCGTCGCAATGGCGATGGTCATGCTGTTGGGTGGTGCGTGGTTTGCCTACTACATCCGGCAGGAGGGCACGCAGATTACCCATTTTGTGCTGATCGGCATCGGCGTTGCTAGCGCCGTGCTGATGAATATGCCGGGCTCCTGATCTGGCCTTCAATGTCAAATTTCGCAAGCGGATGGATCCCGCGAACAATTACAAAGACCTCCTGAAAGGAAATGCAATGTCCGAACATTCGCCAAAATCAACCGTCACTCTTATTAATCTGCGTGGGCTCTATGATCCTTCCGCCAATGGCTATTCCCATGTTGCTGCTGTTGAAGCGGGAGCGCGGCTCGTCTTTATCGCGGGGCAGGGAGGGGGAATGAACGGGGCGCGCTTGAACCGGGTTTCCAGCCGCAAGTACGCCAAGCACTGAACAATCTTCGCGTCGCTCTCTCCGCAGTGGGGGCTGAAATGAGCGACGTCGCCAAGGTTACCGTGCTGATTGTCGATCACTCTCAGGAGAAACTGCATGTTCTCGGTGCTGAGTTCGAAGTTGCATTTGGCGGCGGCCTGAAGCCAACCTGCACGTTAATTCCCGTGCCAAAGCTGGCATTGGATGGAATGTTGTTCGAAATCGAGGCGATAGCGGCGTTGCGATGAACACGCGGTCGAGACGTATACCTGTCTCGGTTCGATCGGCAGGTCGAGCGCGTCGACTTTAATGTTGGCGCTGCCGAGCTGGACGCAGGCTATGCCGCGGCCGGCATCGCTAAGGGTGTGGAAGAGCGCAGCTTCGGGGCTATTTGGCCGACTGAGTGTGCGCGCATTAATATGAGGTTGATCGTACCTGCCCGATCGCGGCCGCGATTGCTAGATCGCGTTGTTCGTCATCTCCGTCCACATTCCAATCGAAGGTGCCCATAATTGTTCATTTTCTCGCGACTTTCTAGTGTGTACAACGAGCCTGCTGAGATCTCTTGCTGATATTGGCCCAAAAATGGCGGTGACGAGGAGATCAACGGCGCGACTTGTAACATTCCCAAAGCGCGTATCACGGCCGTTAGGGCGATGTAAAAAACCTGAATTAGGTAGCAAGGACCACCAATGGCCTATTAACCGCCTGATACAGCTAGGAATAGTCCGTTCGTTATTAACTCCTGAGTCTCTTCTCAAGGGTTCGAAACCAAAGCTTTTAGTTCCTTGCGGGCCGTTCCGAACGTTCCGAGTTGGTAGACCGATGCCCGCGTTCGACATCCTTGCAGTCGATCTTCCAGCTTCGAGAAAATCGGTATTAAGAAAACTTTGGTTACTCTAGCCGAGTTCGAGTTCTTCCGTGCCTACGTGTAGCGAATAGTTCTTCCTCCGTCGAACATCTCTCCAACGAACAAGTGGACAGGCGTAAAGCTTGCCTGTCATCACCCATCTTGGGTTCCGGATGAATGATGCTATCATATGGATTGCTCGCACAGCTAAGGAAAGGTTGAATGAGGAAACTCAGCCCTGCCGTCGTTTTGACGATGGCGCTTGTTTCAACGTTGTCGAGTGCGCTGGCTCAAAACACTGATCCGAGCGCGCCGACGGCTACGCCTGTCTGCAGCGACCTCATCAAGAGGCTTGAGAGCGCGATCAAGGAATATAAACGGGCGAAGTTTTCCTTGGATAGGGCAACCCAACTCATGGCATCGGCACGTTATTCCAGCAGGATCGGAAAGATGAACATCGATTTGGCAAGCAGACAGGCTGATGTCACCGTTGCCACTGCTTCTTATGTTGAATCTATCGGCCCTGCCTACAGTTCGGTGGCAGCCCTCAACGCCGATTGTGGCCAAGATGTCTTCAAGGAATCCGGTGTCATATTCACGGAAAAGCTCAATCTGGATATTACCAGATTCATCTCCGAGGGAGTCGACAAATTAGCGGATGAACAAATGGCTGACATCAAGAAGGTGTTCGGCGACATGAAGAGTAGGCAAAAATAGCACGGCCGAGCGCTTTGAATTGCGACCTCGCCTCGTAGATGCGACGTACGGATTCTGTGAACCGAACGCTCAATATATGTTTGCGATGCTGTCAATCAAATCAATAATTCAGTTACCTGGATCGAGCGTCCTTCACTGGTGTCGTGTGCTTTCTCACGAAGAAATATCTCCTGATCTTCTCGATCAAGGCTGTTGCACGCAGGATTTCAAATCTGGTGGTTTTTGCCACCTAATTCCGTAAATCTTGCAACATCGGAATCTCCTCAGATCATTATTGATCATGGTCGCGCACGTTTGCCGGCGCAATCATGCTAGTGTGTGAAGGACAGTGCGGTGCTTCTTCGGGCAATTCCCAGAGGCATCGAAGCAGAAATTCCAAATTCGCGATTCGGCTAAATTGCATGTATTGAGGTGAGGACGCGCAGCTGCGCCTAGTTTTAACTCTTAAGAAGATGCGACTTCTTTCAATCCCATCGGATTTTTTATCTCCCCATGAAATTTGCGCCTGGAATGTAAGAAACCCAAAGGGGTCATCGCTTAACGGCTTAAAGCGCTTGTCAATATTCCGTTGGAACTCCTTGTAAAAGCCGACCATTCATTTCGCCCAGGATCCGGTAATAAATTTAGCTACAATCGATTTAGGACTCCCGTTAAGTGCCAGAACGCCAAATTAAGGGCTATTTGGGACTCTCGTTAAGCGCCGAAACAAGTGATCCGTGCTTTCAAACGGGGTGCTGCCTTAATGGTTAATTTGCGTTAACTATAAAGTGCTTGACGCGACTCGGTTCTTTCAGCAGTTTACTTACGGTTTTAAGGGGTATCCTGCGATATAAGCGTTACACGTAAATCTGAATGTTAGTGCTGTTTAACAGCGTTAAATCACCAGCCAGCGTTACCCTCTTTGGTATTTCTGTCGAATCGGCGCATCCTCATCCTGCGCTGATGCGATTCTATTGAACAGGCGCACAGGAACGATACGTGACTATGATGAATGCGGTACAGACAACTCAACCGGATGGCGCGCAATTGGCGGCTGTGCCACAGCCATCCGCTGCCCTGACCGCAGACCGGGCCATCGCTGCCGACGCAGAAATGCTGTCGGCGCAGCTACAGGCGATGCGCAACCGACTGTTTCCGCCTACAGCCCAGAAGGCCCTGCGCAAATTCACCAGCGGCGAGGCGGCAAAGCTCATCGGTGTTTCCGACGGCTATCTGCGCCAGCTTTCCATTGCCGGCGAGGGGCCCCAGCCGGAAACCGGTGCCAATGGACGCCGGCTTTACTCGCTCGCCGAGATCAATGCGCTGCGCCATCATCTCGCTGACGCCGGCGGCCCAAAGGCCAGAACCTATTTGCCGCATCGCGATCCCTCGGCCAACGAACACATGCAGGTGATCGCGGTCACCAATTTCAAGGGCGGTTCCGGCAAGACCACGACGAGCGCGCATCTGGCCCAGCACCTCGCCATGGCCGGGTTTCGCGTCCTTGCAGTCGATCTTGACCCTCAGGCATCGATGTCGGCGCTGTTCGGCTACCAGCCGGAGCTGGATCTGACCGGCAATGACACACTCTACGGGGCCATTCGCTATGACGGTGAACGGCGCCTGATGCGCGACATCATCCGCAAGACCTATTTTGACGGGCTCGATCTTATTCCCGGCAATCTCGAGCTGCAGGAATTCGAGCACACCACACCGCAAATGCTCGCCGACCGCCAGCATGGCGCGCAGCAGAGCATCGAACAGCAGCTGTTCTTTGCCCGGGTACAGGCGGCGCTGGATACGATCTCGGATGATTACGACGTGGTCGTCATCGATTGCCCGCCGCAGCTCGGCTTTTTGACGCTGTCGGCGCTTTGCGCCGCCACGTCGGTTCTCGTCACGGTGCATCCGCAGATGCTCGATGTGGCGTCCATGAGCCAGTTCCTGTTCATGACGGCGGATCTTCTGGCCGTGGTGCGCGAGGCGGGCGGCGAACTCAATTTCGATTTCATGCGCTATCTCATCACCCGCTTTGAGCCCAATGACGCGCCGCAGCAGCAGATTGCCGGCTTCCTGCGCTCGCTCTTCGGTGATCGCGTGCTGACATCGGCCGTGGTGAAATCGACGGCGTTTTCCGACGCCGGCCTCACCAAGCAGACGCTTTATGAAGTTTCACGCGACAGTTTCACCCGGGCAACCTATGACCGGGCCATTGAATCGCTGTCCTCCGTCAATGCTGAAATCCAGGGCCTGATTTTCAAGGCCTGGAACCGGCCTGTGTGAGGCAAGCAAATGACTGACAAGAACCGCAGGGATCAACTCAAAGCGCTTTTCGGAACGGTGGATACGGCTCCCCAGCCGGAGCCGACGCCGCTCAATACGGCTCCGATGGACAACACTCCTCCTTCTGAGCAACCGAAGCAGCGCACGGCGTCCGGTGCCATCAAGGCTATGGGCCTTTCGCTCGGCGGTATCTCGCGTGAGCTGGAGGATGCCCGCAAGATTAGAGAAAGTCTCGAGGGAGCGGAACGGGTCATCGAGATTGATCCCCAGCTTATTGAGTATTCTTTTGTCGAAGACCGGCTGAGCCACAATTTCGGCCTTGACGAGACGTTCAGGGAACTGGTCGAGAGCATCAAGCTGAATGGCCAGCAGGTTCCCATTCTCGTCCGGCCGCATCCGGAGCGGAGGGGGTACTACCAGACCGCCTACGGCCATCGCCGTCTGCGGGCGGCGGCGGAACTCAAGCTGCCGGTGCAGGCGATCGTCCGTGAGCTGAGCGATGCCCAGCTTGTGGTGGCGCAGGGCAAGGAAAATGCCGAACGGCGCGATCTCTCGTTCATCGAACGGGCTTTCTTTGCCCGCAACCTGATTGACCGCGGTTTCAGCCGGTCGGTGGTACAGGATGCCCTGGCTTTGCACAAAGCCGAGATGACCCGCTACCTCCAGGTCGTGGATGCCATTCCGAAACCGATTTTGCAGGCCATTGGCCCCGCACCCAAAATCGGCCGGCCGCGCTGGGTCAAACTGGCTGATCTGTTGAAGAAGCCGGATGGCCGAACGGCAGCGCAGGCGATTGTGCAGCAGGACCATTTCAAGCTGCAGGGCAGTGACGGCCGCTTTGAAGCGGTATTCGAGCGGCTGCTGGAGCTCAACAGGCCAGCTGCGGCAGCCAAAGCCGATTCTGCAGCGGCAAGGCATATACGCGACGGCAATGGTGATTTCATCGCCCAGCTTCTGAACAGCAAAAAGGAGCGGTCGATCAGTTTTGCCGACACGGTTCCCGAGGGGTTCGTGGAGTTTGTGGCTGGCGAGCTAGACGGGCTTTTGCAGCGCTACAGGAGCGGGCAAAAAGCCTGAGACGGGCGTTATTCTGGTTTTGAGTAAGCGTTGAACGGAAAGAACAAAGAGAAGGAACAACGGCAAGAAAAAAGGCCCCCAGAACGTTACCGCTCCGGAAGCCCTCTTCAATGTAGCAATTTTAGAGAATCACTTCCTACCTGACTTGTCAAGCGTTGGACGCGTTCCGGCAACACCTTTCCCTTGCCTCAATTTGAGGTAGAGAAAATGACTGATCGTTTTGCAACGACGCCGTTTGGCGGGCGATCGCTGTCGCATGCCATGTTCGCGGTGCAGGAAAAGACGGCCCGTGCGCGTGAAAAGCTGGCCGGTAGCGATACCAATCACCCGGAAAAATGGGCGCTGCTGCGGGAATTGACGCAGGCGCGCGCGGCTTTCTTCCTGTCGGATCGCACCATTGCCGTGCTGGAGGCGCTTCTGAGCTTCTATCCCGAGACCTTGCTTGACGGAAGCGCACCGCTGGTCGTGTTTCCGTCCAATGCGGAGCTATCCATGCGCACGCGTGGCATGTCGTCCGCGACCATTCGCCGGCATCTTGCCGCGCTGGTGGAAGCGGGATTGATCATCCGGCGCGACAGCCCAAACGGCAAACGCTATGCCCGGCGCGGGGAAGGCGGGGAAATCGAGCACGCATTCGGGTTCGACCTGTCGCCCTTGGCACTGCGCGCCGATGAAATCAGGGAACATGCGGCCGCGGCGCGGGACATGGAGCGCGCCATTCATCGCGTCCGCAGCGAAATCACCATCCATCTGCGCGATGTCTCCAAGACCATTGACGCTGGACTGAGCGAGGAACGTCCAGGCGCGTGGGAAGCCTATGCGGATGAACTGGCAGCCCTCTCGGGGCGCGTCAGCCGGCATCTGCCATTGGAGACCATGAAAACAAGGCGGGATGCGCTTGCGGATCTGCGCAGCAAGGTCGAAAAAGCCTATCTCGATACACTTTCAAACGAAGAAATGAGCGGCACTGACTCTTCTTCTGAGCACCATATTCAGAATTCAAATATAGACCACCATTTTGAAAGGGCTTCCGAAAAAAGCCAGAAACGAACGGCAGCGCCTGAAACTGCAGGTAACGGGAATGCTGACGCGGAAGAGAACGACAAGGCAGAAGCCGGGCGCAACCAGGCAATGTCAAAAATGCGCCAGCGGTTGCTGGACGCCAAACTGAAACGGGCGCAGCACAGCGATACCCGGCCGGGGGATTTGGCCGCCGGGCCGGTGAAGACCGCGGCGCTGCCGTTGGGCGCCGTCCTGGAAGCCTGCCCGCAAATCCGGGATTATGCCCGCAATGACATCGGGGATTGGCGTGATCTGATGCAGACCGCCGGTCTGGTCCGCTCCATGCTCGGTATTTCGCCGGATGCCTGGGAAAGGGCGCGTGAAACCATGGGGGATATCAACGCTTCCATCACCATTGCCGCAATATTGGAGCGGGCCGGCGAAATTCGCTCACCCGGCGGATATCTGCGCGCGCTGACCGACAGGGCCGAAATTGGCCAGTATTCGGTCATTCCGGTGATCAAGGCGCTCAATGGGGAGGGGCGGGCATAGGCGCGGACAGCGAAAAGGGGCGCGCGAGCACCCCTGATCCAGCATTTTTGCGCCTCAGATCAACGAGAGGTGAGATCGTCAGGCAAATCGCGGTTGTGGAACTCCTTGAAAACAGTCCGCAGCGTTCCATTGGCGAAATTGGTCTTTACCCAGTTGTTGAGCCAATCCTGCAACGGTTTTTCACCCTTCGGCAGAGCGATACCCAGATTGGTTTCCTTCTGGGTGAATTTGAGTTCAAGCGGATTGCTGGTGCGTTTCTTGTTCAGGCCGCCCAGCACAGCTGACTGGCTGGAGATGATGTCGACCTGACCGGATACGGCGGCGGTGATCAGGGTCGCATCGTCTTCGAAGCGTACGATTTGCGCACCGGGCGCGTTCTGGGTGATGTCCATGTCATTTGTCGTGGCGCGGGTAACACCGATGCGCTTGCCGGCGAGATCGGCGTAATTCTTGATCTCGACATTCTTGGGCGCGGCGACAATCAGGCTGAGCGTGGCATAGGGAACGGAATAGTCGATGGCCTTCTTGCGCTCCTCGGTAATGCCGAGTGCGGAGACGACCATATCCGCCTTTCCGGTCTGGACGGTCGGTACACGGGCGGCATTGGTAATCTCGACCAGATCCAGTTTGACGCCGAGGTCCTTGGCAATGAGGCGGGCGGTCTCGACATCGGAGCCTGTCGCCTTCAGATCGCTGTCGACATAGGAATATTCGGGGCTGCCCATGGCGACAGCAATGCGCACCTTTCCGGATTTCTTGATATTTTCCAGCACATCGGCTTGCGCCATCGTTGCCGCTATCATGAGTGCCGCGGCGGCGGCTGCCACTTTCATCATCGTCTTCATGTTCTCTCTCCCAGTTGATTCAGTCACGCCGGTTTTGACCGGATTTGCAGTCACAGGCCGTTTGCCAGGAACTCCTTCAATTCCTGCGTTTCCGGCCGTACGAGCATGTCACCGGTACCGGTCTCCCAGACCCGGCCGGTATTCATGTAAATGACGCGGTTGGCGACCTTGCGGGCAAAGGCCATTTCATGGGTGACAACGATCATGGTCATTCCACCCTTGGCCAGATCTTCCATCACACGCAGAACTTCGCCCGTCAGTTGCGGATCGAGCGCCGAAGTCACCTCGTCGAACAGCATCACTTTGGGTTGCATGGCGAGCGATCGGGCAATTGCCACGCGCTGCTGCTGGCCGCCGGACAATTGTTCGGGATAGGCTTCGATTTTCTCGATCAGTCCAACCTTGGCGAGAACGGATTTTGCCGTCTCGAACGCCTCGGCACGGCCGATATTCTTGACGCGGCGCAGCGCGAGCATGATGTTTTCCGCCACGTTCATGTGCGGAAACAGATTGTAGCTCTGAAACACCATGCCCACGTCCTGGCGCAACGTCCGGATATTCAGCTCCGGCGATTCCACGCGGTGCCCGCAGACTTCGATACTCCCGCCCTGAATGGATTCAAGCCGGTTGATACAGCGCAGCGCGGTGCTCTTGCCCGAGCCGGATTGCCCGATAAGCGCCACCACTTCTCCCGGTGCCACATCGAAGGATACGCCTTTCAGAACTTCGACGGAGCCGAAACGCTTGATCACTTCATGGAGTTTAACGGCGGCCGACATTCAGTTTCCTCTCGAGAGAACGGCTCCAGACCGACAGCGGATAGCAGACGCAGAAGTAGAAGGCTGCGGCGATGCCAAAGATGAGAAAGGGCTGGAAAAGCGAATTGTTGATGACTTGCGCGGCGCGGGTCAGCTCGACAAAGCCGACAACGGAGGCAAGCGAGGTATTCTTGACGAGCTGGACCATGAAACCGACGGTTGGCGGCGTGGCGATGCGCATGGCCTGCGGCAGGATGACATCCACAAGCACCTGCCACCGGGTCAGGGCGAGGCATTCGGCGGCTTCGAACTGGGTGCGTGGCACGGATTCGACGCATCCGCGCCAGATTTCGCCGAGATAGGCGCTGGAATAGATCATCATGCCGACACCGGCAGCCATCAGCGGCGGCAATTCAATGCCAATGACGCCGAGGCCGAAATAGATGACGAACATCAGGATGAGAAGCGGCGTTCCCTGAATGATCTGGACATAGATGAGGGACAGCCGTCGCAGCCAGCGCATCGTTGACGTGCGTGCGAGCATGACAAAGAACCCCGCGACGCCGCCGAGCGCAAAAGCGAGTGCGGAAAGGACCACGGTCCAGACGAGCCCGTGCAGCAGGTAAACGAGATGATTTACGGTGAAACCGTCGGTCATGGCAGCGTCCTCACAGGGGTGTTCCCAGCTTGCGGCGGCGCGGAAAGATCGCGAGTGCTATCGCGTGAAATCCGAAGCGCAGCAGATAGGTGATGACGAGATAGATCACGGCGATGACGATGTAGGTCTCGAACGAGCGGAAGGTGTAGGACTGGATATTGTTGGCGACACCCGTCAGATCCTCCGCCGATATCTGTGACGTGATCGACGTTGACAGCATCATCAGGATGAACTGGCTGGTCAGGGCGGGATAGACGCGTTCAATCGACGGCATGAGGATGATGTCGCGATAAATCTGGAAACGGGAGAGCCCAAGCGCCTCCGCCGCTTCGATCTGGCCGGGGTGCACCGCCTCCATGCCCGCCCGCACGATTTCGGCGGTATAGGCTCCGACATTGATCACCATGGCGAAAACCGAGGCGAAAAACACCGGCATGGTCAGGCCGATCGACGACAATCCGAAGAAAATAAAGAATATCTGGACGATGAACGGTGTGTTGCGGACGATCTCGATGTAGATGCCCACGGCGAGACGCAACCAGGGATAGGCGCTGCGCCGCGCGATGGCGCAAAGCACCCCGATGACGAGCCCGATGGCCACCGCGACAACCGTCATCTCGATTGTCGTGACCGCGCCCTGAAGAAAGCTTTGCCAGTAGGGGAGGAGCGCTTCGAAATCAAACTGGTAATTCATGGCACTCTTCCCGCTCTATCGTGCCAGCCAGCCGCCGTCGACGGGCAGCACGGTTCCGTGGACGTAATCGGAGGCACGGGAAGCCAAAAACACCGCCGCACCGCCAATATCCGAGGGATTACCCCAGCGGCCAGCCGGGATTCTGGCCAGAATCTGGGCGCTGCGGTCCTGATCGTCCCGGAGCGCTGTCGTGTTATTGGTGACGAAATAGCCGGGGGCGATGGCATTGACGTTGACGCCCTTCGCAGCCCATTCGCATGCCAGGAGCCTGGTGATTCCGGCCAGCCCGCTCTTGGAAGCGGTGTAGGAGGGGATGCGGATACCGCCCTGAAACGACAGAAGCGATGCAATATTGATGATCTTGCCCTGTCCGGCGGCAATCATGTGCCGGCCGGCGGCCTGGGCGAGGAAGAAAGCCGATTTGAGATTGGTGCCCATGACGGCGTCCCAATCGGCTTCGGTGAAGTCGACGGCGTCATTGCGGCGGATGATACCGGCGTTGTTGACGAGGATATCCAATCGCCCGAAGGCTTTGTGTGTTTCCTCGACGATGGCGGCGACCGGCGCGATGGTGCCGAGATCGGCTCTTATTTCATGGAAACCTGCGCCTGCTTTCTCAACGAAGGAACGGGTTTCGTCCATGGATGAGCGGCCAACCGCGGCGATGGATGCACCTGCCTCGGCAAGCGCGACCGCGATGGCCTGGCCGATGCCGGTATTGGCGCCGGTAACGATGGCAATTTTGCCGGAAAGATCAAAAAGCTGTGTCACCGATGTCACCGCAGCGCGCCGATGGGGATATGATCCATATCCGTGAAGCTCTTGTTGTCGCCGCCCATGGCCCAGATGAATGCGTAATTGGAGGTGCCGACGCCGGAATGGATGGACCAGCCGGGCGAGATGATCGCCTGCTCATTGGCAACGACGAGATGACGCGTTTCGGAAGGGTCTCCCATCATGTGGAATACGCGCTGATCGTTGGCGAGATCGAAATAGAGATAGGCTTCGGAGCGCCGGTCGTGGGTGTGCGCGGGCATTGTGTTCCACATATTGCCGGGATCAAGCTGGGTCAGGCCCATCACCAGCTGGCAGCTGTCGCAGACCTCGGGATGAATGTACTGGAATATCGTGCGTTTATTTGAGGTCAGTTGGTCACCCAACTGGATATGCTTCGCCCGTTCCGGCCTGATGAGCGTGCTCGGATGGGCGGCGTGGGCCGGGGTCGAGAGCAGATAGAATTTTGCCGGGTTCGCCGGATCGACGCTTTCGAACACCACCTCCGCCACGCCTTTGCCGATATAGAGGCAGTCCCGCGGATCGAGGGTGTGAACGGCGCCATCCAGTGTCACACGGCCGCTGCCGCCAATGTTGATGACACCCATTTCGCGCTGGGCAAGGAAGAATTCCTGGCCGATCGGCGTCGGTGCCGTCAATGTCAGCGGTTTGCTGGCGGGCAGGGCGCCGCCAATGACGAGACGGTCGACATGACTGTAGGTCAGTACGATTTCATCGGTTTCAAAAATGCTTTCAATCAGAAAGTGGCGGCGCAAATCGTCCGTGCCGTAGGCACGCACGGCGTCGGGATGGGAAACCTGTCTGACTTCGATTTTCATGTCTTACCTTTGTGTGTTTTCTGTATTGCGCCCGTCCGCGCATCATTCGTCGTCGATGAAGTAACTGGGATTGATATTGCGCATCTCCTTCACCTCGTTGAGCATTTGCCCGAGATGAAAGCCCATGGCTTCGACCGCATGCGCGGTGTCGTGCCGGCGGATACCGTCGAGAATGGCTTCGTGCTCGACAATGACGCGGGTCAGGCGGCCGCGTTGCGGCAGGGTCAGACGCCGGTAGCGGTCGATCTGCATCTTCACCTGCTGGATGACATTCCATATGCCAGGAAACCCAGCTATGGCATTGATCTGCAAATGAAAACTCGTATCGGCCTGATGGAAAAGCTCATTGTCAGGGACGGCTTCAGCCAGGGTCAGTTCGGTGATGCTGGCCTCAAGACGCTTGATATCGGCGGCGTCGGCCTGTTCGGCAGCAAGCCTTACGGTCGTCTCTTCCAGCGATTTGCGGATGAGAATGGCTTCGTAGAGGGCGCGGCGCGGAATGCGCGCCACGAACGTTCCCGATTGCGGAAAAATATCGATCAGGCCGTCATCGGCGAGCCGCAGAACAGCCTGATGGACGGGTGTGCGGCTGACGCCGAAATGCGCCGCGATGTCCTTCTCGGAGACAGGCTCCATCGGTTTGCGGCGGAGGGAAATGATATCCTCGAGCAGTTCCTTGTAGATATGGGTTGCCGCACGCGGTGTCGCCGCGCGCTGTTGCACATAGGCGGTCTGCGAGGATGAAAGCGGATGCGTCCGGTCGCGCTTTCTATCGGTGTCATTGGTTTTTCTGTCGTCCGTGAGCATGCTGCCTGTCCTTTTGTCCTGCGGTTGTCGCCCGTCGCTTCTGGCAATTATCCCATTCGTATTGACGGATTTCCCCTGGCGTTTCGCAAGCCAAAATCTCAATTGAAATATAAATATTCTAATATTTCAGTTTTGACAAGACTCGGAAAACCGGTTGTGCACAGGGCAGGCCCGCAGCGGTGGCATGCGCCCAGGTTGTATGCACCCAGACTGCATGTGCCCGATAGCGGCGTTGACGGCCCGTCCATTACCGTTTAGTGAAATTGGTTATGAAAATTGCAATGGTTCTCGTGGTGGTGCGATCGCGCATGGGCAGGATGGTTTGACCATCCGGCGTTAAGCACCCATGCGCGGCAAACAGGCTCCTGACGGGGCCTTTTTTTACGCCCGAATTTCACCGGCAGCCCCGTCGAACCCGCCCTTTCCAACCATTGCAACAAGGAACTGCCATGACAGGCAAATACACCCATGAATCCGCGCGTGCGCCCATGACCGGGGCAGAGATCGTTCTCAAGGCACTGCGTGATAACGCGGTCGAACATATTTTCGGCTATCCGGGAGCAGCGGTGCTGCCCATCTATGACGAGATCTTCCAGCAAAGCGCGATCAGGCACATACTGGTGCGCCATGAGCAGGGCGCCGGTCATGCTGCGGAAGGTTATGCCCGTTCAACGGGCAGGGTTGGCGTCATGCTGGTCACATCGGGGCCGGGCGTGACCAATTCCGTTACACCTCTGCAGGATGCCCTGATGGATTCCATTCCCATCGTTTGCCTGTCCGGGCAGGTGGCGACCACGCTGATCGGCTCCGATGCGTTCCAGGAATGCGACACTGTCGGCATCACGCGGCCATGCACGAAGCACAACTGGCTGGTCACCGACGTCAACGATCTGGCCGCCACCATCCACGAGGCCTTCCGCATCGCGCGATCAGGGCGTCCCGGGCCGGTGCTGGTGGATATGCCGAAGGATATCCTGCTTGCCAGCGGTTATTACACCGCCCGATCTGCGGTCGAGGAGAGGGAGAGCTATCGTCCGACGACAGCGGGTGATGATGCGCAGATACAGGCAGCACTCGCGCTTCTGACGAAAGCCCGCAAGCCCGTCATTTATACGGGCGGCGGCGTGATCGGATCCGGACCGGCGGCATCAGTCTCGCTGCGTGCGTTTGCCGAGCTGACCGGCTTTCCCGTCACCTCGACGCTGATGGGGCTTGGCGCATATCCGGCATCGGGGTCGAACTGGCTGAAGATGCCGGGCCTGCACGGCTCCTATGAGGCCAATATGGCCATGCACGATTGTGATGTCATGCTGTGCATCGGTGCGCGTTTTGATGACCGCGTAACAGCGCGTATCGACGGTTTTTCGCCGAAATCGAAGAAAATCCACATCGATATTGATCCTGCGTCCCTCAACAAGATCGTCACTGCCGACATTGCCATTCGGGGCGACGTCGGCCGTGTTCTCAGCGAGATGCTGCGTCTGTGGCGGGCTCTGCCGGTTCAGCCGGATCAGCGGCGGCTGCGGGGCTGGTGGCAGATGATCAACCGGTGGCGGGCCCGAGAATCCTTCTCCTATGCGATGGACCATGCAGCCATCATGCCGCAATACGCGCTCGAGCGTCTTCATGCGCTGACCAGGGATCGCGATACCTACATCACCACGGAAGTGGGGCAGCATCAGATGTGGGCGGCGCAGTTTTACGGCGTGGAGAGCCCCAACCGCTGGATGACGTCGGGCGGGCTTGGCACGATGGGCTATGGCCTGCCGGCGGCAATCGGCGTGCAGATTGCTCACCCCGAAAGTCTCGTGATCGATATTGCCGGGGATGCATCGATCCAGATGACCATGAAGGAGTTGTCGACGGCGATCCAGTACGACGCACCGGTCAAGGTATTCATTTTGAACAACGAGTATATGGGGCTGGTCCGGCAATCGCAGGAGATCTTGCACGGCAACCGTCTCGCGCACTCCTATTCGGCAGCCTTGCCCGATTTCGTGAAGGTGGCCGAAGCGTTTGGCGCCGTCGGCCTGCGCTGCGACACACCCGATGCGCTGGATGATGCGATCCAGGAAATGATCGACGTCAAACGGCCGGTGCTGCTTGATTGCCGGGTCGCCAGACTGGAAAACTGTTTCCCGATGATCCGGCCCGGCCGCGCGCACAATGACATGCTGTTGCCGGATGAGATCACCGGCGCGTCCTTCCGCGGGCCAGTCGATCCAGCCGGCCAGAGCTTGGTATAGCCGCTTCGGTTATCGTTCGGGAGCAAAGACGCAGCGCCGCGGGCGTTGCGTCTTTTCCCGTTGCCGCCTCGCGGCCATAGCGTTCAAAAAAATTCGAACCGCCATTTGACAAGGGCGCGCTTCCATGCTGAATTGGCACAATGGTCCAACCAATTAAGCAGGGCATTTCGTGATCAACCCGATTCTTTCACCGGTGCAGACATCATCCCGCGACGACGCGGTGCTGAATGCATTGGTGGATTTCGTTGCCAGCGAAGGGTTGAAGCCGGGAGACCGCCTGCCGACGGAGCGGGTGCTGGCGGAATATCTGAAAGTCAGCCGGACGACCGTGCGCGAAGCGCTGACACGCTGGCAGGAACTCGGACTTGTCGAGCGGCGGCAGGGCAGCGGAACCTATCTGCGCTCGGCCGTGACCCGCAACATGCTGCACATGCCGCTGACATTGCCGTCCGGCAACGATTTCAACAGCCTGATGCACACGCTGGAAATTCGCCGCGGGCTCGAGGCGGAAGCGGCCGTTCTGTGCGCCGAGCGGGCAAGCGATGACGACATCGCCTTTATCGAGAAAAAACTGGTCGTCATGGAAGAAGCCTTTCATGCCCGCGCCGGTATGTCTTCGGAGGAAGACTGGGATTTCCATCTGGCGATCTTCCAGACATCGGGGAATCCGCTGTTCGAACAGATCATTGCCGCGATGTATGAAATGTTTCACCGGTTCTGGGAGCATCCACTTGGCGTGCGCGACTTTGGTCATGCCAGCTTTCCCTATCATCGTACCCTTTTCAACTGCATCGCGGCCCGTGATCCCGTGGGCGCGCGCGCCGAGGCATTGAAACTGATCGCCACGGTTGAAGATGACCTTCGACGCGGCGCTGCAAATCTCAGGAAACAGAGCAAGACATGAACGACAATCCCTTTTTCTATGATCAGGACCTGATGGCAGAGGCGGCGACGCTGCTTGCCCATGACGCGCCATTTCCCGGCGGGTCTGTCGTTCCGCCCATCTATCAGACATCGCTGTTCACCTTCGAGAACTATGCGGATATGGCCGATACCTTTGCCGGTCGCAAACGCCAGCCGATCTATTCACGCGGCGACAATCCGACAGTCATGGAATTTGAAAGCAAGATCGCGGCGCTGGAAGGCGCGGAGGCCGCCCGGGCATTCTCCAGCGGCATGGGCGCGATCAGCGCCACCGTGCTGGCCTTTGTCGGGGCAGGCGACCGGATCGTCGCCGTGCGCAACTGTTATGGCGACGCCTACCGCCTGTTCGAGCGCCTGTTGCCGCATCTCGGCATCAAGGTCGATTATGTCGACGGTTCCGATCCGGATGCGGTTGCCGCAGCGCTTCCCGGTGCCCGGCTGCTCTATCTGGAAAGCCCCAGCTCCATGATGTTCGAGCTGCAGGATATTGCGCATTACGCGCAACTGGCAAAGCAGCATGGTGTCGTCACCACCATCGACAATTCCTATGCGACGCCGCTGTTCCAGAAGCCGATCAGCCATGGCATTGATCTTGTTCTGCATTCCGCCTCGAAATATCTGGGCGGGCACAGCGATACCGTGGCCGGCGTGGTGGCCGGATCGCGTGAAATGATCGACCGCATCAACGGCCGCACCTATTCCTATCTCGGCGCAAAGCTTTCGCCCTTCGAGGCATGGCTGTTGCTGCGCGGGTTGCGCACGCTGACCTTGCGCCTGCCGCACCACATGAAGAGCGGCCTGACCATCGCGGAACGGCTGAAAGGGCGGGATGATGTCGAGCGCGTCATTCACCCGGCCTATTCCAACCATCCTGGTAAGGCAACGCTTACGGGATACACCGGGCTGTTTTCCTTCGAGGTGACCGAGGATGTCGACGTGCCGGCGTTTGTCGATGCGTTGAAGCTGTTTCGCATCGGCGTCAGCTGGGGCGGTCACGAGAGTCTTGTCGTTCCGGCAATGGCCTCGTTGCAGCAGACGCCGGACGCCAATTCCATCGGGCGCTTCGGTGTCAGCCCGCGAACCATCCGTCTGCATGTGGGACTTGAAAATGTAGAGGAGCTCTGGGCCGACCTTGTGAATGCCCTGGACAAAGCAAAACGCTAATCAGAAAACCAAGTGGGAGCATAAAATGCAAAAAAGAATGGGAACATTTCTCGCCGGTGCCATGGCGGCACTGGCCATGACCGTATCGTCAGCCTTTGCTGACACAACCATCAAGATGGTCGAAGTGATCACCAGTCCGCCGCGCACGGAACTGCTGAAAAAGCAGATCGCGGGCTTCGAGAAGGCCAATCCGGGAGTCAAGGTGGAACTGGTCTCGCTGCCTTGGGGACAGGCTTTCGAAAAATTCCTGACGATGGTTCAGGCGGGCGATACGCCCGATATCGTCGAAATGCCGGAACGCTGGCTCGGGCTCTATGCCAACAATGGCCAGCTCGAAGATCTTGGAGCCTATGTTGCGAAATGGAAGGACGGCGGTACGCTCGGCGAGCGTGCGAAGCAGTTCGGTTCCGTAGTCGACCACAAGCAGTACATGATCCCCTACGGCTATTATGTCCGCGCCATGTTTTGGAACAAGAAGCTGTTTGCCGAAGCCGGGCTCAAGGAGGCGCCAAAGACGCTCGATGAGTTCATGGAAGCCAACAAGAAGATTTCCGCGATCAAGGGCAAGTATGGCTACTGCCTGCGCGGCGGTCCCGGCGGCTTTAATGGCGTCCAGATGTTCATGAACATTGCCAATGGCAAGGGCGCGTACTTCAATGCCGATGGCACGGCGACGTTGAACGAGCCGGGCTCGGTCAAAGGTCTCGAAATGCTCGCCGATATCTACAAGAAGGGCTATGCGCCGAAGGACAGTGTCAGCTGGGGTTTCAACGAAATCGTCACCGGCTTCTACTCCGGCACCTGCGCCATGCTCGACCAGGACCCGGATGCCCTGATCGGTATTGCCGAGAAGATGAAGAAGGAAGATTTCGGCGTGGCGCCGATGCCGACCGGACCGAGCGGCAAGTCCTATCCGACACTCGGTTATGCCGGATGGGCCATGTTTGCCAACTCCAAGGTCAAGGATGACGCCTGGAAGCTGATGGGCACGCTGCTGGCACCGGAAGACAATCTGGAATTCGCCAAGAATGTCGGCGTCTTGCCGATCCACAACGGTGCGGACAAGGATCCCTATTTCGGCTCGGAAAGCTTCAAGGGCTGGTTCCAGGAGCTGAGCGATCCGAAGACGTTCGAGTTCGTGACACCGCCGACCCATCTGGAAAATCTCGGCAACTTCTACGATTCCGTATCGGTGAAGAATTTCCAGGAAGTGCTGCTTGGCCAGAAGACAGCCAAGCAGGTTGCGGATGACTGGTCTGCATTCCTGACCGAGCAGCAGCAGGCCTGGATGGCCAAGAACAAGAAATAACTCGACCGGATGCCCTGGCGCCAACAACGCCAGGGCATTTTTCTCATGACTTTCGCCAATCCGGGAATCCGGTGGCGAGGGACGGGGAACTGTTTGCAAAAGAGGGGCCAGAAACATGGCAATGCAATCCACCGCGGCACTGACGCCGCAACAGGAGAGAAGGGCAAGCAGCAAGCGCCGCTTCAGCGCTGCTTTCGAGCCGTGGTTTTATCTCAGTCCGGCGCTTGTCCTGCTGCTTGTCGTTCTGGTGGTTCCGCTGATCTTCGGCGTCAGCTATTCCTTCCGCAAGTTCTCGGCGTTCAAGTCGGACTATGTCGGGCTGGCCCAGTACAAGGCGCTGTTATCCGATCCGGTTCTCGGACAGGCCCTGATGAACACGTTGTGGTGGACGGTTGCCAGCCTGTTCCTGCAGTTCTTTCTCGGGCTGGGGCTGGCTCTCCTGCTCGACCGGCCGTTTTTCGGCAAGAAGGTCGTGCAAGCGATTGTCTTCCTGCCGTGGGCAGTACCGTCTTTCCTGTCCGGCCTGACCTGGGCCTGGCTGTTCAATCCCATTGTCGGCCCGTTGCCGCACTGGCTTTTTGCGCTTGGCCTCAAGTCCGAGCCCACGAATATTCTTTCCGATCCCGCCACCGCCATGTGGGGCCCGATTATCGCCAATGTCTGGTTTGGCGTGCCGTTTTTCGCCATTACCCTGCTGGCGGCGCTGAAATCCATTCCATCGGAGCTGCATGAAGCGGCGGCGATTGATGGTGCAAACCCGTGGCAGCGTTTCACCAGGGTAACGCTGCCGTTCCTGGCGCCGACCATCGCCATCACCGTCATGCTGCGGACGATCTGGATCGCCACCTTCGCCGATCTCATCTACGTCATGACGGAGGGTGGCCCGGCCGGTTCGACCAATACGGTTGCGACCTACATCTATGTCAGCGCCTTCAAGACCCTGGACAAAGGCTATGCTTCGGCTGTCGCCGTGCTGCTACTGGCGCTTCTCATCCTCTATGCGGTTGTGCTCATCCGCATCCGCCGCTCGCTTGTGAGGTATTCCTGATGATTGCCGGTCGTTCCCGCAAAGCCCGAATTTTAGGAAGCATCGGCCTTTATGGCGCTGTTGCCGCCTACGTCATTTTCGCGCTGTTTCCGCTGTTCTGGACGCTGAAGATTTCCGTCACCCCGCAATCACTCCTGTATTCGGAAGGCATCACGCTGTGGCCGTCGTCGGCGACCTGGGAGAATTACAAGACCGTGCTGCGGGCGACTGATTTTCCGCGTTACTTCCTCAACAGCGTCATCGTTTCCGTCGTGACGGCGGTGCTCGTCACCGTCATTGCCTCTGCGGCAGGCTATGCCATGTCACGCTTCTCATTCCGCGGCAAAACCACCGTGGCCGTGACCCTGCTGCTCACGCAGACATTCCCGCTGGTGATGGTCATTCCGCCGATCTATCGCATCATGGGTGAGCTCGGGCTGACCAACAGTCTGACCGGTCTGATCATCATCTACACGGCGTTCAACATCGCCTTCGCCACCTTCCTGATGCAGTCGTTCTTTGATGGCATCCCCAAGGACCTGGAGGAGGCTGCGATGATCGATGGCTGCAGCCGCAGCCAGGCGCTGCGCCGGGTCATCATTCCGCTCACCCTGCCGGGCATGGGCGCGACGCTCGGCTTTGTTTTCACCGCTGCGTGGAGTGAACTGCTCTTCGCTCTCATGCTGATCAGCAGCGACAGCCAGAAAACCTTTGCCGTCGGCCTGCTCACCTTCATCGGCAAGTTTGCCGTCGACTGGGGACAGATGATGGCCGCCTCGGTGCTGGCGCTCATACCGGCCTGCCTGTTCTTCGGCTTCTTGCAACGCTACCTCGTGACCGGCCTGACCGCCGGTGCCGTCAAGGGATAATCGAAAGAGATAAGCTCATGGCTTCCGTCACCATTACCAATGTTCAGAAAAACTATGGCGCGATGAATGTGTTGTCAGCGGTGGACCTTTCCATTGCCGATGGCGAGTTCGTGGTGCTCGTCGGCCCGTCCGGATGCGGCAAGTCGACCCTGCTGCGCATGATCGCCGGGCTGGAGGAAATCTCCGCCGGGGAAATCCGTATCGGCGAGCGTGTCGTCAATGATGTCGCACCGAAGGATCGCGATATCGCCATGGTGTTTCAGTCCTATGCGCTCTATCCGCATATGGATGTGGCATCCAACATGGGTTTCAGCCTGCTGTTGCGCAAAACCGCCAAGGATTTGGTTTTCGACCGCGTCGGCGCGGCTGCCAAGCGACTCGGTCTCGACGTCTTCCTGCAGCGCCTGCCGCGCCAGCTCTCCGGCGGCCAGCGCCAGCGCGTGGCCATGGGCCGCGCGATCGTGCGCGATCCCCAGGTGTTTCTCTTCGATGAGCCATTGTCCAACCTTGACGCAAAATTGCGCGTGCACATGCGCACGGAAATCAAGGCGCTGCATCAGCAGCTGAAGACGACATCCGTCTATGTCACCCACGATCAGGTGGAGGCCATGACCATGGCCGACCGCATCGTGGTGATGCATGACGGGGTGATCCAGCAGGTCGGCACACCGCTCGAACTGTACGACCATCCAGCCAACCTCTTTGTGGCGGGCTTCATCGGATCGCCCGGCATGAACTTCCTGCCGGCAGTGGTCAACCGCAGCGATGCCACGGTTGAGGCGCGCCTCGGTGATGGCCAGACCATTGCCCTCAATGCAAAACTGCCCATCGAGGACGGCGAGCGGATAACCCTTGGCATCCGCCCGGAAAACATCGAAGTCGGCAGTTCGGACGCGTTGGAAGTCAAGATCCAGGTTATCGAACCTTTGGGGCTGTCGACACAGTTCTACACGATCCTGGCTGATGTGCAGGTTTGCATCTATGCGATGGGCCGGACGGACCGCAAGCCGGGGGACACCATGCGCATCGGAATCCGGGCCAGCGACGTGCACGTTTTCAACCCGGCAACAGGGCAAAGGATCGATCCGTCGGCCTGACGTGCAAACATGGCTCTGCCGGTCTTTCAGGCGAGGAATTATTTTTCCTTGTATCGGGTATTCGTGGTATTAAATTCACAAATTCGCGTTTGATGACAGCGAATAGTGCCTGTGCATGCTTAGGACAAAGTGACATTTTCCAATCATCCGCCGAAAGGCTTGGAAACTCAGGATGGAAACAAAAAATGAACTGGCTCAAATCCCTACTCGTCGTTGGCGCTCTGCAGGCTCTGGCAATTGTGCCGATGCAAACCCAGGCGCAGGCGCAATCCAACCTTGAACAGATCAAGACGGCCGGCGTGCTCAAGATCGGCACGGAAGGCACCTATGCGCCGTTCACCTATCACAACACCGCGGGCAAGCTGGTTGGCTTCGATGTGGAAATCGGCGAAGCCATTGCCAAGAACCTTGGCGTGAAAGCCGAGTTTCTCGAAGGCAAGTGGGACGGCCTGATCGCCGGCCTCGATGCCAAGCGCTACGACACGGTCATCAACCAGGTCGGCATCACCGAAGCGCGCAAGGCGAAGTATGATTTTTCCGAGCCTTACATCGCCTCCAAGGCCGTGCTGATCACCAAGGGTGACAACACGGACATCAAGTCTTTTGCCGATCTGAAGGGCAAGAAGTCCGCCCAGTCGCTGTCGAGCAATTTCGGCAAGATCGCCCAGAGCAATGGCGCGGAGCTTGTCGGCACCGATGGCTTTGACCAGTCGATCCAGCTCCTGCTCAGCGGCCGTGCCGATGCGACGGTCAATGACAGCCTGTCTTTCCTCGATTTCAAGAAGCACAAGCCGGACGCCAATGTGAAAATCGCAGCAACCCAGGACAATGCCGATTTCTCCGGCATCATCATCCGCAAGGGTGAACCGGACCTGCTTGCCGCCATCAACAAGGCGCTTGTAACCATCAAGGCCGACGGGACCTACAAGCAGATCGCCGACAAGTATTTCGGCCAGGACGTTTCGAAGTAAGGCTGTTTACGCCCGGAAAAAAGTACGCTCTAACAGGGCAGGGGGATCACACTCCCTGCCTTTTCTTTTGAGGGAGATGCAGCCTTGTCCCATTGGCTGACACTGATGCTTGAATCGCTCGGGCCGCTCCTGTGGGCCGGGCTGATTTTCACCATTCCGTTGACGCTCTTGTCCTTTGTGCTCGGGCTGACCGTCGGTTTGATCGCGGCACTCGTCCGGCTGTTTGCGGCCTGGCCCTTCGTGGCTGTCGTCAAGTTCTATGTCTGGATCATTCGCGGCACGCCGCTGCTGGTGCAGCTGTTCCTGATTTTCTACGGGCTCCCCAGTGCCGGCATCGTGCTCGACGCTTTCACCGCCGCACTGATCGGCTTCACCCTCAATATCGGCGCCTATACCTCGGAAATCCTGCGGGCCGTGATTTCATCCGTGCCGCGCGGGCAGTGGGAGGCAGCCTATTCCATCGGGATGACCTGGTCGCAGGCCATGCGCCGCACCATCCTGCCGCAGGCGGCGCGTGTGGCGGTGCCGCCGCTGTCGAACACCTTCATTTCCCTCGTCAAGGATACATCGTTGGCCGCTGCCATCACCGTTCCGGAGATGTTTCAGGCAGCGCAGCGCATCGTTGCCACCACCTATGAGCCGTTGATCCTCTATGTGGAGGCAGCGATCATCTATCTGATCCTGAGCTCTGTCCTTTCTTCGCTGCAGGCGCGGCTCGAACAGCGTCTCAATCGTTATGGCGGATTTCTGGAGGCACGGTCATGATGATTGAACTGAAGCATATCGAGAAGCGTTTCGGCGATCTGACGGTCCTCAAGAATGTGTCTCTGAGCATTGCCGAAGGCTCGGTCATGGCACTTGTCGGACCCTCCGGCGGTGGCAAGAGCACCTTGCTGCGCTGCATGAATCTCCTGGAGATTCCCACCTCCGGTTCCGTGGAAATTGACGGTGACCGGCTGGATTTCCAGCCCGGTGTCAAGGTGACCACCAAGTCCATCCAGCTGGTGCGCCGGCATTCGGGCATGGTGTTCCAGAACTTTCAGCTGTTTCCGCATCGCACCGTGATCGAGAATGTCACGGAAGGGCTGACGACCGTTCTGAAATGGCCGAAGGAGAAGGCGCGGGAGCGGGCCATGGCGCTGCTCGACAAGGTTGGCCTTGCCCACAAGGCAGAGGTATGGCCGTCAACCCTCTCCGGCGGGCAACAGCAGCGGGTCGCGATTGCGCGCGCATTGGCGCCATCGCCGAAAATCCTGCTCTGCGACGAGCCGACATCGGCGCTCGACCCCGAACTTTCGGGTGAAGTCGTCGACGTGCTTGCCCAGCTCGCACGCGAGGGAACGACCATGGTCATGGCAACGCATGATCTGCGCCTGGCCTCGCGCATTGCCAATCAGGCCATCGTGCTCGACGGCGGCGTAATCGTGGAGACCGGCACGTCGCACGATATCTTCACCCAGCCGAAGCAGGAACGCACCAAGCGCTTTATCGCGACGCTGACCCATGAGGGTCATATGCATGGCGAGGGTATCTGAGGGTAAAGCCGTTTGAAATAGAACCCACCAAGATCGCCATTAAGATCGCATAAGAGTAGTTATGGAACTACGCTTTGTTGCCGGGATACAGACATGTCCCGGCAACAGCCAAGGCGATCAGCCCTGTTCGCGCACGGTCGTACCGCTGCGCCAGCCGGTTTCGCCGGTCGAATAGCGCAGCCGCTTGTCCTGGTACATCTGCAGGTCGGCGCGCTTTGCCACGGCTTCCAGTTTCTCGCTGGCTGCACTGGTGGCCCAGCCGATCGAAAAACTCAGCGGAATATTGGAATAGTACTGGTTGTTGATCTCGATCAGGCTGACGATTTCCTCGACGACCGCCACCGCACCGGCTTCATCGACTGCCGGCAGAAGCACGGCAAATTCATCGCCGCCGATCCGCGCGGCATAGTGCGGCGGCTTCACGGCTTCGCTGAGGATTTCGCCGGCCCGGCGCAACAATCCATCGCCGACACCGTGGCCCCATTGATCGTTCGTGGTCTTCAGTCCGTTGAGATCGAGAATGACGATGGAGACCGGAAAGAACTCGCGGCGTTCCAGCCGGTTCAACTCATCGACGTAGAAGGCACGGTTGTGCAGACGCGTCAGCACGTCATGCTTGCCGAGATATTCAAGATAGGCTTCGGCCTTCTTGCGCGCGGTGATATCGGTCAGCGATATCTGAACCAGCGACCAGTCTGTTTCATGCCCGGGCAGCACGGAAAACTGCAGAAGGACATGGCGTTCGGAGCCGTCGAGCGCGTAATTGACCGTCTCCCGCTGATGGAACAGCTTGCCGTTCCACAGGTCGATCAGCTGTTCGCGGAAATGCACGTTCATCTCGTCCTTGAACACGTCGGGCAAACGGCGCAGCAAGGTCATGGCGTCCGGCGCCTGGAACAGCTTGAGCGTTTCGCGATTCACGTCGATGACACGGATTTCGCTGGCGCATTGCTGGACGAATTCCGGATGAACATCGGTGAAAACCCGGAAGTCTTCGATGCCGCGGTTGCGCAGCCCGTCAAGCAGCTTCTTGATCTTGCTGAAATCCTCGACCCATAGGGATACGGGAGAATGCTCGAAGAGACCCTCGGCATAGCGCTGGCTTGCCGCGTGCTGCCGTCTCGCTTCTTCCCGGTCGGTCACGTCCTCGATGGAGATAAGAACCTTTTCCCAGCTTGTTTCATAGCCGGGCAGAACCTTGCCGCGCAGCTGGATATCGAGCCGCTTGCCGGACAGCGAATAGTTCACGGTATCGCTGGAGAACTCGCCCTTACCTTGCCAAAGCTGCGCCAGCTCCTGCACATGCGTCTGCAGCATGTCGTCGCGGAAAATGGCGCCGAGATTGGCGACGAGTTCGCTGAAATCAGCGGCTTCAAACAGCGACAGTGTCTTCTTGTTGACCTTGATGACGCGGATGAGCCTTGCGCAGTCGCGCACCCGGTTTTCATCCTCGCGCAGATAGGATGTGATGTCGTCGACACCGGCCTGCCGGAGGGAATCGAAGAATTTCCGGACATCGCTGAAATCTTCCAGCCAGAGGGAAATGGGAGCAAGATCAAATGCGTCTATTTCGTCCTGATGCAAATTCAGCTTGTCCATCGGATTATGTCTCCCGGCCGGAGGAATATGGTTAATATTCCAGCCTGATTGGCAGCTTTGACGCTATTGTCAACTACTCCAAGTTGCGTTCACTGCAAATTGCACCGGTTCTCCCGGACATGTGTCCGGAAACACGCATCGGCGTGGCCTTTTTCCGCTGCGAGGGAAAGCCAGACACCCTTCCCTGCCACCTCTAGTCCGTTGGTCTAATTTTCAGTCATTTCGATCTGATGTAGGTCTTTGTGCAGGGGGGTAATCTAACGGAGGATGATTATGACAAACCCAGTATATGCAATTGCGACAGCCGATGGAGAGGCTCCGGTAGCCATAACCGCTGGTTGCACTTCGGTGTCTTGGTCGCCCGAAGTCATCTCGCTGTATGGCGATAGCCAGAAAATCGGTTGAAACGCTGCGCTTTCCCATCGTCCATCCTGCCCGAGGACAGGACAGTTCGCGGGCTTGCCATTGCCCAGACGATGGGTGCCGTCGCCGCCGGTGTATATTTTTCCAGTTCTGCCTTGTTCTTTTCGAGAGCATCCGGTTTGGCGCCGCTCGAAATCGGCCTTGGCCTGACGGTAGCTGGATTGGTTGGCTTGCTTGTGCCATTGCCCATCGGCATTCTTGCCGATCGCTGGAACGCGCGCAACATTGCGGCGTGGCTGACCGTTGGGGCCGGCGTCAGCGACTGGATTTTCCTGTTGGTTAGCGAGGTCACGGCCTTTGTCATAACCGCCTGTTGCTTTGCCGCATGTCTGCGTGGCGCCATGACCGCGCGCATGGCGATGATTGCGACCCTTATTGATGCCAGCCAGCGCACGCAAACGAGCGCGTATCTGCGTGCGCTCGGCAATTGCGGCCTATCGGCCGGTGCTATGATCGGCGGCCTGGCATTGTATTTCGACAGTTTGACTGGCTATCGGCTGGCCTTTGCCCTTGGCGGGGCAATTTTCCTCGTTGCTGCTGCGGCTTATCGTTTGCTGCCGCGCGTGGTGCCGGGGCTTGCCACCGTCCGGAAAGGTTCTCCGCTCACCGTGCTGGGAGACCGGCCCTATATGATCCTGACGCTGCTCAATACGGTCATTCTCCTCTATATTCCTCTGCTCAACATGGCGCTGCCCCTGTGGATTGCCCTGCACACCAACGCCCCGCTTTGGATCGCTTCGGTCCTCTATGGCCTGAATACTGTAAGTGTTATGTTGATGCAGGTGCGGCTGGCACGCCGGGTCACCAATGCATGCGAGGCGCGCAGGTCGATCGTCTTCGCCACCCTTCTGTTGTCTGCGGCCTGTTTCCTTTTTGCAGCAATGGCTGTGCCGTCGACGGTATGGCTGACGGTGGTGTTCGCTCTGCTGGCGGCCTTGCTGCATGTATTGGGTGAGATGATGCACATGGCCGGAGCTTGGGATCTGAGCTTCCGACTGGCGCCACCGGGACAGGAGGGTGAATATCAGGGTTTCTTCAATACCAGTTCTGCGGCCGCCGAAATGTTCGGCCCCATTCTGCTCACGGCGCTGCTGGTTGGCTGGGGTTTGCCGGGCTGGCTGCTTCTGGCCATTGTCTTTTCAGCCACCGGCTTCATCATCATGGTCCTATTCGGCAAGCAAGCATATCTGGCACGCGACCTTTCGCGTTGACGGGAGGCGAGATCGTCACAATCTCACGGGCGGATCGAAACGCCCCTTCCCGGCCAGTTCGATCAGGAATGTCTTGCCGGCATTGGGATCGGATTTTTGCTCCGCTTCCGTCATGTCATGATAGGCAGTCGTTACCACCAGGGCTGCGGAGTCGGCGTCGATGAACGCCGGGCAGGATGGTTGCCGTACCGGGGTTGCGATCGAACGGATGCGTCTGCCATCGGGCGAATAGACATCGATATGCGAACGGCCCCAGCACGCATTCCAGAGATTGCCGTCGCGGTCAACGACGGAGCCGTCGATGCCGCCGGCGTCCTTGTGCTGGTAAAAGACCGCGGGCTCGCCGATGGGCAGGCCGGTCTGCGGATCCGTATCGACCCGCCAGATGATATTGCGGGTGGTATCGGCGAAATAGCTGATGCGCCCGTCCGGCGAGAAGCAGATCGAATTGGTGATCGAAATGCCGGTGAAAAGGGTGCGCAGCTGCCCTTCCCGGTACCAATAGATCGATCCTGCCCCCTTCTGCGATTTCTTGCCCATGGTGCCGATCCAGAAGGCGCCCGCCGGATGGACGCGGGCATCGTTCGAGCGGGTCACCGGATTATCCGCCTCGATGGGCTGGTGCATGACCGTGTGTCCGCTCTTGCGGTCGCGGATGAACAGACCTGTTTCCGTCGCGATCAGCTGGCGCCCCGCATCGATCACCGCAAGCGCACTCGCCATCTGGCCGAGCGGATGGATTGCGGCCGGACCCCCGGCGCGCGGCTTCTCGAAAAGCCGGCCGGTGACGATATCGAACCACCAGATCGTGCTTGTCAGCGGATCGTAACCGGGGCCTTCGCCAAGTTCACATGGGTCGTCGTGCAGGATGCTGATCTTCGGCTGATCCATGGTCAGGCTCCGGCTGGGAAGATGCGGTCATAGGCTTCAACCGTGGCCCTTGCCCGTTCAGCGACGTGGGAAGCGGATGCGCCGACCTTGTACAGGCTGGAACCCAGGCCGAAGGTGCGAACCCCGACCTTGGCGTAGGCGGCAAAGCCGTTCTCGTCGACGCCGCCGACGGCGCCGATGGCTGTTCCCCTCGGCAGGATGGCGCTGATCGCCTTGATGCCGTCCGGCCCCAGGACGCTTGCCGGGAAAAACTTGAGGCCCGAGGCCCCGGCCTGCAAGGCGGCCAGCGCTTCCGTCGGCGTGAACACGCCGGGCATGGTGACCATGCCGGCCCGGGCGGCGGCGGTCAGCACGGCGGCATCGACATTGGGGCTGATCATCAGGCGGCCCCCGGCTGCATCGAGGCGTGCAATGTCGGCGGGATCAAGCACGGTGCCTGCCCCGATCAGGACATGGGACGGCAGTGTCTTTGCCAGCAGCTCGATGGACTGGAATGGTTCGGGTGAATTCAGCGGCACCTCGATGACATCGATACCGGCTTTCACCAGTTCTTCGCCGATGGCCAGCACTTCATCCGGCTTGACGCCGCGCAGGATCGCGATGAGATCGCGCTTCAGTTTCGGCCAGGGAGCGGACGATTGGGGCATTGGAATTATCCTTGTATGGCAGGCCAAAGCTGTGACGCGGCAACGAACAGGCCCTTGCGTACCGCTTCATCGGCGTCGACGATATCGAAGTTCAGGCCGGCAACGGTCATGGCTTTGGCATAAAGCGTGGCCATCGCGCCGGATGCGACGAGTGCAATGGTGGCCGAGGTGCCGAATTTTTCCCGGGCCCCGGCAATTTCCGTTCCGATGAGCAGACCGGACAGCCGCGACGCGGCACCGTCCGGCGGCAGATTATCCAGCAGCATCGCCGCGCGGATGCCGAAGAGCTCGCCCAGCATGCGCCGGTTGCCGCCGAGCATCAATTCAAGCCCCGCGGTGAATTGGGGGTGGTCCGGTGTCACCGCTTCCGCGGCGTTGCCGATGGAATGCCGCAGGATCGAATGCCCGGCCAGAAGCGCATAGAGCTCGCCGGTCAGGAAGGTGGAAAATGACGTTGCCCTGCCCTCGTCCAGCTCGACCCATTTCGAATGTGTGCCGGGCATCGCCACGAGGCCGCTGCGCAGGTTGCGCGCCAGCATGGCACCCAGCAGCTGGGTTTCCTCGCCCCGCATGACATTGGGCGCGCTGCCCGACTGCGACAGGCCGGGAATGATACGCACATCGCGCCTGATACCGGCAATCTTCACCGCCCCGGAAAGTATGGCGGTGAGATCCGCCGGAACCGGGACGTAATTGGCTTCCACCCAGCCCTGACGCGAACCCGCCATGCCGCAGATGATGACCGGCAAATCCACCGGTGCGCGCAGGCTGGCGAGATGATCCTCGAGCGTTTCAGCGAACCCGCGCGCGCGGGACGTATCCAGACCATCGTCCGAACGCCGCTCGGCGACGACATGGCCTTCACGGTCGAGAAGCCAGAGACGGAAACGGCTCGTTCCCCAGTCGGCAATGGCATAGGTTGCAGCGGTGGTCACAGATAGCCTCCATCGACAATCAATGTCTGGGCGGTGAGCATGCGGGCGGCGTCGGAGGCGAGAAACAGGCAGGGGCCGACCATGTCGCCGGGCTGGATTTCTTCCTTGAGGACCTGCTTGTCGATGTGGGACTTCAAACCGTCTTCCGTCACCCAGAGTTCGCGCTGGCGGTCGGTGATGACCCATCCCGGCGCGATCGCGTTGACGCGGATTTTCTCCGGCCCGAGGCGTCCGGCAAGGCCTTTGGTCAGGCCGATAATCCCAGCCTTTGCAGCGGTATAGGAGGGAAAGTTGCCCTGATTGATCATGAAGGATGTCGAGGTGAAATTGACAATGGAACCGCCTCCCGCCTGCCGCATGCCCGGCACAACCGCCTGCGCGGCAAAGAACTGCGGACGCAGATTGACCGACTGGTTCTTGTCCCAGTACTCGACGGTCACATTATCGATGTCGTGCCTGTCGTCCCAGGCGGCATTGTTCACAAGCACCGTCACCGGGCCGTGGGCCTCAATGGCGCGGCCGATTGAGGTACGCAGCGCTTCGACATCGCGCAGGTCCGTATTGAGATAGAGCGGCCGGTTGCCATATTCGCGGTCGAGGCGCTCCGCCAGTGATTGCGAGGCCTCATCCGCAATGTCGATGAAGGCAACGCGTGAACCCTGGCGCACGAACCCCTCCGTCAATGCTGCGCCGATCCCGGACCCTCCCCCGGTGATCAGGACAGAACGATCTTTCAGGTCAGGGAAAATCGCCGAGGGCATCATGAGAAAATCTCGCTGCAATGTTCCAATATTTGGAACTTGATTTGACTATATAGAATAGTCATCCTATGGTGCCGAAAGTCAAGAGGCGGTTGCGATTCAATGGGCAAGGCACGGGAAAATTCAACGGGGACGCTCGGAAAGGCGCTTGAAGTCGTGCACATCATTGCGTCATCGCCCGTGCCGCTTCGCTTCACCGATGTGCTCAAATTGTCCGACCAGCCGCGTGGTACGTTGCACCGGCAAATATCCAATCTGATCGAGGAAGGACTTCTCGACCAGAACCGGGATCACTCCTACGGTCTCGGGCTGCGCCTGCTGGAATTTGCCTCCAGGGCCTGGGCCAGCAATGATTTTCGCACCATTGCCGAACCGCATCTGCAGAGACTGCACGAACAGACCGGTGAAACGGTTCATTTGGGCGTTTTGCGGGGCATCGAGGTGATCTATCTCGACAAGGTCGAAAGCCGGCAGAGCGTGCGCATGTATTCGCAGATCGGCAATACCGCCCCGGTCTATTGCACCGGCGTCGGCAAGGCAGCCCTGTCGGCCCTGCCCGACGATGAGCTTCAGGCGCGCATTGCCCAGATCGCGTTTCGGCGTTTTACTCCGAGCACGCTGCCCGATGCCAAGGCGCTGCGGCAGGAAATCGAGCAGATCCGGGTGGAAGGCAATGCCTATGACCGGGAAGAACACGAGGCGGACATTTGCTGCGTTGCCGCGCCGATACATGCCAATAACCGGCACTTCGTTGCGGGCATTTCCGTCACCGGCCCCGCCTACCGCATAACTCCGGACGTCTTGCAGTCCTGGGCCGGCATTACCCGCGCTGCGGCTGCCGCGATCATGGCAAACATGGCCACACGCCTTTCACCCCGCGCATAGGCTTTCGGTTGCATCAAATGCCGACCGCGTCATTTGATGGCCCGCGTGCAAACCGGTCCGTTGCGGCGATAATGGCGTCCGTCATGCCGGGACTGGTTGGGGAATGACCGGCATTGGGCACGATGACAAGCATGCCATCCGGCCAGGCCTTCGATAACTCCCACGCGGTGACAAGCGGGGCTTCAAGGTCGAAACGGCCCTGAATCATGACACCAGGAATTCCCTTCAACAGACTGGCTTGGTTCAATAAAATGCGGTCTTCCAGCCAGGCATTGTGATGGAAATAGTGGGTTATGATGCGGGCGCGTGCCAGGATATAGCGATCATCCGACCATTTCGGTGACAGTTTTGCCGCGGGATCGACAAGGATGGATGCGGACTCCCATGCATGCCAGTCGCGTGCCGCCTGCAAACGGATGGTGGGATCCACATCGTTGAGCAGGTGATAATAGGCAGCGACAAGATCGTCATCGGTGTTTTTGGCCAAGTCTTGCTGCATTGATTGAGTGCGTGGTTCGACAAGCTCACCATGAGGGAGGTCTTGTTTCTGCAGGGCACTCAATCCCCTCATGGTGAGCTTGTCGAACCACGCACCCGAGACATGCCGGGCATTATCAAGCTCAGCGCCGCGCCGGAAATGCGCCCATTGCTCGGGAAACAGCGGAGCGATGCCGCGATAGAGCCAATCGATCTCGGATCGCCGCGTCGTTGTCACCCCTGCCAGCACCAAAGCCAGGACACGCTCCGGATAGGCCTCGGCATAGGCAAGCCCGAGCGTACAGCCCCATGATATGCCGAACAGAAGCCAACGCCCGATATCAAGATGGGCGCGCAAACATTCGATGTCCCTCAACAAATGTTCCGTCGTGTTCACGGACATATCGGCCTGGGGATCGCTGGCATGCGGTATGCTGCGTCCGCAGCCCCGCTGATCGAACAGGATGATGCGGTAGCGCTCTGGATCGAAGAAACGCCGCGCACTTGTGGACGAGCCGGAACCCGGACCGCCGTGCAGGACAAGAGCCGGAATTCCCTGCGGATTGCCGCAGGTTTCCCAATGGATTTCGTTGCCATCACCGACGGCGAGCATGCCGTGGTCATAAGGTACAATCTCTGGATAGAGGCTGTTCATCATCGTGCCTGCATGTGGCGAATCTTCTCTCGCCGGGGAAGGACAGCTCATTGCCTTTCCCTGTTACAGTCAAATGACAATGGCTTTAGTTGACGACCGTGTAATCAGCGGGGCGCGAGGCGGAGAGCACGAGGTCGGCATTGGGAATGTCGTTCGACAGGGCACGCTGCTGTGCCGAGCCGACATTGTAGCCATAGCCCAGCCACCGCTGCACCAGGCGATTTTCCATTTCGACACGATCCACCTGCAGAAATACGGTGAGGTCGAACAGCGGAGCCAGCCGGTCCCAGGGCGACTGGTTCAGAAGAAGATAGTTCCCCTCGACCAGAAGAATGCGCTGATCGCCGCTGACCACGGCGGCACCCGCCCGGGCGAGATCGAGCTTGCGGTCAAAAAGGGGAATGACGACATTGTCTTCCCCTGCCCTGAGCCGTTTCAACAGCACTTCCAGGCCGGCACAATCGAAGGTTGGCGGCGATCCCTTGCGCTTGCGCTGGTCGCGCGCATCGAGGATGGCATTGTCGAGATGGAATCCGTCCATGGGAACCACGACGGCCGCATTGGCTTCGCGCGCGTTGATTGCCGCGGAGATAGCGGCGGAAACGGTGGATTTGCCGGCCCCGGGAGGGCCGGCAATGGCAACGATCAAACGTTTGGTTTCGGCGGCGCGGGCCAGAATGGCCGTCACCAGGTCATCGATCGCTATAATCATTGTGCTGTCCGCGGGATGGCTCAGGCAAGCCATTTGTCATAATCGGAAACCAGAAGATGCGCCGGTGCCTCGTCCTCTTCAATCGAAGAGAAGCGGCCGATCGGCTCGCGGAAGATATTGTCGGTCAGGTCGTCATTGACCGTGGAAACCTCGCCGATCAGGACGTCGCCTCCCTCGCCCCAGAATGCGTGCCAGTTTCCCGGCAGCAGCGTGACGCTTTCGCCCGGCTGCAGCTTCAGCAGGCCGCCGGCCTTCAGCGTGACGATACGGCCGTCTGTTGCCACTTCCACATCCGTCTTCTCGTCGACGCTGCCATCGGCATTCGAGTTGAACAGTTCGAGCACGAGCGTGCCGCCGCCGCGGTTGATGATGTCCTCGGCCTTGACGATGTGGCGGTGCATCGGCGAGAGCTGCTTTTCGCGGGAGATCATGATCTTTTCCGCATAGAGCATGCCGCCGCCCTTTTTCAGGTCTGCCTGATTGCCGTTGCGGGTGGTGAAGAGGAACAGGCCGAGTTCATCGAACTTGCCCTGGCCATAGTCGGTGATATCCCAGCCGAGCCTGGCATCGAGAATGGCCCTGGAATCGCTTGACGTGCGGGCCTTCAGCTCTTCCGGCGACCAGTAGGCGAAAGGCGGCATGACATAGCCGAAGGAGCGGATGAACTTGTCGCTTTCACGGATGATCGCGTTGACTTCTGAGCGTTTCATTTTTCAATTCTGTCCTTCATGCAGCAAGACTGGCGGGTGGTTCCTTGGCGCCGGTCATGAATGCCACGGCATCCGACATGCTGTATTCCTTCGGGTCGATGACACAAAGGCGTTTGCCAAGCCGGTGAATGTGGATGCGGTCCGCCACTTCGAAAACATGTGGCATATTGTGCGAGATCAGCACAATCGGCAATCCGCGCTTTTTCACATCCTGGATGAGCTCGAGAACGCGGCGTGACTCCTTGACGCCGAGCGCCGCCGTCGGTTCGTCCATGATCACGACCTTGGAGCCGAAGGCCGCCGCGCGCGCCACGGCGACGCCCTGCCGCTGGCCGCCGGAGAGCGTTTCCACAGCCTGGCTGATGTTCTGAATGGTCATCAGGCCAAGCTCGGTCAGCTTGTCACGGGCCTGCTTCTCCATGGTCTTGCGGTCGAGCATGCGCAGCCAGCTGCCCAGAATGCCTGGCTTGCGGATTTCGCGGCCGAGAAACATGTTGTCGGCGATGGAGAGTGCCGGCGACAGGGCAAGGTTCTGATAGACGGTTTCGATCCCGGCATCGCGCGCCTCCATGGGAGAGCGGAAATGGATCGGCTTGCCATCGAGCGTGATCTCGCCCTCGTCGGGGTGAACCGCACCGGAAATCGCCTTGATCAGCGAGGATTTTCCCGCGCCGTTGTCGCCGATGACGGCGAGGACTTCGCCGGCATAAAGATCGAAATCCGCATGATCGAGAGCGGTGACACGGCCGTAACGCTTGACCAGGCCGCGGGCGGTGAGAATGGGTTGCTGTGTCATCAGCCTGCTACCTTTCTGATCCACTGATCGATTGCCACGGCCGTGATGATCAGGACGCCGATCATCAGATAGGTCCATTGGACATCCGTGCCGTACATGCGCATGCCGAAGGAGAAGACGCCGACGATCAGCGCGCCGAACAGCATGCCGAGGATGGAACCGCGTCCGCCGAAGAGCGACATGCCGCCGATAACCACCGCGGTGATGGATTCGATATTGGCGAACTGGCCGACCTGCGGTGACACCGACCCGTTGCGGCCGATTTGGGCCCAACCGGCGAGCGCACAGATGAAACCGGCCAGCACGTAGACGGAAATCAGCACGCGCTTGGTCCGGACACCCGCCAGTTCCGCCGCTTCCGGATCGTCGCCGATCGCATAGAGATGGCGGCCCCAGGCGGTGTGGTTCAGCACGTACCAGAGAACGGCGATCAGAAGGATCATGGCGAATACGCCGTAGGTGAAGGTGGCGCTGCCGATCTGGATTTTTTCGCCGAAGAACTGCAGCGTGCGCGCCTTCGCTTCGATATCCTGCGCCCGGATCGTTTCATTGGCCGAGTAGATATAGGTCGTGGCCAGGAAAATCTGCCAGGTGCCGAGCGTGACGATGAAGGGAGGCAGTTTCACATAGGCGATGAGAATGCCGTTGATGAGACCGCACAATCCGCCGAGGGCCACGCCGCACAGGACGGAAAGTTCGACAGGCAGTCCGTAACGGAAGGTGAACTGGCCCATGACAACCGATGTAAGGACCATGATCGCGCCGACGGAAAGGTCGATACCGGCGGTCAGGATCACCAAGGTCTGGGCTGCGCCGACAATACCGACGATCGCGACCTGTTGCAGGATCAGCGACAGGGCAAAGGGTGTGAAAAAGCGCGAACCGACAATAATGGCGAAAACCGCCAGCGACAGAACGAGAACGATCAGCGGTACCGCTGCCGGGCTCGAATGAAGAAAATGGCGCGTCCGCTCGACCAGGCTTTTCTGCTCGCCGTCGAAACTGGCGATGGCTGTGGCGCTCTGTGTCAGAACGCGCTCGAATTCCTGCTTGGGTTGTGATCCCGGATTGGCTTCGTTCATGGGTTGGCTCCCCCAAAATTTGCGCAGCTTGGAGAGGACGGTTTTACACCGTCCTCTCGCTGTTTGCTGGCTTTTCTGTCAAATCAGGGCGTGATCAGCCCCAGCACTTGGCAAGGCCGCTTTTCACGTCGATGGACTCGACGCCCTTGACCGGCTTGTCCGTCACAAGGGAAACGCCCGTATCAAAGAAGCTCTTGCCTGCCGTCGGCTTCGGCTTTTCGCCGGTATCGGCGAACTTCTTGATTGCCTCGATGCCGAGCGAAGCCATCATCAGCGGATATTGCTGCGAGGTTGCGCCGATGATGCCGGCTTCGACATTCTTCACGCCCGGGCAGCCGCCGTCGATGGACACGAGAAGGACGCCCTTGTCCTTGCCGAATGCCTTCAGTGCTTCGTGAGCACCCGCAGCGGCCGGTTCGTTGATCGTATAAACGACGTTGACGCCCGGGTCTTTCTGCAGAAGGTTTTCCATCGCCTTGCGGCCGCCTTCTTCATTGCCGTTGGTAACGTCATGGCCGACAATGCGCGGGTCTTTTTCGTCGCCGATCTTGTTGATGTCGCCCACGTCAATGCCAAAGCCCTTCATGAAACCCTGGTCGCGCTGGACATCCACGGATGGCTGCGACGGTGTCAGGTCAAGGAAGGCAATTTTTGCATCCTTGGCCTTGTCACCCAAGGTTCCGGCAGCCCACTTGCCGACGAGTTCGCCTGCCAGAAGGTTGTCCGTGGCAAATGTCGCATCTGCAGCGTCGATCGGATCAAGCGTCGTATCGAGTGCAATGACGAGAACGCCGGCATCGCGGGCCTGCTTGACCGACGAAACAATGCCGGCCGTGTCGGATGCGGTGATCAGGATGCCCTTGGCACCATCGGCGATGCAGGTTTCAATCGCTGCCACCTGGCTTTCGCTGTCGCCGTCGATCTTGCCGGCATAGGTCTTCAGGTCGACGCCGAGTTCCTTTGCCTTGGCAACGGCGCCCTCCTTCATCTTGACGAAGAACGGATTGGTGTCCGTCTTTGTGATCAGGCAGGCACCGACGCCTGCAGCCTGTGCCGGAGCAGCAAAGGCGGCGATGGCCACAACGGCGGCACCAAGAATGGTTGATTTCAGATAAATGCTTTTGCGCATGTCACTACCTCCCAGAGTTTGATCGTAATGCGACGCGCTGCCGGTGGGCAGCCCTACTTTCGCATGAACACCTCGGACAGTTATCCTCCCGGCCAAGTGCTGCCCTAGGAAATACCAGCCTCGCCAAGCTGTCAACATTAATAAATCACTCTTATTTATTATTGACAGGTTTGCCTGATGGCTCCATTGTCGCGCCGATATCAGGGAGGACGTCCTTTTGGGCATCAGACTATCGGAGCGCCACGGTCCGGGAGGAACACGGCCGCCGCTTCATCAGGGAACAAACCAGAGCGGCATGCGCGACCACAATGAGCGGGTCGTGCTTTCGCTGTTGCGCCAGCATGGCAGCCTTGCCAAAACAGCCATTGCGCGGATGACAGGACTTTCGGCGCAGACGATCTCGATCATCATGCGCATGCTGGAAGCCGACGAGCTGCTTTCGCGTGAAGAGCCGCTGCGCGGCCGCATCGGCCAGCCGCTGATTCCCATGTCGCTCAATCCGGAGGGTGCCTTCTTCCTCGGCCTCAAGATCGGGCGGCGCAGCGCGGATCTGGTGCTGATCGATTTTGTCGGGCGTATCCGGTCCATGCTGCATATGCCCTATGCCTATCCGACGCCGGATTCGGTCCTGGCTTTCACCAGGGATGGCATCGCGACGATGCTGGATGGCCTTGACGCGAAGCAGCGTTCGAAGGTGGCCGGTCTTGGCATCGCCGCGCCGTTCGAACTGTGGAAATGGGCCGATACAGTCGGGGCGCCGCAGGAAATCCTCGATCAATGGCGCCAGTCCGATATCAAGGCATCGATTGCCGCCATCTGCGATTTCCCGGTCTATCTGCAGAATGACATCACGGCGGCCTGCGGTGCGGAGCTTGTCTTCGGCGAGACAAAAGACCTCAATGATTTCGTCTATTTCTATATCGGCTCGTTCATCGGCGGCGGTATCGTCATCAATGGCAGCCTCTATGCGGGGCGCAGCGGCAATGCCGGCGCGCTCGGTTCCATGCCGGTGCCCGGTCCCGACGGGACCACGCAGCAGTTGATCGACATTGCATCGATCACCGCGCTGGAGCGCATCGTCACCGGCCTTGGCCGTGACCCCTCCCCGCTGTGGACCTCGCCCGATGATTGGGGCCCGATGGGTGAGGAATTGGATGGTTGGATCGACCGTTCGGGCAAGGCCATTGCGCAGGCTGTAATTGCCGCCGCGTCGGTTGTCGATTTTGAAGCGGCCGTTATCGATGGCTGGATGCCCGCGCACGTGCGTGCCCGGATCGTCGATGCCGTGCGCACCCATGTCGGAACATTCGATCTGGAGGGGATCGAGCTGCCCGTCATTGTCGAAGGCTCGGTCGGCATTCATGCCAGGGCCCTCGGGGCCGCGAGTCTTGCCCTGTCGGACCGGTTCCTCATCGGACAGAAAATATTCAGAAAGGTCGATTGAACGTGCTGATTGGTATTCCGCCCATCCTGGGCCCGGAGCTTCTCGCGACCTTGCGTGCCATGGGCCATGGCGACGAAATCGCGCTGGTCGACGGCAATTATCCGGCGCTGGAACATGCCCGGCGGCTGATCCGGGCCGATGGCCTGCCGCTGATTCCGATCCTCGATGCGATCCTGCAGGTCATGCCGGTGGATGATTTCGTGCCGCACGCGCTGTTCCGCGCGACGGTGAAGGGAAATCCCGATCTCCTTGATCCGGTGCACGAGGAAATGAGCCAAGTTTGCGCGCGCCGCGCCCCCGGATTTTCGCTCTTGCCGCTGGTCGGCGATGCGTTCTACACACGGGTGAAGGATGCCCACACCATCATCGCGACAAGCGAACCAAGGCTTTACGGCAATATCATCGTCCGCAAGGGCGTCATCTATCCATCGAAAGAAACTGACAAATGATCCTATGTTGTGGTGAAGCGCTGATCGACATGTTGCCGCGCACGAGCGAGGCGGGTGAACCGGCTTTTGCGCCCTATGTCGGCGGCGCGGTTTTCAATACAGCCATTGCCTTGGGCCGCCTCGGCGTGCCGACCGAATTCTATTCGGGCGTTTCCTCGGATTTCTTCGGACAGATGCTGCGCGAAAGCCTGGCGGCCAACCATGTCGGCACGCGCTACGCGCATATTTCGCCGCAGCCCACGACGCTTGCCTTCGTGCGCCTGACCGACGGCCAGGCCAGCTACACCTTCTACGACGAGAACAGTGCCGGGCGTTCACTCGCCCTCGGCGATCTGCCGGCGCTGGAGGACAATGTCACGACGCTGCAGTTCGGCGCGATCAGCCTTATTCCGGAACCCTGCGGCTCGACCTATGAAGCGCTGATGGCGCGCGAGCACGAAAAACGCGTCATCGTTCTCGACCCCAACATCCGGCCGGGCTTCATCCCGGACAAGGAAAAGCATCTGGCGCGCATGCGCCGCATGATCGCCATGAGCGATATCGTCAAGATTTCCGATGAAGATATGCGCTGGTTCGGTGAAAGCGGCACGATGGAAGAGATTGCACGGCGCTGGATTGTCCCGGTGTCGCAGCATGGCCCGAAGCTCATCCTCGTCACCCATGGTGCGGATGGCGTGACCGGCTATACATCCGAGCTGGCCGTGCACGTGGCGGCGCAGAGGGTTGCGGTTGTCGATACGGTGGGGGCTGGCGATACGTTCACGGCGGGCGTCCTGACCTCGCTGCAGGAAGCCGGCCTTCTGGCCAAAGCTGCGCTGACATCGCTTGAGGAAGAGCAAATCCGCGCGGCCCTGCTGCTCGGTGTCAAGGCGTCTGCGGTCACCGTATCGCGCGCCGGAGCAAATCCGCCTTGGCGGTCTGAACTCTAATTGTTTCGCGCTCTGCAAAACGCCGTTCTATGACAGTGCACAGAATGGCGTTTTGCGTTAAACAAGCTCGTCTTCAATCCAAATCGAACGCAGCGCCGATCAGCGTCTTGGTATAATCGTGCTGCGGCGCATCGAAAATATCATCAGTCTGGCCTTCCTCGACGATCTTGCCGCTCTTCATCACGATCACATAGTCGGACATCGCCTTGATCACTGCGAGATCGTGACTGATGAAGATATAGGACAGATCGTGCTTGGCCTGCAGGTCGCGCAGCAGTTCGATCACCTGCCCCTGCACCGACCGGTCGAGCGCCGAGGTCGGTTCATCGAGAATGACGACTTTCGGCTTGAGGATCATGGCGCGCGCGATGGCGATGCGTTGCCGTTGTCCCCCGGAAAACTCGTGCGGATAGCGGTTGCGCGCACCCGGATCGAGCCCCACTTCTTTCAATGCGGCTATGGCCCGCTTGTCGCGGTCGGCGCGCGACAGTTGCGGCTCGTGGATGAGCAGGCCTTCGGTGATGATTTCACCCACTGTCTGGCGCGGCGAAAGCGAACCGTAGGGATCCTGGAACACCAGCTGCAATTCCCGGCGCAGCGGCCGCATGGCAGCGCGATCAAAGCCGGAAATGTTCTTGTTTTCAAAATGATACTGGCCATTGCTCGGCAGAAGACGCAGGAGTGCCCGGCCGAGCGTTGACTTTCCGGAGCCGGATTCACCCACAATGCCGATGGTTTGCCGCTGCTTGAGCCGGACCGTTACGCCGTCCACGGCGCGGAAGCGCGTGTGTGCGCTGGTGAAGAAACCGCCGCCGATGGCGAAGTCGACCGTGACATTGCGCCCTTCCAGCATGATCGGCGCCTTGTCTTCCGGCGCCGACTTGCTGCCGCTGGGCTCTGCGGCCAGCAGCATCTTGGTATAGTCTTCCTGCGGGCGTTCAAAGATGTCCTTGATCGTCCCTTTTTCGACGACCTCGCCGCGCCGCATGACAACGACGCGCTCGGCAAAATGTTTGACCACGCCAAGATCATGGGTGATCAGCACGATGGCCATGCCGAACCGCTTCTGCAAATCGCGCAGGAGATCAAGAATCTGGGCCTGGATCGTCACGTCGAGCGCGGTGGTCGGCTCATCGGCAATCAGAAGATCCGGTTCGTTGGCAAGCGCCATGGCAATCATGACGCGCTGACGCTGACCTCCGGACATTTCGTGCGGGTAGCTGTTGATGCGCCGTTCCGGTTCGGGAATGCCGACAAGCTTCAACAGTTCGAGCACGCGCACCTTCGCCTGCTTGAAGCTGACACCCTTGTGGTGGACGATGGGCTCGGCAATCTGTCGCCCGATCGTGTAGAGCGGGTCGAGCGAGGTCATGGGCTCCTGGAAAATCATGGTGATTTTCGAGCCGCGCACCTCGTTGAGCGCCTTGGTCGACAGGCCGACAAGTTCCTTGCCACGATATTTTGCCGAGCCGGCCACGCGGCCGTTCTGCGCCAGGAGACCCATGATGCCCATCATGGTCTGGCTCTTGCCGGAGCCGGATTCACCAACGACGGCCAGTGTTTCGCCGGGAAGAACATCGAGATCAATGCCCTTGACGGCATTGACATCGCCGTCCGGCGTGGTGAAGTCGACTTTCAGTCCGCGCACGGACAATACTGCATCTTTGTTGTCCGTCATTTCAGCGGTCCTTCGGGTCGAGTGCATCACGCAGGCCGTCACCGATGAAGTTCAGCGAGAACAGGGTGACGACAAAGAAAATGGCAGGGAAAATCAGCAGCCATGGTGCAGATTGCATCTTGTTTGCACCTTCGGAAATCAGCGCGCCCCAACTGGTCAGCGGCGCCTGAACACCGAGACCGAGGAAGGACAGGAAGCTTTCCAGAAGGATGACTTTCGGAACCACGACCGTGACGAAGACGATGACGGGACCAATCGTATTGGGAATGATGTGCCGGCGGATGATCTGCCAGTCGGTCAACCCCAGGGCCTGCGCCGCGCCGATGAATTCGCGGCGTTTCAGGGCAAGGGTCTGACCGCGCACAATGCGTGCCATATCAAGCCATTCCACGGCACCGATCACCAGAAAGATCAGGATAAAACTGCGCCCGAAGAAGACGACGAGCACCACCACGAGAAACACGAACGGCAGGGAATAGAGAATCTCGATCAGGCGCATCATCACATTGTCGACGCGCCCGCCGATGTAACCGGAGATGGCGCCGTAGGTTACGCCGACAGCCAGTGAAACAAGACTGGCGAGGAACCCGACGGCCAGCGAAATCTGCCCGCCAAGCATGATGCGGGCCAGCATGTCGCGGCCGTTGGCGTCGGTGCCGAAGAAGAAGTATTCGCGATTGACATTGCCCGACAGCTTCAGGGTTTTGCCATCGTCTTCCGTGGCCGCCACCTTCGTACCCTGAAACTCGTTCGCCCGGTCGAAATAGCGGGTCGCCCGCGGATCGATTGGCTGGTCCGAATGAATGGTTGCGGTGAACGTGTTGCCGTCGACGGCAAATTCCTTCAACTGCACCCGGGCACGGCTTGCCACGCCTGCCATCACGTCGCCGAGGGTATCGGCCTTCGGCAGGGCTTCAAGGCTCGGCGGGATGGTGACGTAGGACGGGAATACCTGATCGTAGGTATGACTGAGGAAATAGGGTCCGAAGAAGGAAAACAGGGTGATGAAGAACAGCACCACGCAGCCGGCCATCGCCGCACGGTTGCGGCGGAAGCGGAGCGTTGCCAGCTGAAACAGGCTGCGCCCCTGGGTTTCCTTCTCGGGGATGTTTGTTGTCGATATATCAGTCATGGCGAACCCTCGGATCAAGAAGGCCGTACAGAATATCGACCACAAGATTGAAAACGATGACGAAAATCGCCACGAGAACGACCGTTCCCATCACGAGCGTGTAATCGCGATTGATGGCACCCAGCACGAAGTAGCGGCCGACGCCGGGAATGGTGAAGATGGTTTCGACCACGGCGGAACCGGTCAGCAGCGCGGCGGCGCAGGGCGCGAGATAGGAGACAACCGGCAGGAGTGCCCCGCGCATGGCATGGGTGATGACGACGGTCCTTGGCGGCAATCCGTAGGCGCGTGCCGTGCGGATGTGATCGGTATGCAGGCCTTCGATCATCGAGCCGCGCGTGAGACGGGCAAAGACGGCCAGCTGCGGCAGCGCCAGCGCAATCATCGGCAATATCAGGAAGCGCCACGATCCGTCACCCCAGCCACCCGCGGGCAGAAGGGACAACAGCACCGCGAAAATCAGCGTGAGCACCGGGCCCACGACGAAATTGGGTACCGTCACACCGATTGTCGCGACGGACATGATGAGGAAATCGAGGAAACTGTTCTGGCGCAAAGCCGCGATCGTTCCGACAATGACCCCGCCGAAGAGTGCAAGGAGCAAGGCATAGAATCCAAGTTCCACCGAGTAAGGCAGGCCCTTGCCGATCAGCTCGGCAATCGTGTTGTCCTTGTAGATGTAGCTCGGGCCGAAATCGCCGGTCACTGCATTCTTGAGATACTGCAGGTACTGGTTCCAGAGCGGTTGATCGAGATGGTAGGCCTTCATCAGGTTTTCCATCGTCGCCGGCGGCAGCGGTCTTTCAAGGTTGAAGGGACCGCCCGGTGCAAACCGCATCAGGAAGAACGAAATGGTGACGACAATGAACAATGTCGGCACTGCACTCGCCAGTCGGCGAAGGACGAAATGAAACATGGAGATATACTCTCTCTTCTGTGCAGCTTTCGTAGCAGCTGCACCCACTCACTCAATTAGACCGTTGCGTTCAAACCGGTCATTGTTCCGCAAGGCTCAGATATTTGCTCAGATGGTCATTGGTGCCGTTGTCCTTCCAGCCCTTGACGCGGTTGGACACGAGCCAGAGCTGCCCGAAATTCATCATCGGCGCGACGGGCTGTTCCTGCAGGACCAGTGCTTCGGCTTCATGCAGAATCTTGGCGCGGGCCGCGGGGTCTTTTTCGTCGTAGGATTTCTTGACCAGGGCATCGAAGTCCGGATTGTTCCAGCGACCATAATTGAAGGTGGTGTTGGTGCTCAGATTGATCACCATGAAGTTCTCGGCATCGGCATAATCCGCGGTCCAGCCGGCCCGCGCCACGTTGAACTTGCCGCCCTCCTTCAGATAGGCGTAGTGGGCGCTGATATCGTTCTGCAGCAGCGTCACATTGGCGCCGAAGGCCTTTTTCCACATATCGGCAACGGCGATGGCGACCCGTTCGTGATTGGGATTGGTGTTGTAGCGGATCTCGATGGTGAGCGGCTTGCCGCCCGCGCCATAGCCCGCCTCCTTCATCAGCGCCACCGCCTTGTCGTCGCGGTCGAGCTGCGACATGTCGGCAAAATCGGGCTTGGCCGGTTCGCCGTAATTGGCAATGCCAAGCGGCACGAGCGAATAGGCCGGCAGCTGCGCACCCTTGTAGATTTCATTCGACAGGAAGTCGCGGTCGATCGCCATGGACAGCGCCCGGCGCACGCGCACGTCGCTGAACGGTTCGACGCGGGTGTCGAAGGAATAGAAATAGGTCGACAGCGCCGGGGTGATGCGCACCTGATCGCCCATGGATGCACGCAGGCGCTCGATCTGGTCGGCCGAGAAATTGTAGACGAGGTCCATTTCCCTGGCCTCGAAGCGGCGCACGGCGGCCGCCTGATCCTCGGTCGGGTAGAAGATGACCTTGTCGAGTTTCACATCCCCGGCACCCCAGTAATCAGGGTTCCTGGCGGCGGTCAGATGATCGTTCTGCACGTGTTCGACAAGCTCGAAGGCGCCATTGGAGACGAGTTTGCCCGGCTTGATGAAGTCGGCGCCGTTCTTTTCAAGGCTTGCCCTGTTGACTGGCAGGGCGGTCTGGTGCGCCAGCAGTTCGACGAAGAACGGCGTGGCGCGCTCCAGGGTGATTTCGAGCGTCTTGGCATCAATCGCCTTCATGCCGATCTGGTCGACAGGAAGTTCGCCCTTGTTGATCTTCTCGGCATTCTTGATGGGGTAAAGCATGTTGGCATAGCCGGCGGCTGTCTTCGGCTCTTCGACACGCTTGAAGGAGAAAATGAAATCGTCCGCGGTGACGGGCGAGCCGTCCGACCAGTTGGCATTGGCGCGGATCTTGAAGGTATAGACCGTGCCGTCGTCGGAGACAGTCCAGCTCTCGGCCGCGCCCGGCACGATCTTGCCGGCGGGATCATAGCTGGTCAGACCTTCATAGAGGTCTTTCAGGATGAATGCCTCGATTTCAAGCGAGGTCTGGGACGGATCCAGCGTTTGCGGCTCGCCGGAATTGCCGCGGTGCAGAACTGCTTCGGCAAGCGCCGGAGCTGCCGCCAGTAAAAGCGAACCGGTAAGCAGGGCGGCGGTCATATTCAACTTCGCAAGCGTCATCTGGCTGTTCCCTCGCCGTTTACTGGTCGGTGTTTGGCATGAAATGGCAATATCCATCCGTTCACGGTCCTTTCGAAAGGGCCGTGCCGGGTCATGTCCGTTTGTCGATTTGCGGTCGGTAGCTGGCACATAGCGAGCCGGGCAAAAGCGTGACGCGCAACCCGCAGGTGCGGGTTGCGCGTCAGATTTTGCTATTCAACGCTGAGATATTTGCTCAGGTGCTCGTTGTTGGCGTTGTCACCCCAGCCCTTGACCTTGTCGGCCACGAGCCAGAGGTTCGCATCATTCATCAGCGGCGCGATCGGCTGGTCGCGCATGATCAATGCTTCTGCCTGGTGCAGGATCTTGGCGCGTTCCGCAGGATTGCGCTCTTCGTAGGACTTCTTCATCAGGGCATCAAATTCCGGATTGGAATAATGCCCGTAATTGAAGGTCTTGTTGGTGCTGACATTGAGGTTCAGGAAGTTTTCCGGATCGGCATAGTCTGCCGTCCAGCCGGCGCGGGCAACGTTGAACTTGCCGCCTTCCTGCAGGTAGGCGTAGTGCGATGAAATATCGAGGTTCATCAGCGTGACCTTGGCGCCGAAGGCCTTTTTCCACATGTCGGCAACAGCCGTCGCCACACGCTCGTGGTTCGGGTTGGTGTTGTAGCGGATTTCGATGTTCAAAGGCTTGCCGCCTTCGCCATAGCCCGCTTCCTTCATGAGCTTGAGCGCTTCATCTTCACGGTCAAGCTGTGACTTGTCGGCAAAATCGGCCTTGGACGGTTCGCCGTAGTTTTGCATGCCCGGAGGAACCAGGGAGTAAACCGGCAGTTTGGTACCGTTGTAGATGTCCTTGGCAAGGAAATCGCGATCGACGGCCATCGAAAGGGCACGGCGCACGCGCACATCGTTGAACGGTTCGGTGCGCGTATCGAAGGGGTAGTAGTAGGTTGCCATGGCCGGGGTCACGTGGACCTGCTTGGCATTGGCGGCGCGCATGCGCTCGATCTGGTCGGAGGAGAAGTTGTAGACGAGGTCCAGTTCACCGGCTTCGTATCGTCGGACGGCTGCAGCCTGGTCTTCCAGGGGATAGAAGATGACCTTGTCGAGCTTGACGTTCGCCGCGTCCCAGTAATGTTCGTTCTTGGCAACGGTCAGATGGTCGTTCGGCACGTGCTCAAGCAGCTTGAATGCGCCATTGCCCACCAGTTTGCCCGGTTTGACGAAATCGGCGCCATTCTTTTCAAAGCTGGCCTTGTTGATCGGCAGCGCTGTCTGGTGCGACAGCAGCTCGATGAAGAAAGGGGTCGGACGTTCGAGGGTGATTTCCAGCGTCTTGGCATCGATGGCCTTTACGCCGAGTTCTTCCACCTTGGCCTTGCTCTTGTTGACGGCTTCGGCATTCTTGATGGGATAAAGGATATTGGCGTAGCCGGCGGCTGTCTTCGGGTCTTCGACGCGGCGCATCGAGAAGACAAAATCTTCCGCCGTTACCGGCGTGCCATCCGACCAGTTCGCATTGTCGCGCAGCTTGAACGTGTAGACGGTGCCGTCATCGGAAACCTTCCAGCTTTCCGCGGTGCCCGGAACAATCTTGCCCATGGCGTCATAGATCGTCAGGCCCTCGTAGAGATCCTTGACGATGAATGCTTCGATATCGATCGAGGTCTGTGACTGATCAAGGGTCTGCGGTTCGCCGCTGTTGCCGCGATGCAGCACGGCTTCTGCCAGTGCCGGGCTTGCGCCGATCATCAGCGATCCAAGCAGCAGCGCCGCGCGGAGGTTGAGTTTCATAAATGACATTTTTTGGTCCTTCCCCTTTGAAGAATTATGAAGGCATGAACAAAAGCCAAAATTTTGCCAAACGCAAGCCGTCGATTCTGCGAATTATGCGAAATATGCGAGTCGACGAAACGGCCTAAATCGAGTTAAACTCAGGATAGAGCAGCATTTTCAGGCTGTTTGGCCTGCAAGCAAATTTTACGAAAACGTCAAAAAAATTGTGCACGATGTGGACCATCGGGCCCATTCTCGTCACTTTTTGCTCCAAAATCGCCGCTCTGGCGCGTTTCACGGTGTCTGTTTTGATATTTTTCCCCGAAATGGAAATTTGGTTAGCAAGGCCTTTCCGGCACCGTGCGGGTGCCCGCGCAGGCGATGAGCGCCCGCAGCCTCGTGGCCGGGCAAGGGCTGAGGACCATAGTCGCCCTTTGCTGTTGCCACACCGCGCAATACCCCCAATTTTATCCTTGGACAGCCGGACAAGAATAGGTCTTAAGCGGGTTATGATTTGCTGATCGAGAAAATCCTGTATGCTGCAGTGCCCCGCCCTTTGAACATCAGCCTAGGGTCAGAACTCATTGATCTGGCCTCACACCATTTCGACCAGATCAATGAGTTCTGACCCTGACATCCCCGGTGAACAACAGGTAAACGTGCATGACAGCTCTCGTCATTCTTACTATCGCAGCTGTCGCGCTCTGCGGCGTGATGGCCTGTGCCTTTCTTGTGCAGCGCCAGACCGGGAACAGCGGCTGGGCGGATGCCTTCTGGTCGTTCGGTGTTGGGGCAATCGGCATTCTTTCCATCCTGTTTTCCAGCGATATGGTCTCGCCGGCCCGAAAATGGCTGGTGATTATCCTGCTTGCGCTATGGTCGCTGCGGCTGGGCGGGCATATTCTGCTGCGCACACTCAACAGCGAGGATGATCCGCGCTACGCGCGGTTGCGCAGGCAATGGGGTGCCTCTGCCAATTCGCAGATGTTCTTCTTTCTGCAAACGCAGGCCTTTGCCGGCATTCTCCTCGTCGTCAGCGTTTACATTGCCGCCGCCCGGCCGGATGTCGAGCTGGAATTTCCCGATTATCTCGGGCTCGTGGTGGCGCTTGCTGCGCTTGCCGGCGAAGCGATTGCGGACTGGCAGCTCAAGCGGTTTTCGCGAAACCCGGCCAATCGCGGCAAGATCTGCGATACGGGTTTCTGGCGCTGGTCACGCCATCCGAATTACTTCTTCGAATGGCTGGGCTGGGTAGCCTATGTGCTGATCGCCGCCGATTTCGACGGCGACTATGTGCATGGCTGGCTCACGCTTGCCGCGCCGGTTCTGATGTATGTGCTGCTGCGCCATGTCTCCGGCGTCCCGCCGCTGGAGGAGCACATGCTCGCCTCGCGCGGCCAGGCTTTCCGGGACTATCAACGGCGCACGAGCATCTTCTTTCCCAAGCCGCCTCAAGAATAAGGTGAGAAAACAGGTATTAACCTATTGAAGTATGGATAATATCCATCGTGTCAGTCGATGGCATCGGAATCACGCAGCAGAGCTTCCAGGGTTTCCAGCCTGTCCGCCTCGATCGGCGGTTTGTCCCAGCGCAGGCGGGCGATGCGGGGAAAGCGCATGGCGACGCCGGATTTGTGCCGTTTCGACTGGTTCAATCCTTCGAAGGCCACTTCAAGCACAAGGCCATGACCCGGCTCCGCCCGCACGGAACGCACCGGCCCGAAGCGTTCGGTGGTGTTGTTGCGTACATAGGCATCGAGCTGTTTCAACTCTTCGTCGGTAAAGCCGAAATAGGCCTTGCCCACCGGCACCAGATGCGGGTCGTCTTCCGGGCCGGTCCACACGGCAAATGTATAATCCGAATAGAAGCTCGACCTTTTGCCATGACCGCGCTGGGCATAGACAAGCACGGCATCGATGGTGAAGGGATCGCGTTTCCACTTGAACCACGGTCCCTTCGGGCGTCCGGGCACGTAGGTAGAATCCCACTGTTTCAGCATCAGCCCTTCGATAACGGGGTGCGGCGGGTTCCGGCGCATTGCGACAAGGTCTTCGAAGGTGGAATACGGCACGAGAGGCGACAGATCGAAACGCGTGGAATCAAGATCGGAGACAAAGCGCTCAAGTCTTTGCCTCCGTTCAGCAAAAGGCAAAGTCCGGATGTCTTCGTCGCCGTCAATCAGCAGATCGTACAGCCGCACGAACGCCGGATGACTTTCCATCTGTCTGGCTGAGACCGCTTTCCGGTTGAGCCGCTGCTGCAGATCGCCGAAGGCACCGATTTCGACGCTTTCGGCCGTGCTGCGGGCAACGAGCAGTTCGCCATCCAGCGTTCCCGCGAAATGCATGGCATCGGCAATATCGGGAAAGGCGTGGGAGATATCGTCACCCGTCCGCGAATAGATGCGCCGCTGGCCGGCTTCAGCCGTCAACTGCACGCGGATGCCGTCCCACTTCCACTCCGCCGCATAATCTTCCGCGACGATCCTGGCGTAATCCGGCTCTTCGAGCGGCGTTGAAAGCATGACAGGCCGAAACGGCGCGGCGGCAAGGCTCGCAGGCTTTTCCGTCTTGCCTTCCAGCCAGGCGAACAGGGATTGATAGGGCGGCTTCAGCCCGTGCCAGAGCTCCTCGATCTCGCCGACGTCCACTGCGCCGAAATCCGCAAGTGCCTGCTTGGCCAGTCGTGCCGAAACGCCGATGCGCAGGCCGCCGGTCACCAGTTTCAGCAGGGCGTAGCGGGCCGAAGCATCCAGCTGGTCGAGCCATTTCTCCACGAGCCTGATGGCGTCGCTGCGCGAGGCGCGCGCGAGCGAGGCAACGACGTCGCCAAGGGTGGGAATGGCGTTGACACGCGATGGCTCCTGGGCTGACCAGACCAGGGAAATCGTTTCAGCGAGATCGCCGACATAGTCATAGGAATAGGCAAAAAGCTGCTCGTCCATACGCTCGGCGACGAGCGCGCGCAGCATGGCGGGTTTGACATTCGCGATGTCGAGGTCCCGCGTGATGGCGGCAAGGGCAAGGCCGCGGTCGGGGTCCGGTGTCTGCCGGAAATAATCGACGAGCAGCCTGATCTTGCCGTTGCGCTGCGGCGTAAGCACCAACCTGTCGAGTAGGGCTGCAAATTCCCGCATCAGTCCCCCTCGTCTTCATAGCCGACGAGATGCAGCGGCCGTGCGGCAAACCCGTTGAGATCGCACCATCGGACAAGCGCCTCCTCGCGGCCGTGGGTCACCCAGATCTGCGATGGGGCCAGTTCCCTGATCGTACCGGTCAGCTCATCCCAATCGCAGTGATCGGACAGGATGATCGGCAGTTCCACGCCCTGCTGACGCGCGCGCTGGCGGATGCGCATCCAGCCCGAGGCAAAGCATGAAACAGGATCGGGAAAGCGCCAGGCCCAGCGGTCCTGAAAGGAGGAAGGCGGTCCGACAACGACACTGCCGGCAAAATCCTGTGGCGCACCTGTTTCCAACGTCGCCGGGGACAGGGGGCCAAGATCGATGCCCTGCGACTGGTAATAGTCGCAGAGTTTTGTCAGGGCACCATGGATGTAGATCGTCCTGTCATAGCCGGCATCGCGCAGCATGCGGATGACCCGCTGCGCCTTGCCCAGCGCATAGGCGCCGACAAGATGCGAGCGTTCCGGAAACTGTTCGATGGATTTTATCAGCTTGGCGATTTCGTCCCTGGCATCGGGATGCCGGAACACCGGCAGGGCGAAGGTCGCCTCGGTTATGAACACGTCGCAGGGAACGGGTTCAAACCCGATGCAGGTGGGATCCGCCGCCCGCTTGTAGTCACCCGAACAGACGATGCGCATGCCATCCTTCTCGACGGCAATCTGTGCCGATCCCAGAACGTGACCCGCCGGGTGAAAGCTGACCTTGACGCCATTGATGTCGCTGACGGTTCCGAGCTCTGCCGCCTGGGTCGTTCCGGCAAAATTGTCGCCATAGCGTATCCCCATGATGTCGAGTGTCTGCTGCGTCGCCATGACATGCTGGTGGCCGGGTCTGGCGTGGTCGGCATGGCCATGGGTGATCAGGGCGCGCTCCACCGGGCTGACGGGATCGATATGAAAATCCCCCGCCGGGGAATAGAGACCCGCTGGCGTTGATCGCAAAAGTGCCTCCGGACGGGTCAGCATTGTTCTTCCACCTTTCTGCACCAACGAAGATAGGCAGTGTTCGGCTCCACGCAAATGCCGAAAACCGCGAAAGAAAACTTGGCGCTTTCCTTGCACACCATTACATTCGCTCTTGTGAGCACCAAGACAAAGCCCCTTTTTATCGAAGGCAGTTCTCTCCTGCCAAAACCTTTCCTGGACTGGTTTCAGGCCAAGGGATGGTCGCCGCGCGCGCATCAGCTGGAATTGCTGGAGGAAGCGCAAGCCGGCCGTTCGACCCTGCTCATCGCGCCGACAGGTGCGGGCAAGACGCTGGCGGGTTTTCTGCCGGCGCTGGTCGATCTGGCGACACGCGGCAAAAGCAACAACGCCAGCCGTGGCATTCACACGCTCTACATCTCGCCGCTCAAGGCGCTGGCTGTCGACATCGAGCGCAATCTGGCCAGGCCCATCGAGGAGATCGGGCTCGATATCACCATCGAAACCCGCACCGGCGATACACCCGCCTACAAGCGGCAGCGGCAGAAGCTTGTTCCGCCGGATATCCTCCTGACCACGCCGGAGCAGCTTGCCCTTTTGATCGCCAACAAGGACGCCGGGCGGTTTTTCGCGGATTTGCGCTATGTCATCTTTGACGAGCTGCATTCGCTGGTGACGTCCAAGCGCGGACACCTGCTGTCGCTGGGGCTGGCGCGGTTGCGCAAGTTGCAGCCCGGCGTGCAGACTATCGGTCTTTCTGCAACCGTTGCCGATCCGGATGCCCTGCGGCGCTGGTTGCTGCCGCAATTGGAAGGCAGGCCCATGGCCAGTCTTGTCAAGGTCGAAGGCGGTGCCAAACCCCATATCACCATTCTTGAAACATCCGACCGCATTCCCTGGGCCGGCCATTCCGCCGTTTATGCCCTGCCGGGCATTTACGAGGCGATCAAACGGCACCGGACCACCCTCATTTTCGTCAACACCCGCAGCCAGGCGGAGCGCCTGTTCCACGATCTGTGGATGGCCAATGATGACAATCTGCCGATTGCCTTGCATCACGGCTCGCTCGATGTCAGCAAGCGGCGCAAGGTCGAGCAGGCGATGGCCAGCAATGCCCTGCGCGCGGTCGTTGCCACATCGACGCTTGATCTGGGCATCGATTGGGGCGACGTCGATCTTGTCATCCATGTGGGCGCGCCGAAGGGGGCGAGCCGGCTGGCGCAGCGCATCGGCCGTTCCAACCACCGCATGGACGAGCCTTCGCGTGCCATCCTGGTTCCGGCCAACCGGTTCGAGGTGATGGAATGCCAGGCGGCGCTCGATGCCAACTATCTCGGTGCCCAGGATACGCCGCCGCTCGGCGAGGGTTCGCTGGATGTGCTGGCCCAGCATGTCCTCGGCATGGCCTGCGCTGAACCGTTTCATGCGGATGCACTTTTCGAGGAGATTACGACGGCGCTGCCCTATGCGGGCTTGCTGCGTGAAACGTTTCACCGGATCGTCGATTTCGTCGCCACCGGCGGTTATGCCCTGAAAAGCTATGAACGCTTTGCCAAAATCCGCCAGACCGCCGACGGGACATGGCGCGTGACGCATCCGCGCATTGCCCAGCAATACCGGCTGAATGTCGGCACCATCATCGAAGCGCCCAGCCTCAATGTGCGGCTCACCCGCCAGCGCGGCAAGGGTGGCAATGCGCGTGGCGGCCCGGTGCTCGGGAAAGTGGAGGAGTCGTTTCTCGAAGCCCTGTCGCCGGGCGACACGTTCTTCTTCTCCGGGCGCGTGCTGCGTTTTGAAGGCATTCGCGAGAACGAATGCCTTGTTTCCAATGCGGAAGGGTTCGACGCCAAAATCCCTGCCTATGCCGGTGGAAAATTCCCGCTGACCACCTATCTCGCCGATCAGGTGCGCGCCATGCTGGCTGATCCGGATCGCTGGGGTGCCCTGCCCGATCAGGTCAGCGACTGGCTGAGAATCCAGAAGGAGAAATCGGTGCTGCCCGATCCCGGCAGCCTGCTGGTCGAAACCTTCCCGCGCGGTGAACGCTATTACATGGTGATCTATCCCTTTGAGGGGCGGCTGGCGCATCAGACCCTTGGCATGCTGCTGACGCGGCGGCTGGAGCGGGCCAAGGCGCGGCCCCTCGGCTTTGTCGCCACGGATTACGCGCTGTCGATCTGGGGCCTGCGCGACATGGGCCGGATGTTTGGGAAGGGTGAACTGCCGCTTTCCGAATTTTTCGACGAAGACATGCTGGGCGACGATCTCGAGGCATGGCTGTCGGAAAGCTGGATGCTGAAGCGTACGTTCCGCAATTGCGCGCTGATCTCCGGCCTTGTCGAGAAGCGGCATCCGGGACAGGAAAAGACTGGACGGCAGGTGACCGTCTCCACCGATCTCATCTATGACGTCCTGCGCACGCATGAACCCGACCACATTCTCATCCAGGCCACGCGGGCCGATGCCGCCACCGGACTGCTCGACATTCGCCGCCTTGCCGATATGCTGGCACGAATCAAGGGTCACATCATCCACAAGGAGCTCGACCGGATATCGCCGCTCGCCGTTCCCGTGATGATGGAAATCGGCAAGGAGCGTGTTCCGGGCGAAGCCCACGAAACGCTGCTCGAAGAGATTGCCGACGAACTGACCCGCGAGATGATGGAACGGACATGAATCTGGCGGTTCACACGACACGGACAATGCTGCACGGCGCGGTCGAGACCGATATTGCCGGCCATGCAGCCATATGTGACCCGTCCGGTGCGCTTTATCTGGAGGCCGATCGCATCCTGATCGTCTCGGACCTGCATTTCGAAAAGGGCTCGTCCTTCGCCCGGCGCGGCATGATGCTGCCGCCCTATGATACCGCCTCCACATTGAAGGCACTGGCGGCGAGCATTGCCCGCTATCAGCCGGCCTGTGTCATCAGCCTCGGCGACAGTTTTCACGATGGTGATGCCGCCGCGCGCCTGCCCGCCATCTATGCCGAGCAGCTGGCGACATTGATGCATGGTCGCGACTGGATCTGGATCACGGGCAATCACGATCCGGAGCATCCGGCCGACCTGCCCGGTGAAACCTACACCGAACTGGCTTTCGGGGCGCTGGTGTTCCGCCACGAGCCTTCAAAAACCGCATCGCGCGGCGAAATCGCCGGACATCTGCATCCAGCCGCCAAGGTGGTAAGGCGCGGCCAGTCGGTGCAGCGACGCTGCTTCGTCACCGACCATACCCGCATGATCATGCCCGCCTTCGGTGCCTATACCGGCGGGCTCAATATTCTCGGCCGGGCCTTCCATGGCCTGTTCGACAGCAACAGCCTCAAGGCCTATATGCTCGGCCATGCCAGGGTTTACCCCATGCTGCGCAAGACGCTGTATCCATGAGATATCCGCATGGTTGTTCTTGCAGCCGGTAAGGAAATTCCTTACATATGGGCCATGCGAAGGAGTAACCCATGATCACCAGCAAAATGACGAGTAAAGCTCAGACGACCATACCGCAGGCGGTACGTGTGGCGCTGAAACTGAATCCAGGCGATGAAATTGCCTATCGGATTGAAGAGGGGCGGGTCATCCTCATGCGAGTGGAAGCCGGTGCTCAAGGCGATGATCCCTTTGCAACATTCGTGGAGTGGGACAGCCCTGCCGACAGAAAAGCCTATGCAGACCTTTAAATCCGGCGATATCGTCCGCGTACCGTTTCCATACACGGACCGCAACACGCGCCAGCACCGGCCTGCGCTCGTCATCTCGGATGGCGCCGTGGGTGAAGATGCCAACCTTCTTTGGGTGCTGATGATTACCAGTGCTGAAAATAAATCCTGGGTGGGAGATGTTTCCATTCCCCGTCATGCGAAAACTGGTCTTCCGGTCGCCTCCGTCATCCGGCCGCTCAAGATTGCGACCATCGAAGCGGCTCATGCGGACAAGCTGGGACAGGTTGCAACGGAAACACTGGATGATGTCAGGCGTGTGGTTGCCTCAGTCTTGAGCAGATAGCAATTCTGTCAGTTCGCCATTCAAATCGGCAGCCTGCCATCTTCCTTCAATGTGTCCAGCACGATGGCGGTCTTGACGTTCTGCACGGACTCGTGCGGCAGCAGCACGTCGTTGACGAAGGCCGAGAGCGCGCGCAAATCCGGTGTGACCACCTTGATGAAATAATCCATTTCCCCCGTCAGCGCATGGGCCTCCATGACTTCCGGCAGCTTTGAAATGAGGTCGGAAAAGCGGCGGGCGTTGTCCCTGTTATGGGTCGCAAGTGTGACCGAGATGATGTTGACGATGCCGAGACCCAGTTTTTCGCGATCGATTTCCGCCCTGTAGCCGCGAATGAATCCCTCCTCCTCCAGCCGGGAGCGGCGGCGCGAGCATTGCGAGGCGGACAGATTGATCCGCTCGGAAAGCTCGTTGTTCGTGAGTCGTCCATCCTCCTGCAAGGAAGACAGTATTTTGCGGTCAAACGCGTCAAGTTGCTCCATTCATGCTCTCTTTGATAGTTCTATGCACGAAATGTGCGCATTATGCCTCCGTGGAGCGCTGAAATGCAAACACTTTGCATGCCATTTGCGCGATAATGCGGATAATCAGAGGAGGATGCCATGGGCCCATTTCCGCACGACGCACCGGTTGCCACGATCAGCAAGGAAAATCCTGCCGGGACGGATGGTTTCGAGTTTGTCGAGTTCTCGCATCCGGAGCCGGAAAAGCTGGAAGAGCTCTTCACTCGCATGGGCTACAAGCCCGTTGCCCGGCATCGCACCAAGAACATAACGTTGTGGCGTCAGGGCGACATCAACTACATCCTCAATGCTGAACCCAATTCCCATGCGACGAAATTCGTCGGTGAGCATGGCCCGTGTGCGCCATCCATGGCCTGGCGCGTGGTGGATGCCAAGCATGCCTTCGATCATGCGGTTGCCAAGGGTGCGACACCCTATACCGGCGATGACAAGACCATCGATGTTCCCGCCATTGTCGGTATCGGCGGATCAATGCTCTATTTTATCGAAAAATATGGCGAGAAAGGCTCGGTCTATGAGGACGAGTTCGAGTGGTTGGGCGAACGCGACCCGAAACCGGAAGGTGTCGGTTTTTATTATCTCGATCACCTGACCCATAATGTCTATCGCGGCAACATGGACAAGTGGTGGGCGTTCTACCGGGAACTGTTCGGCTTCAAGCAGATTCACTTCTTCGACATCGCCGGCAAGCTGACGGGCCTCGTTTCCCGCGCCATCACCTCCCCCTGCGGCAAGATCCGCATTCCGTTGAATGAATCGACGGATGACAAGAGCCAGATCGAGGAATATCTGCGCAAGTACAAGGGCGAAGGCATCCAGCACATCGCCGTCGGGACGGAAGCCATCTACGACGCGACGGACAAGCTCGCGGACAATGGACTCAAATTCATGCCCGGCCCGCCCGAGACCTATTACGACATGTCGCATGAGCGCGTGCATGGTCATGACGAGCCGATCGAGCGGATGAAGAAGCACGGCATTCTCATCGATGGCGAAGGCGTGATCGACGGCGGCATGACAAAAATCCTGCTGCAGATTTTCTCCAAGACCGTTATCGGCCCGATCTTCTTCGAGTTCATCCAGCGCAAGGGCGATGAAGGCTTTGGCGAGGGCAATTTCCGCGCTCTGTTTGAGTCGATCGAAGAAGACCAGATCCGCCGTGGCGTGATCAAGGTGGCTGCTGCGGAATAACGCACAACGGAGCGGGCTATAAATCAGGTTCGTTGTGCATTATATTGAGTGCATGATGAACGCAGCTTTTGTAGCCCCTATTGTTCCCGCTGATTTCCCCGAGCTGAAACTGCTCGCGTGGAACAGGGACGTTGCGCATCCAATTCCAGCGGAAGAAGCGTTTGAGCTCTATGAGCGCAACTGGCGCTTTGTTGATGCCGAGCACCTGACCACCCGTGAAGCCAAACTCATTCAGGAGCTGACGCGGGTTTTCGGTAATGGTGTATTGCTGATTTCCTGACTTTTCCATCCATAGCGGTTCCTGCATAGTGCAGGACGGGAAAACGTGATCGGAAAGTCATGCGGGAATTCAAGAGACAGGAACATCGCGTCATCGTTGAAGCGCTTGGGCTGATGGATCATGCATTCCTGTCTGCCAATCATTGCTGGTTTGGTGGTGGCACGGCAATTGTTCTCAAACTTGGCGAATACCGGCAATCCCTGGACGTTGATTTTCTCTGCTCCGATGCGGATGGATACCGTGAGCTGCGTTCAGCCGCGGTGGAAAAGGGATTGCGGGCGTTTTTCCCGGAACCGGTTGAATCCTTGCGCAGCTTCAAGATTGACCAGTATGGCCTGCGGGCCGCCTTGCTGTTGCATGGCCAGACCATAAAATTTGAGATTATCCGCGAAGCGCGCATCGACGTGCAGGGCCATTTCGATGAGCAGATCGGCATCTCCACTCTTGTTGTCGCGGACATGTTCGCCGAAAAGCTCCTGGCGAATGCAGATCGCTGCCACGACCGGTCGATTGCATATCGTGATGCGATCGATCTTGGAATGTTGGTTCGACGTTATGGGTCTATTCCCGATGCAGCTGTCCAAAAGACCACAAAGGCCTATGGTCAGGACATCGAACGCAAACTTGGATGGGTTGTAAACCGGCTCCAGGATGGCAAGGAATTGCACTATGCTGCTGATGTTCTGCAGATGGATATGAGCGATGTTTTCGAAGGCATTGCTGCACTGAAAAGCGAAGTGGCCCGCATTTGGCCGGAAGGCCGTGTAGAAGCCGAATAGGCGTTGTCTCTAGCGCTTGCCGATCAATGCGGCGGCCTTGCTGCGGATTTCGGCAAGTTCTGCTGCCAACACGCTACCCTTGTGCATTGCGCGCCGAACGCGCCAGTCGAGACTCTTGATCTGATCGGCGAGGACTACGCCTGGCCGTTCACCTGCGATCAGCACTTCGAACGGATACCCTTTGATCTGCGTGGTCATGGGGCAGCACAGCATGAGCCCGGTCTTGCCATTATAACTGGCAGGGCTGAGCACGACGGCGGGACGATGTCCGGCCTGTTCATGACCAGCCTGGGGATTGAAATGCAGCCACACGATGTCACCGGCATCGGGTACGTAGGCCGGCATCAAAAGGATTCCTTGCCGACGGCAGTGCCAAAGTCGGCTTCGGAATGCATGTTCTCGGATGTGACGCCCTCGATCAGCTGATCCAGGTCATATTCGGCCTGACGGACCGGCTCGATGATGATCAGGCCATCTTCTTCACGCACATCAACCACCGTGTCGAGTTGCAGCCGCGCTGCAACCATGACAGCGGCCGGGATGCGCACCGAAGCACTGTTCCCCCATTTCTTCACGGTCACACGCATAGTCAACTCCTTGTATCATCATTGTCGATACAATGACGGGTTCCGCTTAATGTGTCAACAATGTCTATACGTCAGGCTTGGCTTTATCCGGATGTGCTGCCACGAACGCCTTGAGTTTTTCGCAGCGACTGGAGATGGCATTGACCCGTTTCAACCCTGAGATATCAGCGCCCCAGCGGCGGGCATTGTAGACCTGCGGCACAAGACAGAAATCGGCCATGCCCGGCTTGTCGGCATGGCAGAACTTGCCGGTATCCGGATTGTCGAGGAGCCGTTCGAAGGCTTCCAGTCCTTGTGCGATGAACTTCTGCATCCAGGCGCCGCGCGCTGCATCGCCGCCCCCGGTGATATCCATGACATGCGCGGTCACACCCATATTGCAGACCGGGTGAATATCCATGGCAATGGCATAGGACAGCGCCCGCACGCGTTGCCTGCCTGCCGGATCGGGCGGGAGAAACGCCGCATCAGGATAAATCTCATCGAGATATTCGATGATGGCCAGAGACTGTGTCATCATCCTGCCGTCCATGGCCAGCGTCGGAACGAGGCCTTGCGGGTTGCGGCTCAGATTGTCCGGTTGTTTGTGCTCGCCCTTCAGCAGATTAACCGGAACGGTTTCATAGTTCAGCTTGAGGCTTTGCAGGGCAATCCGCACCCGGTAGCTTGCCGACGAGCGCCAATAGTCAAAGAGGACGAGCCCGTTCATCACTCGGAGTCCGTTTGATAGCGTGTCACCTGCTGCTCGATGGCGCCGAAAACGGAATGGCCGGCATTGTCTTTCATTTCAATGCGCACCGTGTCGCCAAACTGCATGAATGCCGTCTTCGGGGCGCCGTGATTGATCGTCTCGATCATGCGGATTTCCGCGATGCAGGAATAGCCTGCCCCGCCCTCCGCGACGGGTTTGCCCGGTCCACCATCCAGCTTGTTGGAAACGGTGCCGGAACCGATGATCGTACCCGCCGACAGCGGACGGGTTTTGGCCGCGTGGGCAATCAGAACCGGGAAATCGAAGGTCATATCGAGGCCCGCATTGGCCCGGCCGAACGGCTTGCCATTGTAGTCGACACTGAGCGGCAGATGCACCTTGCCGCCGTCCCACGCCTCGCCCAGTTCATCCGGCGTGACCGCAACCGGCGAGAAAGCCGAAGAGGGTTTCGACTGGAAGAAACCGAAACCTTTGGCGAGTTCCGCCGGGATCAGCCCGCGCAGGCTGACATCGTTGACCAGCATGATGAGGCGGATGGCACTGCGTGCCTGATCGGGCGTCGCACCCATAGGCACATCGTCGACAATGACAGCCACTTCGCCTTCCATGTCGATGCCATAGGCTTCGTCGGCCATGACGATCGGCGCGCGGGGGCTGAGAAAACTGTCGGAGCCTCCCTGATAGATCAGCGGATCGGTCCAGAAGCTCTCGGGCATCTCCGCCCCGCGGGCCTTGCGTACCAGTTCGACATGGTTGACGTAGGCCGATCCATCCGCCCATTGAAAGGCGCGCGGCAATGGTGACAGCACCTCGTGCTCATGAAAACGCTCGGAAGGGACGGCCCCGTGGTCGAGGCTTTCGGCCAGCGCTTCCAGATGCGGTGCAATGCGCGCCCAGTTGTCGAGTGCGGATTGCAGGGTGGGTGTGAGAAACGACGCATCGGTGAAACGGGTCAAATCCCTGGACACGATGACGAGCCTGCCGTCCCGCGTTCCATTGTTCAAAGATGCAAGTTTCATTCGGACCAGTCTCCTTCGGGTGTGCCGTTGAACCGCTTCTTCAGGTCCGTCCAGCAATCGGCATAATTGTCCTGCAGCGAGTCCAGTTCCGCCGCAAACCGCGTGAGATGCTGCGGGAAACGGGTTTCGAACATGAAGGCCAGGGTATTCTCCAGCTTGTGCGGCTTCAGTTCCACAGTCGATGCCTTGTTGAAGCCCATCGTATCCGGCCCGTGCGGCAGCATCATGTTGTGCAGGCTCATGCCTCCCGGAACGAACCCCTCCTCCTTGGCGTCGTACTGACCATAAACCAATCCCATGAATTCCGACATGATGTTGCGATGATACCATGGCGGGCGGAAGCTGTGTTCGGCAACCAGCCAGCGCGGCGGGAAAATGACGAAATCCACATTGGCGGTGCCTTCCTCGCCGGATGGCGCGGTCAGTACCGTAAAGATCGACGGATCGGGATGGTCGAAGAGGATGGCGCCCACCGGCGAAAAGGTGCGCAGGTCGTACTTATACGGCGCGTAATTGCCATGCCATGCCACCACGTCGAGCGGGGAATGGCCGAGATCCGTCCGATAGAACTTGCCGCACCATTTCACATGCAGGCGGCACGGGGTTTCCTTGTCCTCATAGGCGGCAACGGGCGTCTTGAAATCGCGCGGGTTGGCGAGGCAATTGGCGCCGATCGGCCCGCGATCCGGCAGCGCGAATTTCGCCCCGTAGTTTTCGCAGATATAGCCGCGGGCTTCGCCGTCAAGGGCAGCGACCTTGAACACCATGCCGCGTGGGATGATGCAGATTTCCGAGGGCTCGATCTCGATGATGCCCATCTCGGTGAATACCCGCAGGCGGCCCTTTTCCGGCACCAGCAGCATTTCGCCATCGGCATTGAAGAAGTAGTCGTCCTCCATGTCGCGATTGAACGCATAGACATGGGCGGCCATGCCGGTCTGGCCGTGCACGTCGCCGGCCGTGGTCATGGTGCGGATGCCGTCGATGAAATTCACCGGCTCCTGCGGCATGGGTGTCGGATTCCAGCGCAGCTGGCCGATGGGCAGCTCGTGATCGTCAAGATTGGGCGCAGTCTTCCAGTCCTTGCGCGACGTGGGCGTGAAACGTCCCGAATGTTTGACTGACGGCCGGATGCGGTACAGCCAGGAGCGTTCGTTGATGCCGCGCGGCGCGGTGAAGGGCGAGCCGGAGAGCTGTTCCGCGTAGAGACCATAGGCACAGCGCTGCGGCGAGTTCTGCCCCTGCGGCAGCGCGCCGGGGAGCGATTCGGTTTCAAAGTCATTGCCGAAGCCCGGTATGTAGTGAAGGGTCATGATCAATCCTCCCGATCTATTTAGTTGCATTTGTGACGATCTTTTTTGTAACTATCAACGGCAAAGGAGATCAAATGACCGGGAAACAGAATGAGGCGGCAATGTCGCCGCTGGTGCTGGAGGATTTCATTCCCTACCGGCTGAACAAGGCAGCGGAGGCGATCAGCCAGCGCTTTGCCAGCCAGTACCGTGATGAATATGGCCTGACGCGGCCGGAATGGCGCACGCTGGCAACGCTTGGTCAATTCGGGGCGCTGTCGGCGACGGCCATCGGTGCACATTCATCCATGCACAAGACAAAGGTCAGCCGGGCGGTGTTTTCACTGGAGCAGCGCCATTGGCTCAAGCGCAAGCGCGACGACGCCGACCGCCGCACGGAACATCTGGAACTGACGCCTGCGGGACGCAAGGCGTATCAGCATCTGGCGACGATGGCGCACGATTATGAGGCCGAGCTCTTTGCCAGGCTCGGCGAACGCGGCGCCAAAGAACTGAAGGCGGGATTGGCGGCGCTGGAAGCCTACTACCGGCAGGGCCGGTAGCAGCAGGTTGCATGCCGATCAGAATGGCATGTCGATCCGCGGCCAGATTTCGCGGGACAATTTCCGGTAATCGGTCTTCTTCGGGTTCGATGGATAGGGCGCGCCCGCATCGATATAGATGATCTCGGCTGCGACCGGCTCGAAACCCGCATGGAAATGGTTGGTCGACTTGACCAGCAGGATATCCTTGGCAGCGGGTTCGATGCCAAGATTGGAAAAAATGTCAGGCTCGAATGTCTGGGTGCGATTGGTATTGAGGATGACCTCGATATCCGTGCCTTCGAGACGAATGACGGCGGCCGGTCCAAGGGTGACCCGGCTTTTGCCAAAACTCTGCCAGCCTTCCTGCACGGCCTTCACGACTTCCACCCGGGCATCCAGCGGTGCGCCGCCATCCGGCCCCGCCTTGCCGCCGAAGCGCAGCTGAATCCGTGCGCCCTCGCCGGCTGCGAGACAGAACGTGACGGCAATCGGATCCCAGATCGTTGCCACGGCCACGTTATCGATGCCGCGTTCGATGATGCGGCGCAGGATCAGCGTGCCATCTCCGGCAACACCGCCGCCCGGATTGTCCCAGACATCGGCGACAACCACCGGCTTTCCGGTCCTTTGCGCAGCCAGAGCCACAGCTTTGTCGAGCCCGGCTTCCGTATCGAGCATCGGCATGGCGGTGCGGCCGCGCATGCCGAAAATTTCCATGCCGAGGGATTCAGCCAATGCCTCGCCACGCGGTGCATCATTGTCGGTGACGACCATGACCTGTGTGCCCAATTCCGGCACGTCGCCCGCCATGAAGCCATGGATCAGTGAGATGGAGAGAATATTGTTCTTGCCCTGCAAGGCTTGAATACGGTCGACGAAGGAACGCATCGGTTCGCGGCTCGTCGGGAAAACCCCGATCATGCGGCAATCGAAGGTGGAGATGACCGGCTTGATCTCGCCGCGCAGCGTGCGCAGCGCGAGATCGACGACGTGTTCGCCGCGCTCGTAGAAATCCGTATGCGGGAATTCTAGGAAGGCGGCGAGAATGTTGGAATTTTCCACGCGTTTGCGTGTCAGATGGCTGTGCGGATCAAGTTCCGATGCAATGAGCACGTCAGGGCCGACAATCGCGCGGATGCGCTCGAGCAGATCGCCTTCGCAATCATCATAGCCCTGGGCGACCATGGCCCCGTGCAGGCCAAGAATGACCGCGTCGACAGGCAAAGCCGCTTGCAGCTGGCCGAGAATTTCGTCGCGCAATTCCTCATAGGCCCGCTGCTGCAAAAGCCCGCCGGGTTCGGCCCAGGTCGCGGTGCCCTCGATGAGTTCAAAGCCTTCCTCCCGTGCGCGGCGGCGCAGAACCACCATGGGAGCCGAGCACAGCGTCGGTGTTTCCGGGTGTTCGCCGGGACCCGCATAGAAGGCCATTTCAAAACTGGCGCGGTCGGTTGGAACCGGCGAAAACGTATTGGTTTCCGTCGCGAAGGAGGCGGTGAAGATGCGCATGGAAATGCCTGTTCTTTATGTATCAGAGGGGCTTGTAGGCAATGGCTTCGATTTCGATCTTGATGTCGATCATCAGGCGCGATTCAATCGTGGTGCGGGCTGGCGGGTTCTGCGGAAAATAGGTCGCGTAGGTCTTGTTGAAGGCGGCAAACTCGCGCGCATCTTCGAGAATGACGAAGGTCTTCACCACATCGGACAGATCCGCACCGGCCAGCGCCAGCGCTGTCCTGATATTCTCCATCACCTGCTTTGTCTGTGCTTCGATGCCGCCGGTGATGACGGTGCCATCGGCGCCGACCGGGACCTGGCCGGAAATGTAGATGAAATCCCCGGCGCGGACGGCCGGTGACAGCGGCACATGCGATGATCCGAAATGCTGTTTTGTCATGATGTTCAATTCCTGTGCTTGGTTACTTGACGGCGCCGATGGAAAGCCCGCGCACCAGATAGCGCTGCAGCCACGCAAAGAGAATGGCGACCGGAACGGATGCCACAAATGCCGCAGCCATGACGTAGTGCCAGTCGACCGTGTAGCGGCCGGCGACAAGCGACAGCACGCGGATCGGCAGGGTGTAGTTCTCTTCCTTGCGCAGCATGGTGAGCGCGATGACGAACTCGTTCCAGGCATTGATGAAGGTGAAGATGGCGGTGACGACCATTGCCGGGACGGCGAGCGGCAGGAAGACGCTGCGCAGTGTGCGCCAGCGGTTTGCCCCTTCCATCCATGCGGCTTCTTCGAGATCGCGTGGAATTGTGGAGAAATAGCTCTGCAGCATCCACACGCAGAAGGCGATGTTGAAGCCCGTATAAATGATGACAAGCACATTCAGGTTGTCGATCATCCCGGCATTGGCCACGAGCCGGAACAGGCCGATGACCAGCACGATGGGCGACAGCATCTGCGAGACGAGCAGAAATTGCCGGTAGGCGTTGCGGCCGGCAAACTGGTAGCGGCTGAGGGCATAGGCGGCGGGAATGGAGACGACGATGGTCAGCAAGGTCGACAGCGTCGATACATAGAGCGAATTGGCGAGCGCCGACGCAATGCCGGAGGTCTGCCACATCTCCGAAAAGTTCTGCCAGTGCAGCTCTTCCGGCCACCAGGTTGGGTTGAGCACTTCCGTTGCCGATTTGAGCGAGGTGATCGTCATGACGACATAGGGAAAGAGGATCACCACGACGATCGGCGACAGGAACAGCCAGAACAGGAGGGAGCGCTTGAGCTTGCTGTTCATCATGCCTTCTCCTCGCGCATGGCCAGCCGCACATAGATGAGCGTGAAGACCAGAAGGATGGCGAACATGATCAGCGAGATCGCCGCTGCCTCGCCGAGGCGCCCCAGGCGGAAGCCGAGCTCGTAGAGATAGGTCACGAGAATATGGGTCGAATTGGCAGGCCCGCCCTGCGTGGTCACCCAGATGATCGGGAAAGAGTTGAAGACGTAGATCGTGTTGAGCACGAACGCGATATTGATGAAGGGCCGTAACAGGGGAAGCGTGATCAGTCGGAACTGGTCCCAGCGCCCTGCCCCTTCCGTGGCCGCCGCCTCATAGAGATCATCGGGAACCGACGACAGGCCGCCGAGGAAGATGGTCACCGTAAACGGCACTGACACGAGGATGCCGATCAGGATCTGCATCGGAAAGGCGGTGGACGCCTCGGCCAGCCACTGGATATTGCTGCCGATCAGGCCGAGATCACGCAGCGCCGAATTCAGCATGCCGCTTTCGCCGTTGAGAGCCCAGCGCCAGACCACGGCGGTCATGGTCAGCGAGATCGCCCAGGGCAGCATGATGAGGATGCGGGCAATGCCGCGCCCATAGAAATCCTCGTTGAGGATCAGCGCGATGGGGACCGATACGATCAGCGTGCCAAGCACGACGCAAACGGTCCAGACCAGCGTGCGCCAGGTTGCGGCGATGAAATCCGGATCGGCGAACAGCACGCGGAAATGCTCAAGCCCGACGAACTCGCGCAGCATGCCGAAACGGTTCACGTCGTGCAGCGACAGCGAGACGATTTCCTTCAGCGGCCAGAGGATGATGGCGGCTGCCAGAATGAAGCTGGGCAGGATGAGAAAATAGGGGGCCGTTGCCCGTTGCATAAGCGTGCGTTCCTTGACCGGAGAATATGGGACCGGAGAATATGGCGTCTGAAGGACGGAGCGGGAAAGCGGCTAGGCCGCTCTCCCGCGGCCGGCTTATTTCAGCGTCGCGTTGATCTTGGCAGCCGCTTCCTTCAGCGTTGCCTCGGCCTCGCCCTGGCCAAGATAGATCTTCTGCACGGCATTGGACGTTGTCTTGGCGATGTCCTCCCAGCCCGGAATGACCGGTGCAAACCGGGCATTTGGCAGCAGCGAGGTGAAGACCTTCAGATCGGCATTATCGGCGAAATAAGGGTCCTTCGCTTCTTCCGCGTTGACCGGCAGGAAGCCTTCGATCTTGTCGAACTTGGTGCGCTGTTCCTTGGTGAAGATGAAGTCAAGGAACTTCCAGGCCGCTTCCTTGTTCTTGGAATTCTCGAACAGAACGATGGAGTCGGTTACGCCATAGGTGCCCTTGTCGCCGCCCGGACCCGCCGGGATGGGTGCCACGCCATAGTTGAGCTTCGGCGCTTCGGTCTTGATCTGGCCGGAGAGGAACGGTGCGGTGATGACCGTTGCCACCTTGCCCTGCTTGAACAGGTTCTGCACATCTTCACGCGAATAGGAGGTCACGCCCGGCTGGGTCAGGCCCTCATCGATGAAGCTCTTGTAAAGCTTGGCGGTGTCGATGGCCGCCTTTGAATCGAGGCCGGATTTGCCACCCTTGACGATTTCGCCGCCATTCGACCACATGCCGTAGTAGAAATAGACGTCCGTCTCGATTTCCTTGCCCTGCAGACCGAAACCATAGGTCTCGCCGCCGAGCTTCTTGATCTTTTCCGCATCGGTCTTGAAGTCAGCCCACGTCGCGGGCGGCGCGCTGATGCCGGCCTTGGCGAAAATATCCTTGTTGTAGTACATCGCGCGCGCCGAGGCGGCGACCGGCAGGCCGTAGACCTTGCCGTTCATGACCGACGGCGTCAGGAACGTGTCGATGAAGCGGGCCTTGAAGTCCGGTTTGATGTGCTCGTCAAGCGGCGCAACGATGCCTTCCGACACATAGTCGAGCAGCCAGCGTGTGCCGATGATGGAAAGATCGGCATTGGCGCCGGCCGAAATATCGGTGGTCAGCTTCTGCTGCAGGCTGTCCCACGGCACGACCTCGATCTGGATTTTGACATCGGGATTGGCGGCTTCAAACGCCTTGGCCGCTTCCTGGAAATAAGGGCCCGTGCCCTTGCTGTATTCGGCGATGGTGACACGCACGGTGCTTGCGGCAAAGGCGCTGCTGCTGAAGGCAACGATGCTTGCTCCGGCAAGAAGGCATAGTTTCTGTTTGAACGTCATTGTCATTCCCCTTGTTATCGCCGCAGTCACACGGCGTTTGTTTGTGTCCGCGAACCGTCTTCGGCGGGTAGGCTCCTTCGCCTCCCGCAAGCCGCTTCTTCCAACCAGCCTCTCTATCTTCAAATGTAATTTAATTTCATGCAAGCGAATTTTGCATCGTTTTGATGTATTTTTATGTTGCTTTTTTTCACGCATCGCCATTAGCTGGGCAACAGGCGGTAGAATCCGCGAGAGATTGTCCGCAGAAGCGGGCCAATGATACGGGAACAGATGAACGCGCAATGACCTCACCCAATTTGCATGATTTCTATGGACTAAAAGGCAGGCAGGTGCTGATCACCGGTGCCGGAGGCGGTATCGGCCAGGCATTGATTGCAGCCTTCACCGCTGCGGGGGCCGTCGTCTCGGGTGCCGACAGGACGGATGCGGCATTGGAAAACCTGCCCCTCGCCCATCGTCTTGTTTTTGAACTCACGGACCGCGCCGGCATCGCAAAGGCCGTCGGTGATTTCATCGGCGAGAACGGTGCGCCTGACGTGCTGGTCAACAATGCCGGCTTCACCCGCGGCGAAACACTGGATCAGGTGGATGGCGACGTCTGGGATCGCGAGATTGCGGTCAACCTAAATGGTGCCTTTCATGTGACGGCGCCGGTCGTCGAAGCCATGGCCAGACGCGGCAGCGGCAATGTGGTGTTCATATCGTCGGTCAATGGCCTGTTGCATTTCGGCAACCCGGCCTATTCGGCTGCCAAGGCCGGGCTTATCTCCTATGTGAAGGCGCTGGCCGTGGAGCGCGGACGGTATGGCATCCGAGCCAATGCGGTCTGCCCCGGCTCGGTGCGCACACCCGCATGGGATCATCGCCTCGCCAGTCAGCCGGAACTCCTGGCGAAAGTCTTGCCGCACTATCCGCTCGGGCGCATGGTGACACCGGAAGAAGTGGCACATGCCGTCCTGTTTCTGGCTTCCTCGGCAGCATCTGGAATAACAGGCACGGCGCTGGCCGTGGATGCCGGGTTGACGTCAGGCAATCTGCGCTTCATCAACGACGTTCTTGCGGGAGAAGACTGACATGGCCGGACTTCAGATCAAACAACTCGTCAAATCCTACGGAGCCATGAGCGTTCTGCATGGCATCGATCTTGAGGTGCGTGACGGCGAGTTCCTCGTTCTCATCGGCCCTTCCGGCTGCGGCAAGTCCACGCTTCTGCGCATGATTGCCGGTCTCGACGATATTTCTTCGGGGGAGCTATGGATCGGCGATCGCCTGACCAATGGCCTCGCGCCGCAGCAGCGCAACATTTCAATGGTCTTCCAGAGCTATGCGCTGTTCCCGCATATGACGACGCGCAAGAATATCGGCTTTGGCCCGAAAATCCGGCGCGAGGCGGGAAGCGTTATCGATGCCAAGGTGAACAAGGCAGCGGAAACGCTCAACCTGCACAACTATCTCGACCGGCTGCCGCGCCAGCTTTCGGGCGGCCAGCGCCAGCGCGTTGCCATGGGCCGGACCATCGTGCGGGAACCCGACCTGTTTCTGTTCGATGAACCGCTGTCCAATCTGGATGCAAAACTGCGCGTGCAGATGCGCACGGAAATCAAGGCGCTGCATCAGCAGCTCAAGACAACCATCGTCTATGTGACGCACGACCAGATCGAGGCCATGACCATGGCGGACCGGATCGTGGTGATGAATGGCGGCCGCATCGAACAGATCGGCTCGCCGCTCGAACTGTATGACCAGCCCGCCAACAAATTCGTCGCCGGTTTCCTTGGCTCGCCCGCCATGAGCTTCATTCCCGGTACGCTGGAGCGGGGTGACGGGATGGTGCGGATGCGGACATCGGACGGTTTCGCGATCCCGGTTGGTGATACGACGGCCGCTTCCGGTCAGCCGATTGAGGTGGGCATCCGTCCGGAACATTACCGCCTGGCGGCCAGCGGTCAGGGTTTCCCTTATAAAGTTGCCGTGATCGAGCCGACCGGCTCGGAAACGCATCTTTTCGGCACGATTGCCAACGTGGATGTGCGCGCGGTGTTCCGTGATCGCATCGCGCCGGAGCCGGGCAGCCAGATGATGCTGACGGTTGATCCCGGCAAGGTGCACGTCTTCGACGGGAAAACCGGAAACCGGATCTGACATGGCTTCGCCGCTTTTTGACATCGTTGCCCGGTTGCGCGAGATCGCCGAGAATGGCCAGCGCTCCGATCAAAGGGTGGCGGCCGCCGTTCTGGCGGATGCGGATTTTGCCACCCATGCGTCCATCGAAAAGCTGGCGGAAAAGGCCGGGGTCAGCGAGCCGACGATTACCCGTTTCTGCCGCTCGCTCGGCTTCGAAGGCACCCGCGATTTCAAGGTGGGACTTGCCCAGTCCCTGGCGGTTGCCGGGCGGTTCATCTCGGTCAATGCCGCCGATGGTTCGGCGAGCCATGGCATTCCGTCCATCATAGCAACCAGTGCCGTCAGTGCGATTGAAACGGTGACCAATCTCATCGACCGGGCAAGTCTCGACCGCGCCGCGGCTATCGTTGCCGGTGCCGGCATGGTTCGTGCCTACGGGTCGGGCGGTGCCTCGTCGATGGCCGCGACCGAACTCGAAAACCGGTTGTTCCGGTTGGGTCTTCCGGCCTCCTCCCATATCGATGGTGAAATGCAGCAGATGACCGCTGCTACCAGCAACAGGGATACGGTCATCGTCGCCTATTCCCTGTCCGGCGAAGTCAAGCCGGTCATCGACGCGGTGACCATTGCCGGGCGCTACGGGGCAAAGACAATTGCCTTCACGGCGGCTAAGTCGTCCCTCGCGGCCGCGGCGCAACTGGTCTTGCCTTTTCACATCGAAGAAGGCACGAATGTCTACCGGCCCTCACCTGCCCGCTATGCCCTGCTTGCCCTCACCGATATGCTGGCCATGAGCGTGGCGGAAAAAATCGGCGCGCCCGCAGTGGAACGCATGCGCCGGATCAAGAATCTTCAGGGCATGCAAAAGAGCGATGCACCCAACCTTCCGCTTGGAGACTGAGAATTGAAACTGTCCGACCTTGATACGCCTGCCGTCCTGATCGATGTGGACCGGGCCGATGCCAACCTGCAGCGCTTCCAGGCCTATGCCGATGCGCATGGGCTGCGCGTGCGCCCGCATATCAAGACGCACAAGCTGCCGCGTTTTGCCAAACGGCAGGTGGAACTTGGCGCTGTCGGCATCACCTGCCAGAAGCTGGGCGAGGCCGAGGTGATGGCCGATGCCGGTTTGACCGACATTTTCATTCCCTACAATATCATCGGCAAAGCCAAGCTCGACCGGCTCGTTGCCCTGCACGGACGGATCACGCTTGCGGTGACGGCGGACAGCGCCGCAACCGTCAGCGGTCTTGCCGCGGCCTTTGCCGGCTCGGCGAAGCCGCTCGAGGTTCTGGTGGAATGCGATACGGGCATGGGTCGCTGCGGCGTGCAGACACCCGATGACGCGGTTGCGCTGGCGAAAGTGATCGCCGCCGCCGACGGTCTTCGCTTTGCCGGTTTCATGACCTATCCGAAAGCGGGTGGCGTGCAGGAGAACCAGGCATGGCTGGCAGCGGCAAAGCAGAAAGCGGTCGATGCGGGACTTGATCCGCGCATCATCTCCAACGGCGGTTCGCCCGATATGTGGCGCGCTCACGAGGTGACGGCGGCCACCGAACATCGGCCCGGCACATATATCTATATGGACCGGTTTCAGGTGGCAAAGAATGCCGGCACCTGGGACGATTGCGCCCTCACCGTTCTGGCAACCGTGGTCAGCCGCCCGACGGACAATCGCGCGGTCATCGATGCCGGCTCAAAATCGCTGTCGAGCGATACGTTCGGCATGGAAGGGTTCGGGCGGATTGTCGAATTTCCCGATGCGGTGATCACCTCGCTTAGCGAGGAGCACGGGACGATCGACGTGTCGGCGTGCAAACCCAAGCCGCAGATCGGTGACCGGGTGCGGATCATTCCCAATCACGCCTGCGTGGTCTCCAATCTGTTCGACAGCGTGGTGCTGATATCAGGCGACGAGGTTGTCGACATTACCCCCGTCGCCGCGCGGGGCCGGGTCGGCTAGTTTCCGTAGATGGCCGCGCGCATTTTCCGCTGCGCGTCGGACATCGCCTGCCCCTTGGCATTGACCTGATCGAGCAGGATGTTCAACTGCGCCTGGATGGTGGGATCCGACACTTCGAACATCGAGCCGGAGATGGTGATCTTGTCCCTGTTCTGATCGACGAAATCGACAACCTTCAGGAGGATGTCGAAGGTCTCGCTTGTGGCCGGAAAGATTTCCTTGTAGGTGTTGGCGAGATTGCTCACGGTCTTTTCATAGGCCTTGTCGAAGACGGGCTTGAGGTCTTCCGGCTGCTTCAGCGCCGCATGGGCCCTGTCGGCGACGCTCTGTTCTTCATCCATGGTCGTGCGCAGCATGCTGAGGCCGGCATAGGCGGACTTGATATCATCCTTGCGGTTCATGGCATCGTCGATGGAGGTGATTGCGCCTTTGGCAGCAAGCGCTTCCATGGGTTTGCTGATCTTTTCGTTCATCGCCGCATGAAAATCGGTGATGATCTTGTATTGTGCTGCATAACTGCCAAGAGACTTGGTTTCTTCCGTGGTCAATTGCGGGACGCTCACGCCCTTCTTGTCGACAATGCGCGTCTGCAGAAAGTCGATGAATGCCTTGCGCTGGGTGGCCTCGTTGTCCGAACAGGCGGAGATCGAGAAGGCCATGAACACGGTCATCACAGCCGCAATGGCAAAACGGAATCCTGGCATTTTGTTATTTTCCTTTTCTTCTTCTTGACGTCCGCTCAGGCAAGCGGCCTGAACGATAGGGCCTGTCGGCCTTGTTGCTCCCTGTGGTGCTGCAGAAATTGGGCGCCAGCATGGGAAGAGTGGCATTTCCCTCAAAATTGATCGGATCGCTGGGTAGGGCCTAGTGCAGAAAGATATGTTGCACAACCGTGACGGGCGCCGTCAGGCATGTTTTCCAGAAGCAATGGAAACTGCGTGAGGCCGGGGCCGAACCATCTTGCGTGGCGGACCGATCGTTCAAGGCTCCGATTGTGGCCGCTTCCGATTGGCCATAGAATGCCATGCGTTAGGGCCGGAGGAAGGAATTGTCATGGAGGAAGATGCTGCTGAGTTTGCTCATCGTTTGCGACATCGCGCAGTAACCTATGGGGTCCTGACCTGCGTTCTTATGGTGGCAACGTCGCTCATCGCCGACAAGGGCGGCGCTGTGCTTGCCGGCCTGTGGCCCCTGATGATGATGGGCGGGCTCATCACCCTGTTGCTCACCGGCTACCTCCTGTTTGATGCCGCTCTGTTTCGCTTCATCGCCTCGCATGAGGATGAACTGGACGGGTGCAAGGCCCTGGACGACATGCTGGCGCGGATGCGGCTGCGGTCCCGTCCGGAAAAGACGCGGCCGTTGCAGGCCAGAATATCAGGAACCAAGAGCGTTCTGGTGAAATTGCATATCGCCTTTGCCGCGTTTGTCACCCTGTTCGTGGCACTCGTTGTCTATGGATTCTGGGGGCACTGAAGGGACTCGACTCCCGGCGGGTCTTTCCTGCATCATGCAGGCCTTCGCCAGAGCTTATGCGTGCGGGACACGGGGAATGCGTATGGGGCCAACTGTAAAGGTGTTGTTCAAGCAGCCTGTTTTACCAAGCGGCCCGGCAGATGTCGTCGAGCCTGATCCGGCCCGCTTTGCCGTGCTGAAGCCGGAAGAAATCCCGGCGGCCTTCCTTTGCGCCGAGGAGCGCAATCATACGACGGATGATCGCGATCCCTTCCAGCGCTGGGAAGAATAGGCCTAGCTTTTCAGCCTGTACCCCGTTTTGAACATCCAGCGCACAATCAGAATGCAGACGATGAGGAACACCAATGTCATGGCAAGACTGGTTCCGATGTGCACATCGGACAAGCCGTAAAAACTCCAGCGAAAGCCGCTGATGAGATAAACGACGGGATTGAACAGGGTGACCGTGCGCCAGAACGGCGGAAGCATGTCGATGGAGTAGAAGCTGCCGCCCAGGAACGTCAGCGGCGTGACGATCATCAGCGGCACCAGCTGCAGCTTTTCAAAGCCGTCGGCCCATATGCCGATGATGAAGCCGAACAGACTGAATGTCACCGCAGTGAGCACGAGAAACAGCACCATGACAAAGGGATGCTCGATCCGCAACGGCACGAACAAGGCGGCCGTTGCCAGAATGATCACGCCGAGAATGATTGATTTCGACGCCGCCGCGCCGACATAGGCGATGACAATCTCGAAATAGGACACCGGTGCCGACAGCAATTCATAGATGGTCCCGGTGAATTTGGGAAAGTAGATACCGAAGGACGCGTTGGAAATGCTCTGCGTCAGCAGCGACAGCATGACCAGTCCCGGTACGATGAACGCACCGTAGCTGACGCCATTGATCTCGGGAATGCGCCCGCCAATGGCCGAACCGAAGACGACAAAGTACAGGCTGGTGGAAATGACAGGCGAGATGATGCTCTGCATGATCGTGCGCCATGTACGATGCATTTCAAAGAGATAGATCGCACGGATCGCGTAAAGGTTCATTTGCGTTCCCTCACCAGATTGACGAAGATTTCCTCGAGAGAGCTTTGCTTCGTCTGAATGTCGTTGAACCCTATGCCTGCCTTGTCCAGATCCTTGAGCAGGGAGGCAATGCCGGTTTTGTCCTCATGCGCATCGTAGCTGTAGATCAGCTCGCTGCCGCTGGCGGCCAGTTCGAGCCCGTACTTGGCCAGGGTGTCGGGTACGGCAGAATGCTCTTCCTGCAAATGCAGGCGCAGCTGCTTCTTGCCCAGCGAGCGCATCAGTTCGTGCTTTTCTTCGACCAGGATGATCTCGCCTTTGCTGATGACGCCGATGCGGTCCGCCATCTGTTCGGCTTCCTCGATGTAATGGGTCGTCAGGATGATGGTCACGCCGGACTCGCGCAAAGCGCGCACAACATTCCACATGTCGCGGCGCAGCTCGACGTCGACACCGGCGGTTGGCTCGTCGAGGAACAGGATCTCCGGTTCGTGCGACAGAGCCTTGGCAATCATGACGCGGCGCTTCATGCCGCCGGACAAGGTGATGATCTTGTTGTCTTTCTTGTCCCAGAGCGAAAGGTCTTTCAGGATCTTCTCGACATGGCTGGGTTTGGACGGCTTTCCGAACAGACCGCGGCTGAAACTCACCGTGTTCCATACCGTCTCGAAGGCATCAGTCGTCAATTCCTGCGGCACCAGGCCGATCTTGGTGCGCGCCGCACGATATTCCTTCTGGATGTCATGCCCATCGGCAAGGATCGTGCCGGATGTCGGATTGACGATGCCGCAGATGGTGCTGATCAGCGTCGTCTTGCCGGCGCCGTTGGGGCCGAGCAAGGCAAAGATTTCACCGTGATGAATGTCGAGATTGATGTTCTTGAGTGCTTCAAACCCGGAATCATAGGTTTTATGCAGATTGGAAACAGATATGGCTGAGGACATGGGGTCTATCCGGACGGAATTTTCGGTTGCGACGTCTCCGGTAGAATGAAACAGGAGGCCTGAACCGTCATTGGAAGAATGGTTTTCCTTATATGGTGATCCAAACTGGTTTTCAAACCACCTCCTGACAAAACGAGTCAGGAGGCCCATCAAACAAAACACCCGCCATGCGACATGCATGGCGGGTGTCCGGATGGGCCGTTTTCTACAAGGGCTGTGCAACTACCATTTGGTGTGGGCTGAAAGCGTGATCGTCCGGCCGTCGCCATAACCGCAGACCGCCTCGCCGTCGCAGCCCTTGACATAGGCCTTGTCGAAAAGATTGGTGACATTGAGAGCGACGCCCCAGCTGTCCTTTTCGTAGCGGATAGCGGCATCGAACAAGGTGGCGCCGGGAACCTTCAGCGTGTTGGCCTTGTTGGCGTAGGACTCGCCCTGATAGCGGACCCCTGCCCCGAGATTGACCCCTTGCAGCGGTCCCTGGTCAACCGTGTAATCCAGCCAGAACGCGGCGGACACTTTCGGGACGATTGTCGGCCAGTTGCCGATCAATGCCGGGTCCTCGTCCTTGGTGATCTCCATATCGAGCACGGTCAGCGATGCCAGGGCCATCCAGTTCTGGTCGATGTTGACCTTGCCTTCCAGTTCCAGCCCGGTCGATTTGACCTCGCCCAGCTGCGTGTCGATAAAGGTGCCGGGAATGCGTGAAAGCGCATTCTGCTTGGTGATCTGGAACACGGATGCCGTCAGCAAGCCGTCAACGAAATCCGGGGCGTATTTGACACCCGCTTCGAACTGATAGCCCTCTTCCGGCTTCAGCGGTTCGCCAAGGGTGACGCCAATCACCGGATTGAAGAAGGTTGCCGCGCTGACATAGGGCGTCACGCCGTTGGAGAATTCATAGCCGAGCCCGACGCGGCCGCTGACGGCGCTCTTGTTGTAGTCATAGGTCGGGCCAAGCGGGAAGAACGGGCCTTCGGCGGAATCCGACGCGATGTTGACGTAGTCATAGCGGCCGTTCAGGGTCATCAGCCAGCCATCGCCGAACCGCATCTGATCCTGCGTGTAGACGCCAATCTGGTTCATCTTCAACACCTGATCGAGATAGACGCTGGTCGGGCCCTGCGGGGCACCATAGACCGGATTGCTGGCGCTGATCGGCGTTGCACCGCCCGATGCCTGCACCTGGTCGATCTTGAAATATTTGTAGTCGACGCCGAACAGGAAATTGTGTTCGAGCGCGCCGGTGGTGAATTGCTTCTCGGCCCGGTTGTCCATCAGGAACGTGTCGACCTTCGTATCGTGGTTGAAGCCGATCCGGTAGAGGAGATTGTCGGGTGTTGTCGGCTTCAGACCGCCGCCATAGGGGAAGGCCGGATCAACATAGCCATAGGGATAGGGGCTGGTTTCCTTCTTGTTCTGGTGGCCGTAGCGTACATTCTGGCTGAGCTTCCAGCCATTGTCGAATGTGTGTTCCGCTTCGTAGCCAAACAGATATTGGCGGTTCTGGCCGTCATCGATACCTGGTTCGGTGAAGTTCGCCTTGCGGCTGATCTTGCCGAATGCCGCGTCCTTGACGGTGCCGTAATAAGGCAGGAACCCGCCGCCCGCATGGGTCTGGTCGAGGGCGGAGAACTGGCCGAACACGGTGACTTTTGTGTCGGCTGATGGCGCATAGGTGATCTGTGGCATCAGCGAGCCGCGGAAATCCTTGGCGAAATCCGTCTGCTGTTCGCCGCCTGCGATCCGACCGGTGAAGCGGTAGGTCCAGATGCCGTTTTCATCGAGCTTGTCGCCGACATCGACGCCGAGATAGGCATTGCCGTACTGGTTGACACCCGTCTCGATCCGGCCGAAGCGATCCTTTTCCGGACGTTTGCTCACCATATTGACGATGCCGCCGGGATTGGCACCACCATAGAGAACCGAAGCGGGGCCCTTGAGGACTTCAACCCGCTCAAGCATGAAGGGATCGATCTGGAATCCGCCGAAGCCATAACCGAAGAGCGGCAGGCCATCGAGGAAAACGCCGCTTTGCGTGGCCTGGAAGCCGCGAATGAAAATCCAGTCCGTGTCGGGATCTTCGCCGAAGGGCGCTGCGGTGATGCCTGCGGTATAGCGCAGGGCTTCATCGACTTTCTTGACGCCGCGATCCTGCAGTTCCTGCTGGCCTACCACGGAAACGGACTGGGGAATGGCGGTGATCGGCAGGGCGGATTTCGAACCGGCGGTGGTCTTCTTGGCGACGTAGCCGTTGACGGGGCCGGTCGCCGTGCCGTTGCCGCCATCGATGACGATTTCCTTGAGGACGATGGATTCTTCCGCCATGGCTGCGATTGGCAGAAGCGCAATGCTGAGGGTTGTGCCGGCAAACAGAAGCCCTGCCCGCCGTGTCCGGTTATGTCTTGTCATGTGTCGCCCCAAAAAAACCCAAAGAACAATGACACCGCACGCCGCTGCGCCCGCGCCAGTATCATCGTATGCCTGAAATATTATGACTATTTAACTCAACTATAAATGCGGGTCTTGTCCGAAATCACGGCCGTTGAATGTTTTTGGGCTAAAGTCGCTTGGCGGTAATGCTTATTTCCGGCTGCGTTGCCAGGCGGCCGGCGTGAGGCCGGTGTGCTGGCGGAACACGCGGGTGAAATGCGCCTGATCGGCAAAGCCTGCAAGTTCCGCGATGTGGTTGAGACTGTGGCCGGTCCGCAGCAGCATTTCTTCGATGCGGCGCACGCGCGCGCGCATCTGCCACTGGTGCGGCGGCATGCCGGTCGAAGCCTTGAAGGCATGACTGAAATGCGATTGCGACAATCCGGTCAGATCAGCCAGTTCCTGCAGGCGGACCGCACGCATCCAGTTTTCACCGAGATAGTTGGTGACACGGCGCAGCTGCCAAGGCGCGAGTTTGCTGCGCTTGCGCTCTGCTTTGGCCTTGATGTCGAACAGCAGCGTGAAGACCGAGATTGCCAGGCTCTCGCCATAGAGCGGGTGCAGCGGATCGGGATTGGCACACTCCCCCGCCATGAGATTGGCCAGCGCCAGAATGCGCGGATCGGAAAACATCAGGCGTGGCCGCGTGACCGCGCCAAGATCAATCCTGTCGCCAAAGCGTTTGACCAGTGTTTGGACGTTGAAGTGCAGATCGATGTGGCGGATATGCTTGACCTCGCGGAGGCGGGACCAGAGCGGCATTCCCGCCGGGACATAGCACATCGGATTGGCAACGCCATCGCTGCCGAGATCCTTGCTCTGCGGGTCCAGCCGCACGTTGAACGTGCCGGTGTTCAGACCGTCGAGAACGATGAAAAGCCGGGGATCCCTCGCCTCATACTGACCGCTGGCGTCGGGCGCGCAATTCACGCTGAATAGATCGGCGACAACACCGTCCCAGGCGCGCTGCTGCAAGCCCCCGACGACGGAAAAGCCGTTTATCTTGGTATTCATCTGCGGTTGAAACGTCATTCGATTGGCTTAAAACCATTGGAAATATCAGGCAACGCCAATGATTTGGAACGCTTCCAGAAGGTTTTGCATCAGCTTCTATAATATGAGCAAAGAAATCATCTTTAACCATTGAAATCGTTGAGCCAATTGAAAACGGGCCCGGAACACGCGCGTTCCGGACCCGTTACGACAGAGGGCTGTTATTTCAGCGACTGTCGCCGGATGGCAACAATGCTGCCGCCTGTTTATGCCGGGGCTGCCACGGGCTCGCCCTTCACCTCGCGCATGCTCGGCAGAAAGATGGTCAACAGGCCGAGGAATGGCAGGTAGGAACAGACCATATAGACAAAGTCGATCCCCTTGTTGTCGGCAACGACCCCGAGAACCGCGGCTGCAATTCCGGCCATGCCGAAGGCGAAGCCGAAGAAGATGCCGGCGATCATGCCGACCCGACCCGGCACAAGCTCCTGTGCGAACACCACGATGGCCGGGAATGCCGAGGACAGGATGAGGCCGATGAACACGGTCAGCACGCCGGTCCAGAACAGGTTCGCATAGGGCATCAGCAGTGTGAACGGCAGGACGCCCAGGATCGAGAACCAGATGACGGTCTTGACGCCGACCTTGTCCCCGACCAGTCCGCCGCCGATGATGCCGACAGCAGCAGCGCCGAGGAACAGGAACAGCATCAGCTGCGACTGCTGTACGGTGATGCCAAATTTGTGAATCACGTAGAAGGTGTAGTAGCTGGAGATGCTGGCGAGATAGATGTTCTTGCTGAACACCAGCAGTGTGAGAATGATCAGCGACATCGTTACCTTGCGGCGCGGCAGTTTCAGCGTGCGGCTGACCGGCGGCTTTTTCGCATTGGCGGCGCGATAGCGCTGGTACCAGTTGCCGACCTGATAGAGGACGATCATGCCGATCAGTGCCGCCGCCGAGAACCAGGCGATGCTCTGCTGGCCGTGTGGCAGGATGATGAACGCTGCAAGCAAAGGTCCGAGCGCCGTGCCGAAATTGCCACCGACCTGGAACAGCGACTGGGCGAGGCCATGACGTCCGCCGGATGCCAGGCGCGCGACGCGCGAAGACTCCGGATGGAAGATGGACGAGCCAATGCCGATGAAAGCGGCGCCGATCAGCAGCATCGAATAGTGCGTGGCGATCGACAAGAGGCCGAGGCCAACCAGCGAAAAGCCCATGCCGACCGGCAGGGAGTAGGGCATCGGGCGCTTGTCGGTATAGGTGCCGACGACAGGCTGCAGCAGGGACGCTGTAACCTGAAAGGTGAGCGTCAGCAGGCCGATCTGCTTGAAGTCGAGTCCGTAGTTGGTCTTGAGCATCGGATAGATGGCCGAGAGCATGGACTGCATCATGTCGTTGAGCAGATGGCAGAAGCTCACGGCAAAGATGATGCCGAAGGCAGTTATTTCAGCGGAAGAGCGCTGTGCGGGCAGGGATGTATCGGTCATATCGGGCGTTCCATCGGAAAATGAGGGTGTTGATTGCGTGCTTCGCGTCACCCTTCCCTTCCCTGATATACCTGTTGCACAAAACCTGCCTTCGTGGTTTGGTCTATTTCTTTCGCAAGTGGGCCAAGCCGATGCTCTATCTGAAATTTCCCGAGATGAGTTTCCACGCCAGGGATTTGGGGCGTGTGCATCTGCAGCGGCTGGAATGGCTTGAGCAATCGAAGGGCGATGTGGTTGCCGGATTGGCGCACTATCCCACGGGGTGCCATGTTCCGGAGCATCAGCACAGCCTGTCGCAACTTCTGCACGCGATGACCGGGGTTGTCATGGTCTCCACCAAGTTCGGCCGCTGGATGGTGCCGCCGCATCATGCGCTATGGCTGCCGGCGGGCGTGCGGCATGCGGTGGATATGCACGGCGATGTCGCCATGCATTCGATCTATGTCCGTCCCGATGCCGTTGAAGGATTGAAGAACCATCTGCACGTGGTTGCTCTGACCCCGCTCATGGATACGCTGATCCGGGAGGTTGTCGCTTCTCCGTCCGACGAGCAGGCGAGCCCGCGCACCACATTCATGATGGGATTGCTGCTGCACGAGATTCCCAAGCTGGAAGAGCGCCCGCTCGGCCTGCCCTTCCCCGATGATACCAGGCTGGCGGCGCTGTGCCGGGGTTTTCTGCAAGACCCTTCGCCCCGCACCAATATCGACAACTGGGCCGATCGCCTCGGCATGAGCCGCCGCACCTTTACGCGTTTTTTCCGGCGCGAGACGGGTTTGAGCCTGTCGACCTGGCGCCAGCAGGCATGCCTGCTGTCCGCCTTGCCGCGTCTGTCCGGAGGTGAAGCGGTAACCAGCGTTGCGCTCGATCTCGGTTACAACAGCGTTCCCGCCTTTACCACCATGTTCAAACGCATGCTGGGCGCCCCTCCCCGTAATTATCTTCATTCGGCGGCGTGATTGCATGCACCAGCATTTCCTGAGCGCCATCTTTCCGATGGCGCTCAGGGAGACTTGGATTATCCCGGAGCGCCCGGTGCTGACCAGATTTGGTTGACGTGATTTTTCGATCCGGCACACTGATAAGGAGCTACCGGGTTGTTCTCGACAAATGGGCCACCATAAATGTCCACACACTGTCGCGTCGCATTTGGGCTAAGCACCGCGTCAGATGGCTCCAAGGCCTCATTGGCAAGGGAACCGTTCAAGTAGTACGAGAAGTCCTGATCATCAGTATGATAATATATACTGTCGTTTTCGCCGATCTTGCACTTAGCAAGGCCGAACGTGTTACCTGCAGCCATGGATAAACACAGATCCGTATCTGCTGCCAGTTTGATGCGATGCGTGGCGATATCACGCGACCAGATTTGCAGGTCGGATCCATTGCATGCGCTGATGGCAAATTTGGCAGTTGCCGTGTCCTTGGACGACACTGTGAGACAAAACCCCGCTTTGCCGCTACTGGCCACGGAATAGATCTGACCGGTGGGTATGACTTTGACCGCTTTGCCATTGCATTTCGCTGCGAGCCAGAACATGGCATTCCCATGAGCCGGAATAGGTCTGGTCCACAACTCATTATTGGGTAGGGCGCCTTCCGGTTCACTATCCCAGAGATTTTTTGCGGAAACCGTGCAGTTTTTTTGCTCCGGAAGGTTGAGGCCTATGAACCGCAGATTGATTTTCTGCGGCTGAAGCTCGGTATTGCTTTTGTTGAGAACGACAACGGCAAGACGGTCATTGCTGAGCGGCTTAACGACAACGTCCATGCCTGTGTCTGGTGCAGGATTCGTTTGATATGCGATATAGCCGCCGATACCGAGTTCATCCTGATCAACGGCGATGATATCCTTGTTTGTCAGAATTTTGAGGGAATCCCTGAGATGCGCAAGGGTTACGCCGGCATCATCCCTTCCCTTCTGTTGATAGTATTCCGTCAAGCGCCGTACATCGGTACTGAGAAGAAGCGGAGCCCCCATGATGGACCATAACGCAAACTGGCTCTTTTCCTCATCGGTGTTCATGCCGTTGTCGCCGATGAGCAACTGATCCGGGTCATTCCAGCTGCCTGGCGCGACGTAACGGGAAAGTGCCACGGCGATATAGAAACTCGGATAGACACCCTTGTCATTGTCACTCGCTCCTGCACTGGATGACCAGGGATTGATCGGCTTCCTGCTTTTTAAATCATATGTGTAGTTCTTAATGTCACCCCCAACGCGCCACATCTGGCCGAGCGGGCGAACCCAATCCATGATTGTGTATTTTTCGGAGTAATTATTGTACATCGAAGCCGGTGCAGATTCTTCAAAAATGATTTTACGAACGTTGTTTTTTGTGGCTTCTGCCAAAGCATCTGACATCGTTTTGAAGAGTTCTTTTTTAGACTCGGTGACAATTTTACTGGGTCGTTCTTCTAATGGCCAATACGAATAGTCGGACGGACCGTCTTTCTTGGTATAGTCGCAGTTATCGTACTTCAGATAGTCGATACCCCATTTTGCGAAAGCAGCGGCATCCTGCTTTTCGTGTCCCGCCGATGCGGGATAGATTTGACAGGTCCGTAATCCGGAACTGCTGTAGAGCCCGGCTTTAAACCCCATGGAATGTAAATATTGAACGTATTGGCTGAGATCAGTATCAAAACCTTTATGTAAGCCGTCAGGCCAATTGCCATAAGTCCAGCCCGACGCGCCTTGTAGAGCTCCATTCTTGTCCCTTGCCCGGTTCATCCAACAATCGTCAACATTGACATATTGATAACCTGCAGCCAGCAGCCCGGAATCCTTTATGGCGCGCGCCTGATCCAGCATGAAGTGCTGGAAGGAATAAGTTTCTGATTTGAGGTCGTCATTCAACGGAGCAGAAATATCTTTCAAAGGAGCAGAGATATCTTTAATTGGCTTAAGTTCCGGCGAATTATCGAGTTTGTCCTGCGCGTTGCATTTGAAACGCGACCAGGTCGTGAATCCCATGGGTGGTTTGGCCGCGAGTTTAGTGACTGGCGATATATGAGTGCTGCCGGATACCGATTGTTGTGCGGCAGCCTGATCGGCAATGTGCCCAGATAGAACCGAACAAAGTAGAAGCACCGACATGTGAGGTGAAATGTTTTTCATTATGTTTCCGTTCTTCAATTGGATCAGATGTAAAAAGGTTGAATAAAAATCGTCTGGTGAGAGAGATTGAAACCGTGAAAATCGATACCAAAAGTCGAGGAATGTAGCTAATTTTCAACTACAGAAGAAACTTAACTTAGAAATGTAATTTTGCAACATATACTAATGTCGTAGAGCGGCCGTTCGGATATTGCTGTGAACGACCGCATATCACCACAATGATGATAATCATCGGCGTATTGCAGGATTATTCCGCCGCCTGAACCCGCGGGGCCGGAACATAGTTGAGGATCGGACCGAGCCAGCGCTCGACTTCATCGACAGGCATTGCCTTGCGCTCCGAATAATCCTCGACCTGGTCGCGCTCCACCTTGGCGACGCCAAAGTAGTAGGATTCCGGGTGGGCGAGATAGACGCCCGAAACCGACGAGCCCGGCCACATGGCGTAGCTTTCAGTGAGGCGCACGTTGATCTGCCTTTCCGCGTCGAGCAGGCTGAACAGAGTATCCTTTTCCGTGTGATCGGGTTGCGCGGGATAGCCGGGTGCCGGGCGGATGCCGCGATAGGGCTCGCCGATCAGTTCATCTGGCTTCAAAGTTTCATCCGGCGCATAGCCCCAGAATTCCTTACGCACCCGTTCATGCATCAATTCGGCAAAGGCTTCGGCAAACCGGTCGGCAAGGGCCTTCACCAGAATGGACGAATAGTCGTCATTCGCCCGCTCGAACCGTTCGGCAATGGCGATTTCTTCTATGCCTGCCGTCACGACGAAACCGCCGATGTAATCCCCTTTGCCGCTGGCAACAGGTGCGACGAAATCCGACAGGGCGACATTCGGCCGGCCATCGCGCTTCGACAGCTGCTGGCGCAATGTATAGAGTGTGGCCAGCTCTTTCTGGCGCCCCTCGTCGGTGAACAGGCGGATATCATCGCCGACGGTTCCCGCCGGCCAGAAGCCGATGACGGCCTTCGGATTGAACCACTTTTCATCGATGATCTTGGCCAGCATGGCCTGCGCGTCGGCAAACAACTGCCGCGCCGCCGCGCCCTGATGTTCGTCTTCGAGAATGGCGGGATAGCGGCCCTTCAGCTCCCATGTCTGGAAGAATGGTGTCCAGTCGATGTAGCGCGACAGTTCGGCAAGGTCGTAATTTTCGAACACCCGCGTTCCAAGGAAGGACGGCTTCGGCGGTTCATAGCCCGACCAGTCGATTCTGTGGGCATTGGCGCGGGCCTTTTCCAGTGACAGCCGCTGCTTGTCCGCTTCGTTGCGGGCATGGGTCTCGGCAACCCTGGTATATTCGCTACGGATGTTATCGACAAAGCCGCCCTTGGTATCCGGCGAGAGAAGTTGGGAGACGACGCCGACCGCACGGCTCGCATCGGTGACATAAACCGTCTGGCCCTTGTGATAGCGCGGATTGATCTTCACCGCCGTGTGCACGCGGCTGGTTGTTGCCCCTCCGATCAGAAGCGGAATATTGAACCCTTCGCGCTCCATCTCGGACGCCACATGCACCATTTCGTCGAGCGACGGCGTGATCAGGCCGGAGAGGCCAATGATATCGACATTCAGCTCTTTTGCCGTTTGCAGAATCTTGGTGGCGGGCACCATCACGCCGAGATCGATGATCTCGTAATTGTTGCAGGCGAGAACGACGCCGACAATGTTCTTGCCGATATCATGCACATCGCCCTTGACAGTAGCCATCAGCACCTTGCCGGCGCTTTCGCGTTCGCCCGTGCCGCCATTGGCCAGCTTCTCCGCCTCCATGTGCGGCAGGAGCAAGGCCACGGCCTGCTTCATCACGCGGGCGGATTTGACCACCTGCGGCAGGAACATCTTTCCCGCACCGAAGAGATCGCCGACGACATTCATGCCCGCCATCAGCGGACCTTCGATCACATGCAGCGGCCGTTCGGCCGCAAGCCGCGCCTCTTCCGTGTCGACGTCGATGAATTCGGTAATGCCATTGACGAGCGCATGGGAAATGCGCTCCGCCACGCTCCATTCGCGCCAGGCGAGGTCACGCTCGCGCGCTTCCTTGCCGGCCGATCCCTTGTAACGCTCGGCCAGATCCAGCAGCCGTTCCGTCGCATCGTCGCGGCGGTTGAGTACGACGTCTTCGCAGGCTTCGCGCAGTTCCGGATCGATGGATTCATAAACCGCCAGCTGTCCGGCGTTGACGATGCCCATGTCCATGCCGACCTGGATCGCATGATAAAGGAACACCGCGTGCATGGCTTCGCGCACAGGCTCGTTGCCGCGGAACGAAAAGGACAGGTTCGAGATGCCGCCGGAGATGTGGACATGCGGCAGCGTTTCGGTGATCTGGCGTGTCGCCTCGATAAAGGCAACGCCATAGCCGTTGTGTTCCTCGATGCCAGTGGCAACCGCGAACACGTTCGGATCGAAGATGATGTCTTCGGGCGGGAACCCGGCTTCCTTGGTCAGGAGTTCGTAGGCGCGGGTGCAGATCTCGACCTTGCGCTCCAGCGTATCGGCCTGACCCTCCGTGTCGAAGGCCATGACCACGACGGCCGCGCCATAGGCGCGCACGCGTTTGGCATGGTGCAGGAAAGCCTCCTCCCCCTCCTTCATCGAGATGGAGTTGACGAGCGGCTTGCCCTGCACGCATTTCAATCCGGCCTCGATGACATCCCACTTGGAACTGTCGATCATGACGGGCACGCGGGCGATATCGGGCTCGGCAGCAATCAGGTTGAGGAACTCGACCATCGCCTTCTCGCTGTCGATCAGGCCTTCATCCATATTGATGTCGATGATCTGTGCGCCATTGGCAACCTGATCGCGCGCCACATCCAGCGCCGTGGCAAAGTCGCCGGCGGTGATCAGCTTGCGGAACTTGGCCGAGCCGGTGATGTTCGTGCGCTCGCCGACATTCACAAACGGAATGTCCTTGGTCAGCGTGAACGGCTCAAGGCCGGACAGGCGCATATGCGTGGAAATTTCCGGGATCTGGCGCGGCGGATATTTGCTGACCGCCTCGGCAATCGCCCGGATGTGATCGGGCGTCGAACCGCAGCAGCCGCCGACGATGTTCAGCAGGCCTTCACTGGCAAAGCCTTCCAGCTGCTCGGCCATCGCTTCGGCGCTTTCGTCATACTGGCCGAATTCATTGGGCAGACCTGCATTGGGATAGGCGCAGACAAATGTATCGGCAACGCCGGAGATTTCAGCCAGATGGGCGCGCATCGCATTGGCGCCAAGCGCGCAGTTCAGGCCGATGGTGAAGGGTTCCGCATGACGCACGGAATGCCAGAATGCCGTCGGTGTCTGACCGGACAAGGTCCGGCCTGAGAGATCGGTGATCGTGCCCGAAATCATGATGGGCAGGGTAATGCCCTTTTCCTCGAACACTTCCTGCGTGGCGAACACCGCCGCCTTGGCGTTCAGCGTGTCGAAGATCGTTTCGATGAGGATGATATCGGCGCCGCCATCCATCAGGCCGCGCACCTGATCCGCATAGGCAATACGCAGATCGTCGAAGGTGACAGCGCGATAGCCGGGATTGTTCACGTCAGGCGAAATGGAGGCGGTGCGGTTTGTCGGTCCGAGCGCCCCGGCCACGAAACGGCGCTTGCCGTCCTTCTGTTCGGCCTTGATCGCGGCCCGGCGGGCAAGGCGGGCGCCATCGCGGTTCAGCTCATAGACAACCTCTTCCATGCTGTAGTCAGCCTGGGCAATGGTCGTGGAAGAGAAGGTGTTGGTTTCGAGAATGTCCGCACCGGCCATGGCATAGGCGTAGTGGATGTCCTCGATGGCCTGGGGCTGCGTGAGAATCAGAAGGTCGTTATTGCCCTGCAGGTGACAGGAGCAGTCGGCGAAGCGTTCGCCGCGGAAATCGTCCTCGTTCAGGCTGAGGCCCTGAATCTGCGTGCCCATGGCCCCGTCGAGAATCAGGATGCGTTCGCGCGCCGCCTTGGTCAGCGCTTCAAACACCTCCGAGCCATCCCGTGGAGCGCCCATGGGACCGAACAGATTATCGACTGCAATATTCATGACTCAAACGCCTCTTGGCCATCTTGGGATGAGAGGCGTAAACTCACATAAAGATATCTTTATGTCAACAAATCAATTCCATTGGCGGCAGATTCTGTCGCAGCTGCGGCGTCCTGTCCCGCCGCAGCCGTGATGCCGCATCAAGCGCGGTCACGCGACGAAAATGTCCTCGAGAGCCAGCATCGTACACATCAGTCCCATGCCAGCGCTCCGCCATTCTGGTATTCGATGACCCGGGTTTCGAAAAAATTCTTTTCCTTCTTCAGATCCATGGCTTCCGACATCCACGGGAATGGATTGTCCGTGTCGGGAAAGACCTGTGTGAGACCGAGCTGGGCGCAGCGGCGGTTGGCGATGAAGTGCATATAGCTTTCGCAAAGCGCAGCATTCAGTCCGAGGAAACCGCGCGGCATCGTATCGCGGCCATAGGACGCCTCGAGCTCTGCTGCATCCCTGATCATCCCGCGCAGTTCTTCGGTGAAGGCTTTCGTCCACAGATGCGGATTCTCGTGACGGATCTGGTTGATCACGTCGATGCCGAAATTCATGTGGATGCTCTCGTCGCGCAGGATGTACTGATACTGTTCGGCAATGCCGACCATCTTGTTGCGCCTGCCAAGCGACAGGATCTGGGCAAAGCCCGTGTAGAACCACATGCCCTCGAAAATGACGTAGAAAGCCACGAGATCGCGCAGGAATTGCTGATCCATCTCCGGCGTGCCGGTCTTGAAATCCGGGTTGTCGAGATTTTGCGTGTGCTTGAGCGCCCATGCCGCCTTGTCGGTGATCGATGGCACTTCGCGATACATGTTGAAGAGTTCGCCCTCGTCCAGCCCGAGACTTTCGACGATATACTGGAATGTATGGGTATGGACGGCTTCCTCGAAGGCCTGACGCAGTAGGTACTGGCGGCATTCCGGATTGGTCAGATGCCGGTAGATGGCAAGGACAATATTGTTGGCAACAAGCGACTCGGATGCCGCGAAGAAACCGAGATTGCGCTTGATCATGCGGCGTTCGTCGTCGGTCAGTCCGTCCCTGGATTTCCACAGTGCGATATCCGCCTGCATCGATACCTCCGTCGGCATCCAGTGATTGTTGCAGCCATTGAGGTACTTCTCCCAGGCCCAATGATATTTGAGTGGCAGGAGCTGGTTGACGTCGGCACGTGAGTTGATCATCGCCTTGTCGTCGACGCGCACACGGCCACCGCCGCGCACGATATCGCCAAGACCCGTGGCATCGGCGGCGGGTGCCTGATCCGGTGCAAGGGCGGGGTGGATGGCGCGGGCCGCATTGGCGGCAGCTTCGGTGTTGGTCCATTCAAGCATGGTCTTTTCCTTCAATTCGTTGCAAAGCATGTGTGGCAGGCGCGGTTGCGCGCTTACTGGCAGGCTTCACAGTCAGGATCATTGATCGAGCAGGCATTGCCGGCCGGTTCCGACAGGATGATCGGTTCGGCAACCGGCTTGGCGGCGACAGCGTTGAGCTTGCCATCCGTGCCTTTCAGCGTGGACTTTTCCACGTGCGAGGCCGAGCGCGAGCGGAGGTAATAGGTCGTCTTCAGGCCGCTGTTCCAGGCGAGGCGATAGAGTTCGTCCAGTTTCTTGCCGCTTGGATTGGCGATATAGAGGTTGAGGGATTGCGCCTGATCGATCCATTTCTGCCGGCGCGAGGCCGCTGCAATCAGCCATGCGCTGTCGATTTCGAACGCCGTGGCATAGAGCGCCTTGAGGTCGGCAGGGATGCGGTCGATCTCACCCACCGAGCCGTCGAAATATTTCAGGTCCGAAATCATCACCTCGTCCCACAGCCCGCGCTGCTTCAGGTCATGCACCAGCGCGGCATTCACGACGGTGAAGTCGCCCGACATGTTGGATTTGACGAAGAGGTTCTGGTAGGCGGGCTCGATAGACTGGGCGACGCCGCAAATGTTAGAAATCGTTGCGGTGGGTGCAATCGCCATGGTGTTGGAATTGCGCATTCCGGTTGTCGTCACCCGCTTGCGCAGGGCTTCCCAGTCAAGGGTGGTGCTGCGATCCATCGAAAGCCTGGCACCCGCCGCCATGCGGGCCTGATCGAGCAGTTCAATGGAATCGATCGGGAGAATGCCTTTTGACCAGAGCGAACCGCTGAAGCTCGGATAGCTGCCACGTTCGCTGGCGAGGTCAACCGATGCCGAAATGGCGTGATAGGAAATGGCTTCCATGCTGAGATCGGCGAAAGCCACGGCCTCGTTGGAGGCATAGGGAATACGCAGAGCCTGCAATGCATCCTGGAAGCCCATCAGCCCGAGGCCGACCGGACGGTGACGCAGGTTGGAATGGCGCGCTTCCGGGATCGTGTAGAAGTTGATGTCGATGACATTGTCGAGCATGCGCATGGCCGTTGCCACAGTGCGCGCCAGACGCTTGAGGTCGAGACCTTCGGCTGCAATGTGATTGGCAAGATTGATCGAGCCGAGGTTGCACACCGCAACCTCATCCTTCGATGTGTTGAGGGTAATTTCCGTGCACAGGTTCGAGGAATGCACCACGCCGACATGACCCTGCGGCGAGCGAATATTGCAGGGGTCCTTGAACGTGACCCATGGGTGGCCGGTCTCGAACAGCATCGTCAAAATCCGGCGCCAGAGATCCAGTGCCCGCACGGTGCGGAAGACACGGATTTCCCCGCGTGCGGCCTTGGCTTCACAGGCCTCGTAGGCGGATTTGAATGCCGCGCCATAGAGGTCGTGCAAATCCGGCATCTCGTCGGGTGAGAACAGGGTCCATGACTCGTCCGCCTCGACGCGGCTCATGAACAGGTCAGGCACCCAGTTGGCGGTGTTCATGTCGTGGGTGCGGCGGCGGTCGTCACCGGTATTCTTGCGCAGATCGAGGAACTCCTCGATGTCGACATGCCAGGTTTCGAGATAGGCGCAGACCGCGCCCTTGCGCTTGCCGCCCTGATTGACCGCGATGGCCGTATCGTTGGCCACTTTCAGGAACGGTACAACGCCTTGGCTTTCGCCGTTGGTTCCCTTGATATGGGCTCCAAGGCCACGCACTGGCGTCCAGTCATTGCCGAGGCCACCGGAATATTTTGCCAGGAGCGCATTGTCCTTCACCGCCTTGAAGATGCCATCGAGATCGTCGGCGACGGTGGTCAGGAAGCAGGAGGAAAGCTGCGGGCGCAGCGTGCCCGAATTGAACAAGGTCGGGGTGGAAGCCATGAAGTCGAACGACGACAGCAGGTCGTAGAATTCGATGGCGCGCGCTTCCCGGTCGATCTCACGGGTGGCGAGGCCCATGGCAACGCGCATCAGGAAGGCCTGTGGCAGTTCGAACCGGATACCACGTGTCTGCTGGAGATAACGATCATACAATGTCTGCAGGCCAAGATACTGGAACTGCAGGTCGCGTTCCGGCTTCAGGGCTGCTGATATTTTCCGCAGGTCGAAGCGGGCGAGTTCCGGATCGAGCAGTTCGGCTTCAATGCCGGCCTTCACATAGGCGGGGAAATAATCGGCATAGCGTTCTGCCATTTCATGCTGGGTCGCCTGTTCGGGCCTGCCGAAGACAAAGCTCAAGGCTTCGCGGCGCAGCTTGTCGAGAAGCAGCCGGGCAGTGACAAATGAGTAGTTCGGTTCGGTTTCAACGAGTGTGCGTGCCGCCAGAATGGGTGCAAGCGATAGTTCGTCGAGGGTGATACCGTCATAGAGATTGCGCTGGGTTTCGCTCAGGATCGGCGCGGCGCTGACCCCCTCAAGTCCTTCGCAGGCTTCATCGATGATGCGGGCGAGGCGCGCCGCATCGAGCGGTGCCCTGGTCCCATCAGGCAGGGTGACGTTGAGGGACGGGCCGGTTGCGGCCACGGGTTCCACCAGTTTTGCGCGTTCTCTCGCGCGTTCTTCCCGGTAGAGCACGTAAGCACGCGCAACCTTGTGGTTTTCGCTGCGCATGAGGGCAAGTTCGACCTGATCCTGCACATCCTCGATGTGGAACAGACGTCCTTCGCTGCTGCGGCGCTTCAATGTTGTCACGATGTCGGCGGTCAAGCCTTCGACGACATCGTGCACACGGCGCGAACCGGCAGCGACGTTGCCTTCGACGGCGAGGAAGGCTTTGGTGAGAGCAACGGTGATTTTCAGCGGGTCGAAGGGTGTGACCGAGCCATTGCGGCGAATGACGCGATAGCCGGGCTCGCTGGATAATGGCAGCAATTCGGCGGGACGAACCGGCGACTGACCGTCGACGCGGGTGGTTTGAAGAGAAAGAGACATGTGCTTATACCCCAAATGTTGGGGGCAAAGGTCGAGCGCACGCGTGCAAGAATCCGATCAGCTTGCGGCCGACCATTGCAAGCGACACACCGGGACACCCCGCCCGTGGACGTTCATCATGTCATGGCAGGTCTCCTGGCTCACAGGTCGGCGCTGGTGTCGGCCTTCCCGAAGCGCGGCTCCAGTGGCATTGTCGACAACAACTCGCTGTTTACAGTTGCGGGGGCAGCGCCGGCCTCAATGTCCAGGACATTTCACCGGCTTCCCTCTTAGCTCCCGGTCTTGCGACTCGGGGAGAACCATAACATCTATATTTAGTATCAAATCGCCATTTTTAGTCAATAGGTGGATGGTGGCATCTTCGCGTGCTCAGAGCACTGCGGATTGCGGCAAGACGAACGGCACGGATTTTCCGGGCAGACCGCCTACCTTGAGCGCACATTCATAGACGCGCAGGATGCGGTCATCCGTCAAGACCTCCGTGGGGGTGCCCACAGAATCGGCCCTCCCCCTGTGCATGACCACGACCCTGTCGGCAAACATGGAGGTGAGGTTGAGGTCATGCAGGATAGCGATGACCCCGCCACCGCGATCGGCAAAGTCGCGGGCAATCTGCATGATGATCAGCTGATGTTTGATATCGAGGCTCGACACCGGCTCATCGAGAAACAGAAAGCGCGGCTGGCCGTCGAGCACCGGCTGCCAGACCTGGCAGAGGACGCGCGCCAGTTGCACCCGCTGCTGCTCGCCGCCGGAGAGTTCCTGATAGAACCGCCCGCCGAAACCCGCGAGGTCAACGCGCTCAAGCGCTTCATCGGGCAGTGTGTCGACGTTGTGGCGCGAAGCACCGGAGCGGCCGCTGGTCATGCCCAGCTTGACGATCTCACGCACGGTAAACGGAAAGGACAGCGAGGTGGATTGCGGCAGGATCGCCCGCATGGTTGCCATCTGCCAGAGCTTCAGCCGGTCGATCGGCGTGCCGTTGATGCTGATGACGCCCTCATGTGGCAGATCACCGGAGAGTGCGCGCATCAGGGTCGTTTTACCTGACCCGTTGGGTCCGACGATAACTGTGAATGCGCCGGCCTGCGCATCAAAGGATACGTCCTCGACAATTCTGTTTCGGCCGAGGGATACGGAGACATTGGAAACACGGATCATGGTCAGAGGTCCAGAATGCCGCGGCGGCGCAGCAATATCCACAGGAAGAACGGTGCGCCGACGGCCGCCGTGACGATGCCGATCGGCAGTTCGGACGGTGCAACGATGGTGCGGCTGACCGCATCGGCAATCAGCAGCAGGCTGGCGCCAAGGAGGGCGGCGGCAGGCAGGAGATAGCGATGATCGGGGCCGATCACGAGGCGCAGCAGATGCGGAACGACGACGCCGACAAAACCGATGCCGCCGCTGACCGCAACCGATGCGCCGGTGGCGGCAGCGACGGTGACAATGGCGATGCGTTTGAACCGCTGTACCGGGATGCCGAGATGGCTGGCCGATGCTTCCCCGAGGGCGAGCCCGTTGAGGCCGCGGGCGAGGAACGGTGAAATGACGAGGGCGAGCGCAATGAGCGGGCCTGATGCGGCGATCTTGACCCAATTGGCTCCCGCCAGCGATCCCAGCCCCCAGAATGTCAGATCGCGCAACTGTTTGTCGTCGGTGACATAGACCAGGACACCGATATAGGCGGCGGCCATGGCGCCGAGCGCAATACCGGCGAGCAGCATGGTGGCGATGGATGTCTGCCCGCGCCGTGTCGCGACGTGGTAGAGGACGAGCGTGAAGATGAGGGCGCCGAAGAAAGCGGCGAGCGGCAAGGCATAGAGACTGAACAGGGCGATCACCGGGGCGAGGAAGGTTCCGCCGAGAACGATGATGCTGACCGCGCCAAGCCCGGCGCCCGCCGAGACGCCGACGATGCCGGGGTCGGCCAGCGGATTGCGGAACAATCCCTGCATGACTGCACCCGATACGGCAAGGGACGCGCCGATCAGCGCCCCGAGAATGACGCGCGGCAGGCGGATATCGTAAATGATGATGCGGTCGCGGACGGAGAGCGCATTGTCTGTGGTATCGGATCCGGCAATCAGGGACTTCACGACGGAGAGGACCGATGCATCGGATGCACCAAAGGCAAGGCTGAAAAGGACTGTGGCAACGAGCGCCACGCACAGGCAGGCAATGACCATGCGCGCAAACGCCGACCGGTCACCATCCGGGCGCAGTCTGCTGCCGCCCTGTGCGGAAGCAAGGACGGCAGGTTTTCTCAAGACGGTCTCACTCATTTGCCGAGTTCGTTGCCGTAAATGGCTTCTGCCAGCTCGTGAATTGCCTTGGGCGCACGCGGCCCGAAGCCCAGCAGATACTGACCACTCATGCGGATGATCTTCTTGTCCTTGCCGGCGGGCGTTGCGGCAATCGCCGCATTGGCAAGAAGGTCGGCATTGTCGGACGCATGGTCACCACCGCGGTCCATGACCAGAATGACGTCGGGTTTGGCCGTGATGATTGCTTCGTCCGTCAATGGCTTGTATCCGGGGTATTCCGTGATCGCATTGTCGGCACCGGCCAGTGCAATGATCCCATTGGCTGCCGTTTTGGTGCCGGAGGCCATGATCTTGCCGCCCTGCGCGCTGAGGACAAACAGGATCCGCTTGCGGTTCTTGATGTTTTTCGTTGCATCTTCAGCCGCCTGCAAATCCTTCTCGACCTGCGATGCCAGCTTTTCGGCTTTCTCATCAACACCGAGGGCTGTGCCCACCACGCGTATTTTCGCCGCGATACTCTTTCCGGTGTAATCTTCCGGCACAAAAACGAAGGGCACGCTGGCCTTCTTCAGGACATCGATGGTTTCCTTCGGGCCGCTGCCTTCCACGGCAATGATGGCTGTCGGGTTGATGGACAGAACCCCTTCGGGGGACAGCGCGCGCATGTAGCCGACATCGGGCAGCTTCTGCGCCGCTTGCGGGTAGGTACTCGTCTGGTCACGACCGACGAGGTGCTGCTCCTCTTCGAGCGCATAGACGATCTCCGTGATGGAGTCGCCGATGGATACCACCCGGCTGGCATCGGGAAGACGCCCGGTGACTTCTTCTGCAGAAGCCATGGCTTGTGCGAAAAGCAATGCCATCAGCCCGGCGAGCGAAGCGGTGAGATGTAGCCTTGCCGGCTTGCTCTGGCGTTTAGCGAACATGGTCATTTCCTTACGCGGCCGAACGCAGGATGCGCGGCAGGTTTTCGACAAGCTGGCGCCAATCTTCCCGTTCGCCCGAGCCTTCATGACGCTTGCCAAAGAACTGAATGATCATTTCCCCTTCGGCGCCGTAGGCTTCGAGCGATGTCACATGACCGTCCTTGGTCGGTTTGCGCACAGCCCACAACTCGGCAATGTGGTCGAGGCGCAGATGCATATGAAAGGTTTCATCGAGGATATTGAGCCAAGGCCCCATCGCCTTGATGTTCGCAATCGGGCCCGAATGAATCTGGATGCAGCCACGATTGCCGACAAAGCACATGATCGGTATCTGCTCCTGCGCCGCATGCTGCATCATGGCGCTCAAGGCGTCGCGATCCAGTGCCCAGGCATAGTCCTGCCCGATTACCTGCACCGCCTGATGGCGCGTCATCTTCAGTGAACGCAGAATGCCGAAGAACTCATGCACATCCTTCATCTGGGTCCAGCGGTCCCGCAGGCCATCCGCATCGAGTTCATGAATTTCCGCAGTCTTCTCCTCGGGCTTCGGCAAGGCAGTCAGTTCGATACTCTGCGACTGGTCGTCGAGGCGCAGCTTGGCGACAAGTGCGTGGTAGGCGTCGAGATCCGAAGCGGGGCGCAGATGGATTTTGTGGATTGCCTCACCGGCGGCATCGAAGAACTGGAGACTGCGGCGGATGAATTCGCCGTCCTGCTTTTCCACTGCAAAGCCGTGCGCCCAGCTGTCGGGAAACAGCCGCAGATCGATCTGCTCGCCCAGCAGCATGGAGGCGTTCTTGCCGACGATGGGCTTGTCGTAGACGCCGATCTTTTCGTGCACGGCGCTTTCGTTGCGCGTCAGCGCCATCACCTCGCCGAGGGTCTGTATCTCGGTCAGGAAGGTCTCGATGCGCGGGGTGATGCGAATGACATTGAGGCCGCAAAAGGCTGCAACCAGATCAGCCTCGGTGATGCCAAGCTGCTGGGCAAGATCGCGCTCGCGCATTTTGGGGTTGTCTGCCCGAGCTTGCCGGATGTCCTGGGGTGCTGGCTTGTGCGTATCAGTCATTGTCTTCGGATGCCTATCAATGCGTTACTTGTTGAGAATGAGTTTGCCCTGGCGGGTGATTTTCAGGCGGTAAAGCGAGCCGGCATGTTCGATGCCGACTTCGTTGGAGCCGTCGAACAGGATTTCGCTGCCGTAAACGCGCATATCCGTTTGCCGGACCGGCATGATTTCGCGTGCGAGCGGGGCCAGCCTCGGAAGCCGGACTTGAAGATCGATGATTTGGCGTCGTGACATTGCTGGCCAGCCTTTTCGTGCTGTCGCTGCCGGAATGATCCGGCAACGGATAGTTCAAACTTGACTCGTATGATCATATTTATTACTCAACATAAAGAGGAGTCAACGAGTCAAGTTAGTTGGCGCTTGAAAAACATCACAAAATTGCAAGCGCGCTGACCGCGAGCCTGCAAAAATTCTTTAAGTTCGAGCTATCCCAGCAAGCGCAACGGCTGGAAATTTCGGCATGCGACGCGCAATTTGCGGCAGGAAATGGTTTGAGCATGACCGCTGCTCCCGCCATGATGAAGCCTGCTGCAACAGGGAAGGCGTCGGGGTACGAGTCCTCCCCGGCGCCAACCCTGACAAAAGAAAAAGGCCCGCAAGGGCCTTTTCCATGTGCAGACTGATCATGCCCTGATCGTGGAGATCAGAACGGCGAATCAGGGAAGTAGAATTCCTTGGCATTGTCCTTGGTGACCAGGGTGGCATCCAGGATGTATTTGCCGCGTACAGGAACCTGATCGTAGAAATTGGCAACCGTCAGTTCGAGTGCCGTTGCGATCATGGACGGCGGATAGAGAACATTGATCGGTGTCATGGCATCGCCATCGCTGACGCGCTTGATCATGTCCTTCATGCCGGCACCGCCGATGACCATCTTGATGTCGGTGCGCTTGGCCTGGCTGATGGCTTCGAGCACGCCGACAGCCATGTCGTCATCCTGGCACCAGACGGCATCGATCTTCGGGAACTTGGTCAGATAGTCCTGCATGACCTTGAAGGCGTCATCGCGTGACCAGTTGCCGAACTGCTTGTCGAGCACCTTGATACCGCTGCCGGCGATGGCTTCGTCAAAACCCTTCTGGCGTTCTTCGTCAATGACGATAGGCAGGCCGCGAATGACCACAACATTGGCAGTGCCAAGCTTGTCCTTCAGATATTTGCCGGCGACACGGCCGAGCTCCGGATTGTTACCGGCGACATACAGATCCTGAATGCTCTGATCGGACAGGGCGCGGTCAACAACCGTGACGAATACGCCCTTTGCCTTGACCTGACGGATCGGGTCGGTCAGTTCGTCGGAATTATGCGGCAGGGTGACGAGGGCATCGATCCCCTGCGTGGTCAGGTCTTCGAGCGCATTGGCCTGGGAAGCACCATCGGGTGATGTCTTGATGGTGATCTTGAGGCCGGGATGGTTGGCCTCGAGAATCTTGGCCGCCCGTTCGGCGTGATAGACGACGCCGCCGGTCCAGCCGTGATCGGCAGCCGGAATGGAAACGGCGATATTGACTTTCTTGTCCGCGGCGTGAGCCAGGACCATGCTTGACGCGAGCAGCGCGCCGGCAAGTCCCACGATGAGTTTACGCATATTTCTCTCCCAAATATTCTACGGGCCTTTGTGTCGAGGTCGGCGGGTGGCCCATTCTCCCCCTCCCAAACTTTTATCGCCGTTATCCCTTGCGCTGCAGTGTCCGCTGCACCAGCATGGCGATGATGATGATGACACCCTGAACCGCACCGATCAGATATTCACTGACGAAGTTGGACAGGACCATGATGTTGCCGACGATCTCCAGCATGAAGGCGCCGCAGATCGTGCCCCAGATGCGCCCTACGCCGCCTTTCAGCGCCGTGCCGCCAATGACGACCGCCGTAATGGCCTGCAATTCCCACAGCATGCCGGTGGTCGTGGTTGCCGCCCCAAGCCGCGGGACGTAGACCACTACGGCTATCGCCACGCAAATCCCTTGAATGACATAGGTCATGGCGCGGACACGATTGACGTGGATGCCGGAATACCGCGCGACGTCTTCGTTGGAACCGACCGCGATGACGTGCCGGCCAAAGGAGGTCTTGTAGAGGATGAAGGCACCGAGCAAACCGACGGCGATGATGATCCAGACCGGTATCGGCAAGCCGAGGAACGTGCCGGTATAGACCGGCCGGAACAGGTTGCGCATTTCGCTGGATTTCATGGCAATCGATCCGCCATTGGCCAGCCAGACCGTGACGGAGCGGTAGATGGCCATTGTTCCAAGCGTCACGATAAACGGTTCGATCCGCCCAAGCGTCGTGACGGCGCCGTTGACCAGCCCGGCGCCTGCCCCGACGCCGATGGCGATGACGACACCGGCGGCCAGCATGGCGAAATTGCCGTCGATGGCGGCAGAATTCAGGAACAGGATCATGATGCCGGCGACAAGCGCAGCCATCGATCCCACCGACAGATCAAGCCCGCCAGCCGAAATCACGAAGGTCGCTCCAACCGCGATGATGGCGATGAAGGACGAGCGGGTCAGCACGTTCAATATATTGTCGATGCCGATGAAGCTTGGATTGACCAGGGCGCCCAGAACGAAAAGCGCGGCAAGCGCCAGGAATGGCGCAACCGCCGTCTTGTCGATATCCGCCAGCTTGCGGCCAAGGCCGCGCGTGTCGGTGTTTGCTTGCGTATCGCTCATGCGGACCCCGTTGCGTATAGTTCTGCTTCGTTTGTTTTGACGCCGGTGGCGTAGACGACGATTTCATCTTCCGTCATCGCGTCACCCGAGACCTCGCCGACAATGCGCGCGGAGCGCATGACAAGGATGCGGTGACAGATGCCGATCAGCTCCTGCATCTCGGACGAGATGACGATGACCGATTTTCCTGACTTGGCGAGATCGGCGATGAATCTGTAGATCTGTTCCTTGGTGCCGATATCGATGCCGCGGGTCGGCTCATCGATGATGACGATGCTCGGATCAAGCAGCATCATCTTGGCGAGCAACAGCTTTTGCTGATTGCCGCCGGACAACTGGCCCGCCAGCAGATCGCGTCGCCGGGCCCGGATGTCGAATTCGGCAATCGCCTTGTCCAGCCCCTGTTCTTCCTGCTTGCGCTCGATGAGCGGGCCTTTGGTGAATTTTTCCAATGAGGCCAGCGTGAGGTTCGTCCGCAGGTTCTGTGCCAGAAGCAGTCCCTTGCCCTTGCGGTCTTCGCTCAGGTAGACAATCCCGGCGGCCATGCTGTCACGCACGCTGTGAAACCGCACCGGCTTGCCGTTCAATTTGACCTGCCCATGTCCGGCACGCAGCCCGACAATGCCTTCGAACAGTTCAGTCCTTCCGGCGCCGATCAGCCCGGCAAAGCCAAGAATTTCACCTTTGCGCAAGGCGAACGAGGCGCTGCGGGCATAACCCGGAACGTCGAAATTGCTCACATCAAGGATCGTCTCGCGCGTCGCGGTCTCTTCCCGTTCGGGATAGAGTTTTGACATATCGCGTCCGACCATCAGCTTTGCCATGTCAACGGGCTGCAATTCCGAGGCATTGCGGGTCGCGATGAGCTTGCCGTCGCGCAGCACGGTGATGCGGTCGGCAATGGCGGCGACTTCCGGCAGGCGATGGGAAATATAGAGAACCGCCACATTCTGGTCGCGCAGGTTGCGGATCACCTTGAGCAGCGCTTCCGTCTCATAGGGCGTGAGGGATGCCGTGGGTTCATCGAAAATCACGACGCGGTGCGGCACCTGCAGCGCGCGGGCAATCTGCACGAGCTGGCGCCGCGCAATGGATAGCCGCGACACAGGTGTTGTCGGATCAATATCAGCACCGAGCTTGCGCACGGCTTCCGCAGCCAGCCGGTTCATCTCGCGGTCATTGACCATGAGACCGCGTTTCAACTCGCGGCCCATGAAAATATTCTGCGCGACCGTCAAGTGCGGTGCGAGCAGGATTTCCTGGTGCACAAGTACAAGACCGCGATGTTCCGCATCGACGGGACCGGCGAGGGTCACGTCCTCCCCATCCATCGCAACCGAGCCGCGGGTCGGCTGCAGATGGCCGCTCAGAAGCTTCATCAGCGTCGACTTGCCGGCACCGTTCTCGCCGATGATTGCATGCACCTCGCCGGGCTGGATGGTGAGGCTGATATCGGTCAGCACCTCCACCGGCCCGAAAGCCTTGGCGATGCCCCGGGCTTCAAGCACGGGCGCTCCGTTGTTGCGATGGGGTTGGTCGCTGTTCATCACACCTTCGTCCACACGCCGCCGGCTTTGGACGACTTCACCGCCGCATCGATGAACTCCATGCCGGCAAGTCCATCCTCGACCGTCGGATATATCACATCCTTCGGTGTCTTCTTGCCCGTCCGGGCGGCAATGATCGCCTGTGCGGCTTCCGTATAGATATTGGCAAAACCTTCAAGATAGCCTTCCGGATGACCACCGGGAACGCGTGTGACACGGGCGGCTTCCGGCGACGCGCCGGCTCCGCCGCGGGTCAGCAATTGCTTGGGTTTGCCGAACGGCGTGTACCAGAGATAGTTCGGATCGGCCTGGGTCCATTCCAGCCCGCCCTTGGTGCCGTAGACGCGCAGTTTCAGGCCGTTCTCGTGTCCTGGCGCCACCTGGCTTGCCCACAGCATGCCCTTGGCGCCGCCGTCGAAGCGCATCAGGATCTGCACGTCGTCATCGAGCTTGCGGCCTTCGACAAAGCTGGTGAGTTCGGCGCACAGCTGCTTCAGCGTCAGGCCGGAAACAAAACAGGCGAGGTTATAGGCGTGCGTGCCGATATCGCCGATGGCGCCGCCTGCACCGGAACGCGCCGGATCGGTGCGCCATTCCGCCTGCTTCGATCCTGAGTCCTCCGCCCTTTCGGTCAGCCAATCCTGCGGGTATTCGGCCTGCACCAGACGGATCTTGCCAAGGACACCCTTTTCGACCATGGCACGGGCCTGCCGGATCATGGGGTAACCGGTGTAATTGTGAGTCACGGCAAAAATCTTGCCGGTCTTCTTCACCAGTGCCACGAGTTCCTTGGCATCCTTGACAGTGGTGGTGAGCGGCTTGTCGCAGATCACATGGATGCCCGCTCTCAGAAACGCTTTTGCGGCAGGTGCATGCATATGGTTCGGGGTAACGATCGCCACCGCCTCGATCCCGTCCGGGCGCTTGGCTTCCGCTTTCGCCATCTCTTCGAAAGAACCATAGGCACGGTCTTCCGCAATGCCGAGCTCCTTCGCCGAGGCCTTGGCGCGCGCCGGATCGGAAGACAGGGCTCCGGCGACGAGCTCGTACTGATCGTCGATGCGCATGGCGATGCGATGCACGGCGCCGATGAAGGCGCCCTGCCCTCCTCCGACCATGCCGATGCGAATGCGCCGGGTTGCCGCTTTTTCTCTGCTTGCTTCAATAGCCATTGCCGCTTCCTTCCGTTCTTATACCAGACCAAGGATACGGCGGTTGGCCGCGTCGTCGGTTCCTGCGCCAGCGAAATCATCGAATGCCCTTTCGGTCACGCGGATCAGATGTGCGTTGATGAATTCAGCGCCTTCACGTGCACCGTCTTCCGGATGCTTGAGTGCGCATTCCCATTCCAGCACCGCCCAGCCATCGAAGTCATAAGCCGTCAGCTTGGAAAAGACGGCGCCAAAATCCACCTGTCCGTCACCGAGCGAACGGAAGCGTCCGGCACGATTCACCCAGGACTGGAAACCGCCATAGACACCCTGACGGCCGGTCGGATTGAATTCGGCGTCCTTGACGTGGAACGCCTTGATGCGCTCGTGATAGATGTCGATGTAGTCGAGATAATCGAGCTGCTGCAGCACGAAATGCGAGGGATCATAGAGCAGGTTGGCGCGCGGATGATTGTTCACGCGCTCCAGGAACATCTCGTAGGTGATCCCGTCATGCAGGTCTTCGCCCGGATGGATTTCATAGGCCGCATCGACATCCTGTTCATCGAGATAGTTGAGGATCGGTGTCCAGCGCTTGGCCAGTTCGTCGAATGCCGCTTCGACGAGACCGGCAGGCCGCTGCGGAAAGGGGTAGAGGAATGGCCAGGCCAGTGCGCCCGAGAATGTCGGCATCACCTTGAGGCCAAGGTGTTTGGAGGCACGCGCGGCGCGCTTGACCTGATCGACAGCCCATTCCTGGCGGGCCTTGGGGTTGCCATGCACTTCAGGCACCGCAAAACCGTCCATTAGTTCATCGTAGACCGGATGAACGGCGACGAGCTGGCCCTGCAGATGGGTTGAAAGCTCGGTGATGGTGAGGCCATGCGCATGGGCAATGCCAGCGACTTCATCGCAATAGGTCTTGGAGTCCGAGGCCTTCTTGAGATCGAACAGCCGCGCATCCCAGGTGGGAATTTGAACACCCTTGTAGCCGAGGGATGCTGCCCATTGGCAGATCGCGTCGAATGAGTTGAACGGTGCCGCATCGCCCGCAAACTGCGCGAGAAAAATGGCTGGTCCCTTGATCGTCTTCATGTCTCGTCTCCTCCAATTCATGCGGGCGCCTCGGGCAGGCACCCCTCCGGTTTCTGTTCAGGGCATGTTGTCCCTGAGAAAAATATCGATGCGGATATGTTCCTGCCCCGGTACGATGGGACGGCCTTCGCGCAGGGCAGTGAGAATGCGCGCGGTGCTGCGCGCCATATGCCCGACATCCTGATTGATGAGCGCATCCACGGTGCCGCGCACCAGATGGCGGCGGGTCGAGGCGGTGAGTTCATGCGCCACGAAAATCACGTCGGAGACACGGCCGGTTGCTTCGAGCGCAGCGACGACACCCGCCTGTCCACCGCCGGCGTTGTAGATGGCGACCAGATCGGGGTGATCGCGCAGCAGCGCGCGGGCGACCGTCTCAACGCGCGCGTTCTCGTCGCGCGCTTCCCGGACGGGCAGAACTTCAAGATTGGCGTATTCACGGGAAATGACCTGTTCGAAACCGAACTGCCGCTCCACGTGGTCGCGCAGGGCCAGCGATCCGGCAATCATGCCGACCTTGCCCTTGCGCGGTCCGACAAAGCGGCCAATCAGCGAAGCCGCGGTGCGCCCGGCGGCGTAATTGTCGATGCCGACAAAATGGGCGCGGCGTGAGTTCGGCACATCGGAAACCAGTGTCAGGACAACCACACCCCTGTCGGCAAGGGCGTTGATGGCTTCTGTCACGGCGGGATGGTCGAGCGCGACGACAGCGACGCCGTCGATGCTGGAGGGCAGCCGTTCGAGTGCCGCCGCCAAAGCCTCGCCGTCGAAAGTATCGACATATTGAATGGAAAGCCGCACGCGTTCCTGCAGCTGGCGTTCGCGGGTTGCACGAAACTCCGCATCCAGCGCCTGCATGAATTCGTTTTCGCCGGTCGGCAGGATAATCCGGAAATCATAGTCCCGTCCGCGCGCAAGCCGCGATGCGTGCTGATCCGGATGAAATCCAAGCAGCTTGATGGCCGCGTTGACGCGTTCGATGGTGCGCGCATGCACACCATTCCGCCCGTTCACAACACGATCAACCGTTGCAAGACTGACACCGGCTTCTCGGGCGACGTCTTCAAGCGTCATCTTTACCACGAGAATTCTCCTCCGCTTGATATACTAGTTCGGCGAAATGAGGTGTGCAACTCTTTTTGACGGGTTTTGATGGGAATTTTGATGGACGCAATGTTGCCCTGCTGCAACTTGCGTGTCGTGGTGTTGATCGCTGGCGACGATGTGAGCAACGCATGCCTTGAGCAAGGTCACCGTCTCACGACAGTGACCTTGCCCGAATTGTCCGATTGATGCGGAGTTTGACTGTCTAAATTATTCGCCTTTCTCGAAATCGGTGCTGCGGGTGATGGTTTCCCAGGCATCGATCTCATCAACAATCTGATCCAGTTTGCTACGGGCACGGCGCAGCGCATCACTGCCGAGCAGCAGATGAAGAGGTGGATTGTCGGCACGAACCAGGCTGATGATGACCTGTGCTGCGAGATCTGGATTGCCCAGCTGTCGACCCGCGACGGAATCGAAGGCGGCAGAACTCCGTCCAATCGTCTCGGCATAGGCAGCGTCTTCGGCGTCGCTTTTGCGGATTGAGTGAGACGAAAGGAAGTCCGTCCTGAATGCGCCGGGGGCGATGGCCGTTACTTTGATACCAAGCGGTGCGATCTCCAAAGCCAATGCTGATGAAAGGCCTTCAAGCGCATATTTGGCGGCAGCGTAAACGGCCGATCCGGTGGTTGGCGCGCGCCCGGCAATCGAGGTGATGTTGATGATGTGACCGCGGCGCTGCGCGCGGAGGTAAGGCAATGCCGTCCGAATGATCCGGAACGGTGCAAAAACATCGACTGCAAACAGTCTCTCGACATCCGCATCCGATGCCTTCTCCAATGCACCCAGCAGCCCGTATCCTGCATTGTTTACGATGACGTCGATCTCGCCCGCAATTTCAAAAGCTTTTGCTATGCTGGCAGCTGCTGCCTGGCCGTCGACCAGATCAACATTCAGCAAATGCAACGTGCCGCGATCATGATCAAGTTCGAACGACCCCGTACGAACTGTCCCAATCACAGTGTCTCCCTCTGCCAGTGCTGCCGCGGCAAGTGCCTTGCCCAGGCCGCGCGAAATTCCTGTGATGAACCAAGTTGTCATTTCTTTATCCTTTTCAATGAAGCAAAGAGAAAATGGCAGAAAGGCTGCGCCTTTATAATGCGCTAAGAAATTACAGCGCTTGTTAGCTCAGCTAAGTAATGTATGATGCTGAAATGGATATCCTGCTCGCCGGACATGACTACAATCAGCTTCGCGCCTTCATTGCCGTCGCCGAATTTCTGAGCTTCTCCCGGGCTGCCGACAGCCTCGGCGTCTCCCCTTCAGCGTTGAGCCAGATGGTACGCAGTTTCGAGGAACGGGTGGAGATGCGCCTCCTCCACCGGACGACGCGAAATGTGTCACTGACGGAGGCTGGTGAAAATTTACTCCAACGGGTCAGGCCTGCGGCATTCGAACTCGGAAGCGCCGTCGCACAGGCTCGCCGTTCAGGCGAGCACCCTGCCGGCACGGTAAAGGTGCATTCATTCCGATCCGCAGCCCGAAAGCACATCGAACCGATTCTTGCCAGCTTTGCCCAGCGCTATCCCGAAGTGCTGCTCGACATCACGGTGGATGACGAGGTCATTGACATCGTCGCAGGCGGTTTTGACGTGGGCTTGCGCATAGGGGAGGTAATTGAACGCGACATGATCGCCGTTCGTCTGGGATCCGAGCTTCGGCAGGTAGTGGTTGCGACGCCTGATTACCTGGCGCGTCATGGACATCCGGAGCATCCGCGCGATCTCGTCAGTCATCGTTGCATACGTTGGCGCTGGCCGGGCCGGGCTACGCCCTACGCCTGGGAGTTCTTCGAGAATGAAACCTGGTTCAGTGTCTCTGTCGAAGGTCCGTTGATCTTCAGTGACAAGGAAATGGCACTGGGTGCCACTCTCAAAGGAATCGGGATCGGTTTTCCGATCGAGGACACCGTTGTCGATCACATTGCCGAAGGCAGGCTCGTCAGCCTGCTGGATCCCTGGTGCGCTCCGTTTCCAGGGCTATTCCTGTGCTATCCCAGGCAGCGTCATATGGCACCTGCGCTGCGGGTTTTCATCGATGCCGTGCGTGCTGGCGCCTGAATGCTCGGTTTCTGCCAGCGGTCCGCATACCACCGCCCCGTCACATGGTTGTAACGCGATTGGCGCATAGGCGGTGCCAAAGATCGAAAAGCATTGTAAAAGCGGCGCATGACCGACATTCACATCCAGAATCTGACCAAGCGCTTCGGCGAGACGGTTGCTCTCAGAAATATCTCCATCAATTTCCCCGCAGGGTCGTTTACCTCGCTGCTGGGACCCTCCGGTTGCGGCAAGACCACTCTCCTGCGTCTGATTGCCGGGTTCGAAGCACCCGACGATGGCGCCATCGATTTTGGCGACGAGCGGATCGCCGATATGCGCCGCCAGAAAATGCCGGAGGAGCGCGGTGTCGGCGTGGTCTTCCAGTCCTATGCCCTGTGGCCGCATATGAATGTGGCCGAGAACGTCGCCTACCCGCTGAAGACCCGGAAAGTTGCCAAGAGTGAAATCGCGCAGCGCGTCAAAGCGGTGCTGGAAAGCGTCAGTCTCGGCAGTTTCGCCGATCGGCGGATCGAGGAACTTTCGGGCGGCCAGCGGCAACGCGTCGCCCTCGCCCGCTGTCTGGTTGCCGACGCGAAAATCATCCTTTTCGATGAGCCGCTTGCCAATCTCGACATGCATTTGCGTGCTTCGATGATCGAGGCTTTTCGGGATATTCATCGGCGCACCCGCGCGACGATCGTTTATGTCACGCATGACCAGTCGGAAGCGCTGGCGCTCTCCGACCGCATCGCGGTGATGAATGCCGGCAACATCCTGCAGATCGCTGCACCGGTGGAGGTCTATCACTCCCCTGCGGATCAGCGCGTGGCCGGATTTATCGGCCGCGGCACGCCGGTTTCCGGCACGGTTGTCGAGAGGCGGGCGTCATCGGCTCTCGTTGACGTGGCGGGGTATCGTCTTGCAGCGCGGGGCGTTGCCGATGGCTCCGACGCGATCAAGCTGCTGCTGCGCCCCGAAGCTCTCCGTCTCGCCGATGACGGGCTTGCTGCCACAGTACAGGAAAGCACCTATCGCGGTGCCGTCTACGAAACCCGGCTTGAACTGGCCAACGGCGAGCGCCTGACGCTCGACAGTCCCTCGGCGCTGCGCATTGGTGAAACCGTGCATGTCGCCATTGCCGACGCCTGGATCATTCCCGGCTGATCTACCGCCAGGGCAATACACCAGGCGGGAGCTTTTTGCCGAGACGGTCGAGAATTGCCAACAGTACCACGACAATCAGGATTGTCGTCACGGCAATGGCCGCCGCATGGGTACCAAGCCCAGCCTCTTCGAGGCTGAACAACACGACGCCGAGTGTTTCATGCCCGCTTGACCAAAGCAGTGCCGAGACCGTCAATTCGTTGAATGCGCTCATGAAGACAAGCAAAGCGCCTGCAACCGCCGCGGGTGCCGTCAATGGACCGGTGATTGTCATGAGACGGCGCAGCGGACCTGCACCGGACACAGCGGCCGCTTCATTGAGATCGCGCGATAGCTGCCCGATTGCCGTTGTGACGGGTTTCATGGCCAGGGCGAAGAAGCGCATGAGATAGGCAACCAGGATAATCCAAGCGGTGCCGTAGAGGCTGCCGATCAATGGCAGCGGCCGCAGGAATAACAGGATGCAGGCGATGGCCAGCACGATACCCGGCAAGGCATAGGGCAGTTCGATTGCGCCATGCAGGACGCGTTGCGACAGGCGCGAGAAGCGCTCCAGGCCCACGGCGACCGGAATGGAGCCAATGGCGAGGATAAGAGCAGCACTTCCGGCGAGAATGGCCGAGTTCCAGAAGGCGCGGCTGGTGGAAGCCTGCCGGAACAGGACTTCCTCGAAATTGGAGAATGTCAGGGTGGACCAGTTGAGCGGGACGCCGAAAGACGGGATCAATGCCGTGGTTATCAGGGCAAGCACCGGCAGGATCAGCATGAACAGGATGGCGACCCAGCCAAGGGCGGCAAACAGCCAGCGGTAGCGGCCAAGGGTGAATCGTGCCGGTGTGCCTGCCGTAAATCGGTGGTTGACCTTCTTGAGTGCCAGGGCCTGCAGGACGACACCAAGCAAGGCGAGCATGGCAATAAGGACCGAGAGCGCGGCAACCTGCGGCAGCACGCTCGGGCCAACACTGGCGATGCGCAGGTAGATCATCGTCGTCAGGGTGAGATAGTTGACCGGCATGCCAAGCAGAGCCGGAATGCCGAAATTGCCAACACCGGACACGAAGGCAAGCGCCGTGGCCGCAACGAGATAGGGCCGTACCATCGGCAGGATGACCGTCAGGAGCACGCGCAGCGGCGATGACCCGGAAGAACGCGCCGCCTCGACCAGATCGCGCGGAACGCGGGTGAGCCCTGCCCGCAAGGTGATGAAAACAATGGGTGCATGCTGGATGGCATAGAGCAGGATGATGCCATTGCGGCCGAGCAGCGGATTGGACGTGCCCGGCGGCGGTGCAAGACCGAAAGCACCAAGCAGCGTGCTGGATGGCCCGAACAGGTGCAGCCATGACAGGGCCATCACCTGTGGCGCAATCATCAATGGCAGCAGCAGCAGGAAACCGAGGGTCTTGCGCCCCGGCAGGTCGGTCATGGCGATGCCGATGGCAAAAGGCGCGCCAACCACGAGGGCAAGCAGCGCGCCGAAGAAGGCCGTATCCAGGGTGTTGAGCGTGGCCCGCATGACCGAGGCACTGGAAAGCCGTCCGGCCATGGCGGCAAGATCAATCTCGCCGCCGGGCGCGACGGCTGTCACCAGCAGTCGCAGCATCGGCAAAAAGCTCAAAGCAAAGATGATGGCGAGAACCAGCACGGCGGACAATCCGCCATCCCGCCGGAAATAACGCCACAACCGGTATGCCGGGGAACCCGCATGTGTGGATGCGGGTCCGGCATTGTCTATGGAATGTGTAATGGCCAAAGGCGTTTACTGCCCCATCACTTCGCTGAACTTTTCCTTGTTCTTGGTCTCGTTGGCGAGCGCGCCGGCGGCATCGAACTTCATGACCCTGATCGAGGCGCGGTCCGGATAGCCCGCCGGCAAGGCAACGTCGGCACTCGCGGGGATATAGCCCATCTTGGCTGCGAGCTCCTGACCGTCCTTCGACAGGAGGAAGTTGATGAAGGCCTTTGCCGCTTCCGGATTTTTCGCCGTCGACAGGATGCCGGCCGGCTCGGTGACAGCCGAAACGCCTTCCTTCGGGAACACGAACTCGACCGGAGCGCCCTTGGCCTTCTCGCGGATCGGCATGTAGTCGACGATCATGCCATAGAGCTTGTCGCCGCCGCTGACGGCTTTAAGGATATCGCCATTGCCGCCCGCAGCCTGCGCACCATTCTTGGCCAGCTCGGCATAATAGTCCCAACCCTGTTTGAGATTTTCGGTGAGCGTAACGGTGTGGATCAGGGCGGCACCCGATGTCAGCGGACTTGGCATGGTGACAAGACCTTTGGCTTCCGGTTTGGCGAGATCGGCCCAGCTCGTCGGCACAAACGGTGCCTTGGTGTTGTAGACAATGCCTGTCGTGATCAGCTTGGTGGAGAAGTAGGTGCCGTCCTTGTCAATGAGCGCGGCGTCGATACCCGAAGTCTTTGCGTCCTTGAAGGGCAGCAGGCGGCCTTCCTTCTTCAAGCCTTCCATCGTCACCACATCGGCAATCAGCAGAACGTCGGGCTGCGGCTGGCCGGCTTCGATTTCGGCGCGCAGCTTGGCCATGATCTTGGGCGTTCCGTCGCGCACCCATTCAACCTTGATACCGGGGTTCTTTGCCATGAATGCATCGGCGGTTTGCTGCGCATCGGTGTTGGGCTGGCTGGTATAAAGGACAAGTTTGCCATCTGCGGCAAACACCGGCTGAAGACCGGCGGCAAGCAAAACGGAAGCGATGAGAATGCGGCGCATGATAACCCCTTTTGTCAGGACGAGACGAACCCGCTTTGATTTTTGCAGGCTCATAATGATCGGTCACCCCTATACAAGCCGGATAACGGTTCTATGACATCTAGACAAAAGTTGTAAGGTTTTCATCGAGCGAATTGGCCCGGAAAACCCCGTCAAAATTTTTTACTTGTCATCCCGCTGTTATAAACAGACAGTACAAAGAAAAAAATTGCACAGCTGCGCAATGGGATGGAAAATGACTGAACCTGCTTTCCTCAAAGTCGAGCGAATGAGCGTGGGGTATGGCCCGACGACAGTACTCGACAATCTAGACCTCGACATTCACAAGGGTGAATTCGTGGCGCTTCTCGGCTCGTCCGGTTGCGGCAAGACAACGCTTCTGCGGACGATCGCCGGCTTTTCCAAGCCGTTCAGCGGTTCCATCCAGGTTGCGAACCGCGATGTCACCCAGATGCCGCCGGACAAGCGCGGCATGGCGCTGGTGTTCCAGTCCTATGCGCTGTGGCCGCACATGACCGTTGCCCAGAATATCGGCTATGGGCTGAAGCTGCAGAAGCGCTCCAAGGATGTCATCGACGCGCGGGTCAACGAGATGCAGAACCTGCTTGGCCTTGGCGGTCTCGGCGCCCGCAAGCCGGCTCAGCTTTCCGGCGGGCAGCGCCAGCGCGTGGCGCTCGGCCGGGCGCTGGCCATCGATCCGGAAATCCTGCTGCTGGACGAGCCGCTTTCCAACCTCGATGCCCGTATCCGCCTGACGGTACGCCACGAGATCCGGTCGCTGCAAAAGCGGCTTGGCATCACCGCCATTCACGTCACGCATGACCGCGAGGAAGCCATGGTGATGGCTGATCGTATCGTCATCATGAATGCCGGCCGGATCGAACAGCAGGGAACGCCTGAAGACGTCTACAACAAGCCTGCATCGCTGTTCGTTGCTGCGTTCATGGGCGCGGAAAATGTTCTGTCCATGCAGGCGCGCGTCAACGGCGCGCAGATTGAACTGGCGGAAGGCGCGTTCAATCCCTCGACGGTCACGGCATTGTCTGGTCGTGCGCTTGCCAGCGGGCCGGTGCAGCTGCGTTTTCGTGCCGAAGCCGCCCGCCTTGCCGGCAGCGGCGATACGGTTTCTGCCGAGCCAGGTGCGCTCGAACTGCGCGGCCGGATTGCCAGCGTCAGCTATCCCGGCGGTCACTGGCGCCATGCCGTGCGGCTGGGCAATGACGAAATCCTAGTCGATGCGGATACCGCCTTTGCCGAGGGAGAAACCGTCAAGGTGCATATCCCAGCGCATTCGCTTTTCATTTTCAACGCGCCGCAGGTTGCTGCGGCCGCACATGCCCATTGAGGACAGGTGGCCGGTCCGCTGGTCCCTGCCCCATAGACTGCCAAAACAAAACATCCATGCTCAACGGGAGTTCACGATGAAAACGTTACTACAGGCTTCACTTATCCTCGGACTGGCGGCCACACCTGCGGCTGCCGGTGACCTCACCGTGTTGACGGCGGGTGACCAGAACATGGTCGATTACGTCAATGATTACCTCGCCCCGATCTTCGAAAAGGAAAATCCGGGCACCAAGGTGCGTGTTGTCGGCACGGGCCCCGGCGATGCCGGTTCGCAGAAGATCGTCGAGCGGTTCGACGCGCAAGCCAAGGCCAACACGGAAAAATGGGATGCTGACGTGGCCGTCGTCCACGAGAAGTTCGCCGGTCCCATGGTCAAGGAAGGCTATCTGGAATCCTACCGTGCAAAGATTCCTTCCGGCGTCATGGTGACAAGCGACAAGGCAAAAATGGCGCTGGGCGCCAATGTCGACGGTTATGTCATGCCGATGTTCTCCAGCCAGACGGCTATCGCCTACAACCCTGCGCTGATCCCCAACCCGCCGAAGAGCTATGAAGAGCTGGTTGCCTGGGCCAAGAAGAACCCGAAGCAGTTCGGTTACAACGGCATCAAGGGCGGTGCCTCGGGCGTCAGCTTCGTCATGGGCTGGATTTATGCCTTCGGCGATGGCGATGCCAAGAAGCTGATGAACGGTCCGTTCGAAGAAGCGGAAACCAAGAAGTGGGACAAGGCATTTGCCGGTCTGAAAGATTTCACCACCAACGCCACCCTGACGCCGGGCAATGCCGGAACGCTCGACATGCTGAGCCGCGGCGAAATCGCCATGGGCCCGGTCTGGGTGGATATGTTCTATTCCTGGAAGGCAGACGGCAAGCTTCCACCGGAAATGAAGCTGTTCCTGCCTGCTCCCGGCATGCCCGGTCAGCCGATGCACTATGTCATCCCTGCCAAGAGCCCGAACACAGCTCTGGCTGAAAAGTTTGTTGCCCTTGCCACCAGCCCGAAGGTTCAGGCTGAAGGCATCGTCAAGCGCTTCAACTGGTATCCTGGCATCGATGCGAAATATGTGCAGCCGGAACTTGACAAAGCCAGCTGGGACAAGCTCTTCGTCGATATTTCCCCGGAAGATCTTGCCACCAAGGCCAAGCCCTTCCCGATTGCTAAGTACAATTCGGCAATTCTCGAAGCATATGAGCGCAACGTAGCCAACTAATAGCGCGTGCCCTTCGGACCACCGGCCCACACCGGTGGTCCCCTCCCCTCTTCTGGAATATGCCGATGCAGAAACGCCTTCTCGCCATTCTTCTCGTGATCCCGGCACTGGTCATGATCGTGCTGTTTTTCATCGTGCCGCTTGGCGCGTCGATTGTCGGTGCCTTCGTTGTCGGCGATAGCTACGGCATCGGGAATTTTTCCAAATCCTTCGAGCTTTACTCCAGCGACATGATTTTCACGCTGCTGATCGTCGGCGTTTCCACCCTGCTGATCGGCTTTTTCTCGATCGCCATCGGCGGCTATCTCACGCTGGGCGAGAATCCGCGTGCTGTCGCCGTACTGCGCTGGCTCTACCGCTGGCCCATGTTCATTCCATTTATCGTCGTGGGTCAGATCCTGCGCACATTCCTTGCCAAGAATGGTCTGATGAACAATATCCTTGTCAGCCTGGGCGTGCTGACGCCGCTTCAAACGGTTGGCTTTCTTGACTGGCGCGGCATTGTCATCGCCTTCGTCTGGAAGCAGACACCATTTGTGACGCTGCTGGTTGCGGGCGCGATGGCCTCGCTCGACCGCAGCACCATTGAAGCCGCGCGCAATCTTGGCGCCTCGCGGCTGCGCATCCTCATCGAAATCATTGTCCCGCAAATCGCGGGAACCCTGCTGGTCGGTCTTATCCTCTCCTTTGTCACCATGATGTCGGTGCTTTCGGTGCCACTGATGATCAATGCGCAATCCCCCACCATGCTGACCGCCGATATTGCATTCCGCATCAATGCCCATGGCGACTATGGCGTTGCCAATGCGCTCGGCATGATATCGCTGCTGCTGACGGCCGGTGTCGCACTGGTCTATCTGCGCCAGTCAGTGAAGGAGCGTTCATGATGACCCGGATCGATTTTTGGTGGGTTCCCCGCGCGCTCGTCCTTGGCCTGCTCGCCTTTGTGATTTTCGGGCCGCTGACCAATCTCCTGCTGTGGACCGTCGCGGAGAAATGGTATTTTCCGCATATGCTGCCGCTGGAATATGGTTTCAGCTTCTGGCAGCGGGTGTTCTCGACGCGCGGCAATGCCATGGAATCGCTGGTGACGAGCATTGTCGTGGCCAGCCTGACCGTGGTGGTGGCCCTCGCACTGGCCGTTCCCGCCGGTTACGCGCTGTCGCGGCTGAAACTGCCGTTCCGCAGCCTGATCCTGCTCGCCTTCCTCATTCCGCAGGCTTTCCCCAATCTGCCCGTCTATGTGAACATCGCGCGGTTCTTCTACCAGATTGGCCTGAACGGCACGATCATGGGCGTGGTGCTGGTGCATGTCACCCATGGTCTCGTCTATGCGGTGTGGATTGCCACGGCAGCGTTCTCCGCCGTGCAGATCGATCTGGAGGAAGCCGCTCGGTCCATTGGTGCCGGTCCCCTGCGCGCCTTTCGTGACGTGACCCTGCCTCTTGCGGCGCCCGGGCTTCTCGCCAGTGCTATTTTTGTGTTTCTGGAGTCTCTGGATGAGTTTACCGGCAGCTATTTCGTCGGCGCGCCCGATGTGAACACGCTGCCGCTATTGCTCTATACGGCAGGGTCTGGCGGCAACTATCAGATTGCATCGATCACCGCGCTGCTGCTACTCATCCCGTCTATCGGCTTTATGCTGGTGGTGGAGCGATTCTTGCGCGCCGATGTGCTGTCCAAGGTGGGACACTAGAGGAAGAAGCATGGATTCGAACGGCGACGATCTACCGAAGAAGACCCAGCACTATGTCAGTGCCGTCGAGGTGGCAAGAAAGGCTGGCGTGTCCCGCTCTGCGGTGTCGCGGGCGTTCACACCCGGTGCCAGTGTTTCTGCCAAGAAACGCGAAAAGATCATGGCTGCCGCCGAGGAGCTCGGCTATCAGGTCAACGATCTGGCACGGGGTCTTTTGGCAAGAACAAGCCGGCTGGTCGGCCTTGTCGTTACCAATCCGGAACTGGGCTACCGCTCGCATCTCGTCGCAGCCTTGACCAAGGCGCTGATCCATCGCGGCAGCGTACCCATCGTCATCAATACAGGCCGCACGGAAGAGGAACTTGTCGCGGCGCAAAAAACGCTGTTCGGCTACCGCGCCGAGGCAACGATCATTCTGTCCGGTTCTCCCCCCTCCTCTTTCGTCGAGCTGGCGCGGCGCAACGGTCAGCCGCTCATCGTGCTCGGGCGGTCTGAAACCGGGGCCGATGACGTCAATATCGACAACGAAGGCGCAGGCCGCGAGGCTGCCCGGGTTTTCCTTGCCAATGGATTGACGGCATTGGGCTTTGCCGGAACCGTGTCCCGTACGCCGACGACCGTCGAACGCGAGAACGGCTTCTGCCAGGAAGCGGCTGCGCATGGTGCGACCGTCATCATGGGGCATGGCGGCAATTCCGATTATGCGGGCGGGCAGGAAGCGGCGCGGCAGCTTTTTGCCGGCAGCGAACACCCGCAGGCCGTATTCTGCGTCAACGATCTGGTTGCCTTTGGTCTTATCGATCATGTGCGGCGGCACACAAGCCTGAGGATTCCGGAGGACCTGTCCGTCATCGGGTTTGACGACATACCGGAAGCGGCTTGGGAAACCTACAATCTCACGACCTTCCGCCAAGACCCGGCTGTCATGGCTGCACACGCCGTGGCCCTGCTCGACCAGCGGCAGGCCGAGCCGGATTGCCCGCCCATGCACGACCGGCTGAACACGCACATTGTTGTGCGTGGCAGTGCCCGCATCCCCCATTCATTCAAGCCCTGATACGTCCGAGACATTCCATGAAAATTATCCAGGTTACCGATCTGCATCTCGTCACGCCGGGCGATATTCTGTGTGAGCGTGATCCGCTGAAGAATCTTCAGGCCTGCATCGCCGACATCAACGAGAACCATGCGGATGCAGAACTGGTGATTTTCACCGGCGATCTCAGCGATAACGGTCATGAGGACAGCTACCAGGCATTGGCGGGTGAACTGGAGAAGCTCATTCCGTCGTATAAACTGCTTCTCGGCAATCACGACAACCGCAGCGCATTTCTGCGGGTTTTCGATTCCGTCACGCCGGAGGACGGTTTCGTCCAAAGCGTGGTCGATACGGCGGAGGGGCGCCTGATCCTGCTCGACACCCTATCGGAAGGTTTTGTTGAAGGGCGTCTGGATGAAACCCGGCAGGCCTGGCTGAAACGGCGTCTGGCCGAGGCGGCCGGCCGGCCGGTGTTCCTCTTCCTGCACCATCCCCCCTTCCCTATTTTCCTGCCGCTCCTCGATGGGCTCGGACTTGTCGAATCGGAAGCGCTTCATGCCTTGCTGCGCGAGCATGGCAATGTCAGGCATATTTTTGTCGGCCATGCGCACAGGCCGGTGGCGGGCAGCTGGCGCGGCATTCCTGTGAGCGTCATACGCGGCACCAATCACCAGACGGCACTGGATTTTTCACCCGACAGGATCATGACGACGCTCGAGCCGCCGGCCTATGCCGTTGTGTTTGTCGATCAGGATACCGTGATCGCCCATTTTCACGATTTTCTCGATCGCACGGCCGCCTATCGCTAGGGGGTCGCCGGTCGGCTGCCCGCCGCGCGGGAGGATTTCTCCTATGCTATTGTATTCGTTTGTAAAAAGGAAATATATTGGATATATTTTCGGCAGGTTCCGGTTTCTTGCAGAAGCAGTAGCCCAATGCTTGCGCGCGCTGGTCGAGTTCTTCTCTGATCCCGTCGAGGATCGGGCCGCAATAGACCGGAGGATAGCAGTGAGACGAATTTACCGCACGTTCCGGTGATGTGAACATGAGGGTTCCGGGTTCCAGGAACGTGACCCGGTTGCCAAGATCGAGGTAGCTTTCCGCATAGGCGCCTTCCGCGATCAGCACGCCATGCCGCTCCAATTCGATATGGTAATAAATGAATGGTTCGAGCGTTGCGTTCTGCGTGATGGACGTGCCGTTGATGAGGAACTTTGCCGGGACAAGCGACCCATTCAGAAACAGGCAATGATCCGGCGACACATGGAGGTCGCGGTTCGGTGCGCCGCGACCAAGCGCGCCCGGACGGATGCGGATAGGTGCATGATCGCGCAGCTTGTCGATGGTTCTGGGATCGATCCTGCGGCTTCCGATCCAGATGATGGGTACGGCTTCGCCGTTCATCGTATAGACCAGATTGCCGATCCGGAGCCTTTCAACGGCTATCTCCCCTGCCGGTGTGGAGATCAGCGTTCCCGCGACAAAACAGGGTGTTGTGATAGTGATCTGACCGTCATTATCCACCCGGGCAAAGTCGAATTTGGCAGCGGGATCGATTATGAACTTTGCGCCCGCACCGAGCACTGTTCCGACTGTGTCAGTGACATCTTTGACTGCCGTTGTAACCGTCTTCACAACCTTCGACAGAAGGTCGGTTTTTTGCGCAGGCGCAGGCTCGGTGGTCTTTCCCGTCTTGAAGAGAAGTGTGTCACCCTTCAGTTCGGCGGAGGTTGCGCCATCCACTTTGATCTTGTCGCCTCCGTGGAGATTGATGATTTCGATGGGGCTGGCCACGTTGATACCGAGATTGCCGGGCTGGTATTCGAATGTGCCAGTGCCGTCTGAATAGCCAAAATCGACGATCGTCGAGTTCGCAAGGTTAACGGCGGCAGGCGGCGCACTGAGGGTGAGTGTACAGTCTTTTCCTATTCCATAGGTGATGTGTCCGAGCGCTTTCACATCAAGTCCGGCTGGGTTTACCGTCAGATGGGCGCCGTCGACGAGGTCAATTCTTGCGTTGGCAAGAGCCTTGATATCCACAGTATGGCTGTCCAGCGTTTGATTGCCGCCGTCAATAGCATAGTGATGATCCGCGATTGGTATCAGCCAGTCGGGTAATGGAATAGGCGTCGGTTGATTGACCATGCTTCTGTTTCCTTCTGACAATGGACTGGTGATGAAAATCAAACGGGCGTGGCTCTTTCCGCTCCGGCGCGGAGATGAGCGCGGAGGTCGATGGACGGCTTCTGTCCGTAAATTTCGCGATAGGTGGCGGCGAAGCGCGCCGGGTTTGAAAACTGCAGACTGCTCGCGACATCGGTGACGGTTCTCGCCTTGCCCATCTTGATCAGGTCATGCGCCTCTGCGATGCGGTAATGCGACAGAATTTGGATTGGCGTTGCGTCACGGAAATGTCGGAATATTCGCTGCAGTGTTCGCGTACTGCACCCCGCGGCACCCGCGATATGATCGACCGTTACCGGAACGTAGAGATTGTTGCGGATGAATTCCTCGGCACGGCGAAGCTGTCTTGGGCATGGCTGCCGTGTGGAAGGATCGCCATGGCAAAGATTGTGCGGCGCTGACGCATAGAGCTGAGCGATCAGCAATTGCTCGTAGCTCATGACCAGCGGCGGCGTCTCCCCCTCCCCTTTCCTGAAAAGCAGATGATTGAGCGTGCGGTACAGGCTGGACACGGCGTGCCTGCGGAAATCGGCGACAGCCGCAAACCGGGGCTCATGAAAGCAAAATTGTCCCGACCACAGGCCAAACTGATTGCGCAACAGGGAGAGTGGAATCTGGAATGCGAGCCAGCGACACCCCTTGGTCATTTTGAGCGAAGCGGCAGGGTCGTTGATGATGGCTCCGGTGCAGCCGTCCGGGATGAGCGACGCGAGGCGCGATCTGGTGTTGCCGCATTCGATCACACCGCTGAGCACAAAAACATAAAGGAGGTGGTCTGCCTTTCCGTCCGAAACGATTTCCATCGGATGGGAGGTCGAACCTTTCAGGACCTGTGTCTCATTGAGGCGGTAGATCTCGTCCAGGGGTAAACGAGGAAACATTGCGGGTCTCTCGGCAACCGGTGTTCCCGTGGCGGGCATTTGTGCCGGAGAATGGGGCAGGCGGTCGCGAGCAGGATTGTCATTCCGAATTGTATCGAACATTGCTTCAATCCTTGAAAAACAGATGGTGATTGAAATCGATGCGTCAGACAAAATACAATTTTAAATAGAATATATTTCATACGTAATTTTAGGTTGTATTGTTAGCTAGGGATCGCTGCCGCGTAAATGCAACTTTAGTACAAGGGAATTATTTGCCATGAATCGCACTGTTTCTGGAAAGAAACAGTTGAAGAGCACCTGAATTCAGGAACTGATTGTTCTGCGGGGTCTTTGATTGATGATAGGTTGGCGCCCTTTGCAGGAGTCGCCGAGGCGACCCGATTCCTTGTGTTCCCCTTAGCGAGATAGTTGAAATGAGCAAGCCATCTTCTGGTCCTATACCGGCCGGTCCAAAGCCCTTTTACCGTTCATTTGGTTTTCAGGTTATTGCCGCGATGATCATCGGGCTCCTGCTCGGCCTCGTCGCCCGTAATCTTGGCCCCGATGCAGCAGGCAATCCGAATTGGCTCAGCGTAACGCTGCAGACCGTCGGATCAATCTTCGTGCAACTCCTGCGGGCACTGGTTCCGGCGCTGATTTTCACCGCGATCGTGGCGAGCATCAGCAACCTGCGCGCCCTCAACAATGCAGCCGCTCTTGTCTGGCAAACGCTGCTGTGGTTCGCCATTACGGCGCTCGTGTCGGTGGTGATCGGCATTGCGCTTGGACTTGTTATCCAGTCCGGAATCAATTCCAGCGTCCTTGCCTCTGCCGCATCCGTTCCGTCGTCGACAGGCTCGTGGCTCGATTTCCTGAAAGGGCTCGTTCCTGCCAACATGCTCGGTCTGCAGGCGTCGACCAAAGTGACCGGCGGTTCGGCGAGCACGTATCTGTCGTTCAACGTACTGCAGATCGTCATCATCTCCATTGTGGTTGGGGTCGCGGCGCTGCGCGTCGGATCGGTGGCTGAGCCATTCCTTGATTTCAATCGCGCGTTGCTGGCTGTGGTGCGGAAGATTCTCTGGTGGGTGATCCGCTTGACGCCAATCGGAACGATCGGGCTTCTCGGCACGGCGGTGGCGCAGTATGGCTGGGAAACGCTGGCACAGTTGGGTTGGTTTTCCGCTGCGGTCTACATCGGTCTTGGACTGGTGCTTTTTGTGGTCTATCCGATCGTGCTTCTGGCCAACGGTCTCAATCCGGCCCGGTTTTTCGCGGGAGCCTGGCCGGCGATCCAGCTTGGTTTTGTCTCCCGCTCATCGATCGGAACCCTGCCGGTCACCGAAGCCGTGACGGAAGGCAATCTTGGGGTGCCGCGGGAGTATGCGGCGTTTGCCGTGCCGCTGGGAGCGACGACAAAAATGGATGGCTGTGCTGCCATCTATCCGGCCATCGCCGCAATCTTCGTTGCGCAGTTCTACAACGTACCGCTGGGTGTTCAGGAGTATCTTCTGATCGCCTTTGTATCGGTCATCGGTTCCGCGGCGACCGCCGGGCTGACCGGCGCGATTGTCATGCTGACATTGACGCTCTCCACGCTGGGTTTGCCCTTGCAGGGTGTCGGGCTTTTGCTGGCGGTTGATCCGATTTTGGATATGGGCCGCACGGCGGTGAATGTTGCGGGGCAGGCATTGATTCCGACGATCGTCGCCAAGCGACAGGGAATTCTCGATCAGGACCGTTATGACAGCACGACGACGATTGACGTCATTGATCCGGCCGCCATGCCCGCTGCAGCCTGAGGATATCTGTAGTTGGACAAGGCGCGGCAGCGATGCCGCGCTTTCTTTTTGGCGTTGACAGCTGTCAACTGCCTCCCGATTCGGGGTAGCGGTTGGACAGCACATGGTTGTGAACGCGCACCGACCATGCCAGTTGCAGGGTGATTCTGGAATCAGTTGACAGCTGTCAACCCGTTGAATCCCTACACGCGCGCCTTATGGTTAAAATACATCGCGGGCGATTCACTCTTTGTAAACCACACTTCCATAGAGTTTTACGCAATTGCCACAGTTGTAAGCGAGTACCGAGTTGTCCAAGCGTAATCAGGCAGTCAACCATAGTCTGCACACTCCCGCCATCTCCCGGCGCCATCTCTTGCTGGGCGCTGGCTCCCTCGCAGTTCTCGGCGTATCCGGATGCTCGCAGACATTCGAGCTTCCCGATATGAGCGTTGACACCATGTCGACCGGCAGTATTCGGCCGCAGATCAGCGTGGATAAATCCATCACGGTTCCCGACGTTATGTACGCCGCGGTGCAGGAGGGGCCGTATTCGCTCCCGGCGATTCCCTATCAGAAGGTTCCGGCCGAGTTCCGGCGGCAGATCGTCGTTGATCCGACAGGCGAGCAGCCGGGGACAATCGTCGTGCGCTTGCAGGAGCGCTTCCTCTATCTGGTACAGCCGGGCGGTGATGCCATCCGCTACGGCGTTGGCATTGGCAAGGCCGGGTTCCTGTGGAGCGGCCGCGCCAACATCCAGTATAAGAAGGAATGGCCGCGGTGGACGCCGCCGCGCGAGATGATCCAGCGTAAGCCCGAACTGGTGAAGTTCGAAAACGGCATGGAACCCGGACCGCAGAATCCGTTGGGTGCGCGCGCGCTCTACATCTACAAGGATGGTGTCGATACAGGCTATCGCATCCATGGATCGCCGGAATGGTGGTCGATCGGAAAGTCCATGTCATCCGGCTGCGTGCGTCTCATCAATCAGGATATTATCGATCTCTATAGTCGCGTGCCTGGCAAAGCCACGGTTGTCGTGGGGTAGGGGAAACACCCAGGGATCATTGCAGAACTGGATATCAGGCCGGGACCTATCGTCTCCGGCCTGATCGCTTTCATGGGCATGCCTGTGCGCGTGGGGTTCAGGCGCGGATGAGCCCGAGCTTGCGTGCTCTGTCCATGAGGTTCTTGACCGATGATGCCGCCCAGCGGGCCGCGCCGCGCGGCGTCCGCTCGTGCATGGCTTCAAGCTGACCGGCGATATCGCGCAAGGTCAAATCCGGGTTGGCATTGGCAATGCCGGTCACCAGCATCATCAGCCGATCCTCCGGCGTGCGGCGAGGGGAGGGGGCTATCAGGCGCGCATCCGCAAGCCCCTCATTGACGAGCAGTCGTACCGAGCGGCGCAAGCGATCGGCATTCCAGATTTGTCCGGTCTGATGGCGCAGGCTGCGAGCCACCTCGTCCCAGGGGTGTTCGGGACGCATGCGCCGCACGATGGGCAGCCAGGATGACATCCCAGCCGTCAGGTCCGCCAGATGGCCACGCCTGCGCGCCGCGGAGAGCTTTGCCAATGCCTCTGGCTGCTTCTCACGTAGGCCGGGATTGCCGGGAAGCCTGCCCCGCGCACGGGCGGCATTGATCCCCGCCTTGGTACGTTCGGAAATCAGGGCGCGTTCCAGCTGGGCCACGGCGCCGAGAACCTGCAGGGAAAACATGCCTTGCGGCGTCGAAGTATCGATGGGGTCATGCAGCGACCGGAAATGCGCACCCTTTTCCTCCAACTGTTCGATGACGGTCAGGAGATGACTGACGGACCGGGCCAGCCGGTCGAGGCGTACTACGACCAGCACGTCACCGCGCTTGATCTCCCGCAGGAGGCGGGCGAGGACGGGGCGGGCGCGCGATGCACCCGAGCCATGCTCTTCGAAGATGGTGCCGCAGCCCGCGGCCCTCAGTTCCAAAAGCTGGGCATCATTGGCCTGTTCTTCCGTCGAGACGCGGGCGTAGCCAATCAAGATGGGTCTGGATGCTGCGGTCATGGCCGCGATCCTAGCAATCATCCTGCAACTTGCAATGCCAGACGAGGGGATTGGGCGGTACTCCCATCCCGCAAATGGGAGTGCCGGGAGGCCCTCATGATGGGCGCCGGGGCATGCCATCCATGCAAGGGGAGGGGGTGGAAAAGGCAAATAACTTATCCACGTACACTCCGGGTCTGCTATAATTCCTGCTGGATCGGCCGCCAGGAGCGCCGTGCTAGTCCATCATGCAGAAATTAAATCTGCTTTGCCTGCGCTTTTGATAATATTATTCAATAAATACAATGATATTCGCTCAAATGGCATCTATAGTACCATGCGCATTCCGGAGCATGACAGCTCTCGCGTTGGCCCCATATTCTCATGGTTTGACGCGTCTTCAAACAGTTTTTCGACAAGGTTGGCCCGATACTGAAATCGAGTCCCTGCAGAGGCCTTCTTGAAGGATAGATGAGCCAGTTTGGGTCGTTGCACCGATTTTGACGTAAGTACAGCAAGACGACCAGCGGCAACGAGGCAAGACATTCGCTCACCGCTGAACAAAATGGCCTTTCGTCACTTCCACGTAGTCACGCTGCGGTACTTTGTAGCCAACCGGGCGCACCGGACTTTTCAACTCACTGATTACGGTGTTGCGTTTGATGGCCCGCCGCGCCGGATCAGGCACGGGAACGGCATTCATCAATGTCTTCGTATAGGCGTGTTGGGGATTATCGAAAACCGCCGCGCGCGGCCCGATCTCTACAATCTCGCCCAGATACATGACGGCCACGCGGTGGCTCACCCGTTCGACGACCGCCATGTCATGCGAAATAAACAGGAATGACAGGTTGAAATCCTGCTGCAGGTCGAGGAGCAGATTGACCACCTGCGCCTTGATCGACACGTCGAGCGCGGAAACGGACTCGTCCGCAACGATGACTTTGGGGTCGAGCGAAAGTGCCCGGGCAATGGCGATGCGCTGGCGCTGCCCGCCGGAAAATTCGTGCGGATAGCGGGAGAACATGTCGGCGGACAGGCCAACGCGCTCAAGCAGATCCACGGCTTTCTCGCGGGCCTGTTTCTGGGTTCCCAGCCGATGGACGATGAACGGCTCTGCGATGGTCGCACCGACGCTCATGCGCGGGTTGAGGCTGGCGAAGGGATCCTGAAAGATCATCTGGATGCTCTTGCGCATGGTGCGCAGGGCGATCTGGTCAAGGTTGAGGACATTGGTACCGTCGAGGATCACCTCGCCGCTGTTGGGCTGCACGAGACGGGTGATGGACCGGCCGGTGGTTGACTTCCCGCAACCGGATTCACCGACAAGGGACAGTGTCTCGCCCTGGAACAGGTCAAATGACACGTTCTCGACCGCGTGAACCGCGCCGGTCTTGCGCGAGAACAAGCCTGAACGGATATCGAAACGGGTGGTCAGGTTCCTGACTTCAAGGATCGGCGTTTTGCGCTTGTCGACCGTATCGGCCACCGGGGCTGGAACGGTGGTCTCGCCGGTTTGAATGTCGACAATAGGGAAGCGCAGTGGCCAGTGCTGCCCTTTCATTGAACCGAGGCGAGGCACGGCTGAAAGCAGCGCCCGCGTATAGGGATGCTTGCCGCGATGGAAGATATCGGCGGTGAGGCCGCTCTCGACCGCTTCGCCGCGATACATCACAATGGTGCGATCCGAGATTTCAGCGACCACACCCATGTCATGGGTGATGAAGAGGACCGCCATGCCTTCCTCTTCCTGCAGCACCTTGATCAGATCGAGGATCTGTCCCTGGATCGTCACATCGAGAGCCGTCGTCGGTTCGTCGGCAATGAGGAGCTTGGGGCGGCTTGCAAGCGCCATCGCAATCATAACCCGCTGGCGCATCCCGCCGGAGAACTGGTGCGGATATTCGTCGAAGCGCGCTGCGGCATTGGGAATGCGGACCTTTTCCAGCAGGCGTATCGTTTCGGCCCGCGCCTCCGCCGGTGTCATCGCGCGGTGACAGGTCAAGGCTTCCGAGATCTGCCGCCCGATGGTGAAAATCGGATTGAGGCTGGTCATCGGCTCCTGAAAGATCATCGCAACATCGTTGCCGCGGATATCGCGCATCTGCCGGTCGGAGCGTGAAAGAAGGTTCTTGCCGTTGAGAACGATATTGCCCTCGATGCGGCTGGTTGCCTTTGCCAGCAGACGCATGACGGAGAGCGATGTAACGCTTTTCCCGGAACCGGATTCACCGACAATGGCGACGGTCTCGCCCGGCATGACCCCGAAGGACACGTCGCGCACCACGCTTTTCCAGCTGCCGTCGACGAGGAAGGATGTGGTGAGCCCTTCGACAGACAGCACCGGTTTGGCTGTCTCTCCGGAAGAGTGGTTGGTTGAAGGAGCCGTCACAGGGTTCACCGTCATCCTGTCAGCGTCCTGCCGCATAGGCCTGCATCAGGCGCGGGGTGGCAGCGGCACGCAACAGCCCGTCCGCTTCGCGTTTTGCCGCGGTCAGGCGGCCCACGGTCCACGGGTCTGCGGGGGTGATCAGGTGGCCCTTCTGCTTGAGTGCGTTCAACGCATCGGCTCCGATACTGGTCTCGATGGTGATGTTTCCAAGCTCGCTCGTGCGCGGATAGAAGGAGCTTGGGAAATGCGCCGTGTGGAACAGCGGCTGGTCGATTGCTTCCTGCAGGTTGAGGCCGTGATGGATGTGGCGCAGGAAGAACGGCAGCTGCCATTGATCCTGCTGGTCGCCGCCGGGGGTGCCGAAGGCCATGGCCGGCCGTCCTTCGAAAAGGGCGATGGTGGGGGTAAGCGTCGTGCGGGGCCGCTTGCCGGGCGCAAGCGATGTCGGCAGGCCCTCCCGCAGCCAGAACATCTGCGCGCGCGAGTTGAGACAGAAGCCGAGACCGGGAATGATGGGCGAAGATTGCAGCCAGCCGCCGGACGGGGTGACGGAGACCAGATTGCCCTCGCGGTCGATCACGTCGATATGGACCGTATCCCCGCGCTTTTCCGACAGGTGCGCCATGGTCGGCTCATAGACAACGCCGCCGCCCATGCCTTTCAACATGTGCATGGTCAGGTCATACTGCGCATCAAAGCCGGGTATCCTGCCGGGTTGAAGCGTGCGGGAGGCTTCTCCCGTGATCAGCTTGCGGCGTTCATCCGTGTAGGCATCAGACAGAAGATGGTCTATCGGCACATCGGCATGCTTTGGATCGCCGTAGTAGACTTCTCGGTCCGCATAGGCGAGTTTCATCGCCTCGACCACCGTGTGCACGAACTCCGCGCCATTTGGGTCCATGGCCGCAATGTCAAAACCTTTCAGCAGCGCAAGCGATTGCAGCAGGGCGGGTCCCTGGCCCCATGGGCCTGTCTTGGCAACGGTCCAGCCGTGGTAATCGTAGGTTTGCGGTGCTTCGATCGTCGCGCGCCAGTTCACCATATCGTCGGCGGTCAGGACTCCCCTGTGGCGACTGCCGCTGGCGTCCATGACTTCGGCGCTGTGCAGATAGTCTGCAATATGCTCGGCAACGAAGCCGCGATAAAACGCATCGCGCGCTGCCTCGATCTGGCTTTCGCGTTCCGTCCTGCTTTCGGCTTCGGCAATGATGCGTTTCCAGGTTGCTGCAAGGACCGGGTTCCTGAAATTGGAGTGCGGCGCCGGTGCCGTGCCGCCCGGCAGCCATGTGGCGAAGGAGGTCGGCCATTCCTTGCGGAAGAATTCGCCCAAACCGCTGATGGTCGCGGCGACACGCGGCAGAACCGGATGACCATTCTCGGCGTAGTAGATCGCCGGTTCCAGCACGTCCCGTACCGACATCGTGCCATAGTCGCGCAGCATCAGCATCCAGCCATCGAATGCGCCGGGTATGACGGTGGCCAGCAGGCCATCGCCGGGGATGAGGTCCAGACCTTCACGCTTGTAATGGTCGATTGTCGCGCCTGCCGGCGCCGGTCCCTGTGCGCAGATGACTTCGACCTTGTTCTTCTTCTTTGAGTAGAAGACTGCCGGCATGTCACCGCCTGCGCCGTTCAGATGCGGCTCCACCACCTGCAGAACCATGCCTGTCGCCACGGCCGCATCAAACGCATTGCCGCCTTTTTCCAGAATGCTCATGCCAACGGCGGTGGCGATCCAGTGGGTCGATGTCACAACGCCAAAGGTTCCAAGAATCTCGGGTCGGGTGGTGAAACGGGTCATTGCATTGTCCTTTCAGATATTATGCTTCGCGCGGATCGAGGGCGTCGCGCAGGCCGTCGCCAAGAAGATTGAAACCGATAACAACGAGAAAGATGGCGGCACCCGGCCACATGGCCATCCAGGGTGCCTGGGAGAGGAAGTTCTTGGCGACATTGAGCATCGAACCCCAGCTGGGCGCGGGGGGCTGTTGCCCAAGTCCGAGGAAGGACAGGCTGGCCTCGGCAATGATGGCGGTCGCGATGGTCAGGCTCGCCTGTACGAGCAGCGGCGAGAATACGTTTGGCAGGATGTAGCGGGTGATGATCCGGTAGTGCCCGAGCCCGACGGAGCGCGCCCCTTCCACATAGTCTTCGGTTTTCACGGTCAGCACCTGTCCGCGGGTCAGCCGGACGAAAAGCGGCATGGCGGAAAATCCGATGGCGATCATCGCATTGCCAAGGCTTGGTCCGAGAAAGGCGGCCAGCGCAATGGCCGTGATGAGGAACGGCATGGCAAGAAATGCCTCGGTGATGCGCGAAATGATGATGTCGATCCAGCCGCCGAAGTAACCGGATATCAGTCCGAGCGGCACGCCGACGGCAACGGCGATGCCCACCGAGAATACGCCGGCCATCAGCGAGGCGCGGGCGCCCCAGATCATGCGCGAAAGAATGTCCCGTCCGATATCGTCGGTTCCCAGCCAGTGCGCGGCGGAGGGAGCCTTGCGGATGGCCGACCAGCTGGTGGCGACGGGATCCGCTATGGGCAAGAGCGGCGCCGTGACGGCGAGGACCAGGAAAACGCTGATAATCAGAAGCCCGGCGAGGGCGCTCCTGTTCGCCTTCAGTTTCTTCCATGCACGGTTGCCTGAACGGCTTTGCTGGGGCGTTGCCGGCATTGTCTGCTGCATCGTCATAGCGTGGCCCTCATTCTCGGGTTGAGCAGGATGGAGAGCACGTCGGCGACGAGATTCATCAGGATGAAGCCTGCCCCGGTACACAGGACAACGCCCTGGACAACCGCGTAATCCCGGTTGAAAACCGCATCGACGATCAGTTTGCCGAAACCGGGAATGGTAAAGATCTGTTCCGTCAGCACGGCGCCCGCCAGCAGCTCACCAAAGAGAAGCGCGGTCATGGTGATGATGGGAAGAAGCGCATTACGGAAGGTGTGCCTCAGGATAACGGATCGTTCGGAAACGCCCTTGGCCCGGGCCGTGCGGATGTAATCGGCACTCAGGACCGTCAGCATGGACGACCGGGTGTGGCGCATGAGAGTTGCTGCCAGTGCCAGCCCGAGAACGAAGGCCGGCATGATCATTGTCTGCAGCGACCGCAGCGGGTCCTTGAAGAACGGTTCGTAGCCCGATGCGGGAAGCCAGCCCAGTTTCACCGACACGAGCAGGATGAGCATGATGCCCATCCAGAAATTGGGTACGGACAGGCCGGAGAGCGCGACGACATTGGCGATGTAGTCGACGGCAGTATTCTTCCTGACCGCCGCTATTATTCCGATGGGTACGCCGATGGCCAAGGCGAACGTCATGGCCATGACAGCCAGCTGGATGGTCACCGGCAGCTTTTCGGCAATCAGGGACAGGACAGGCTGGTTGGTCCGCAGGGATATGCCGAAATCGCCCTTGAGGGCGGAGCCGACCCAATAGAAATACTGGACGATGACTGGGTCGTTCAGGCGGTACTTGGCGCGCAGGAGTTCAAGCACCTGCGGATCGCGTTCTTCACCGGCCATGGCCAGGATCGGGTCACCAGGCAGCAGCTTTTGCAGCGAAAATGCAAAGATCGATATGATGATCAGTGTCGGTATGGCCAGCAGAAGCCGCTTTCCGATGTAGGTATACATGGGCTGAAAATCCTGACGCATCGCCTGGCGGCGAAGCTGCAGAACATTGCAGCTTCGCTTCAAGCCGTTTCGTTAGCTCTTCTTGACGCCCTGCAGGCGGATCATGCCGTCAGGGGAGGGGACAAAGCCTGTGACGTTCTTCTTGAGAGCCCAGATCCATGCCTGATGACCAAGATAGATGATGGGCAGATCGTCATTGAGAATCCGCGCCGCCGCATCGTATTTCTGCTTGCGCGCGGCGTTATCCGTGGAACTGCGGGCCGCATTGAGAAGGGTGTCCACTTCAGGATTGCAGTACTTGGCATCATTGATGGCACCCTTGCAGGTGACAAACTCACGCAGATTGCCATCGGGATCAACACGTCCGGACCAATCGGCATGGCCAAACTGGAATTTTCCGGCGGGTAGTTCTGACTGGAGCGTTGCGAACTCCGTTGCCTTCAGTTTGACGTTAAACCCGGCCTCCGCAACCATCGATTGGATGACCTGCATTCTCTGCATGGTCACAGGATTGTTCGGGGTTGCAAATTCTATGTCGAGCGTTGCAAACCCAGCCTCTTTCATCAGAGCCTTGGCCTTTTCGACATCCCGGGCCGGTACAGGAATGTCCTTGTCATACCAGGGGCTGTTGGGCGGGAAGGGCTGGTTCCCGGCAACCGACGTGCCTTCATAAACAACCTGATTGACAGCTTCGCGGTCAATGGCGAGCGAGAAGGCCTGCCGCAACCGCTTGTCCTTGCCGAACGGATTGTCGGCAAGCGGCCCATTGCCCACATTGGCGATCATGGCCAGATATCCGACACCGATCGCATCGGCATAGGTGAGTTTCGAATCCGCTTTCACCGCCGCAGCGTCCGTGGCGGCGAGCCGTTCCAGCATGTCGAGATCGCCGGACTGCAGGTTGGCAAGACGCACGGTCGAGTCCGGGATCGGCAGGAACGTCACCTTGTCGATGAAAACGTTGGCTGCATTCCAGTAGTGCGGGAATTTTTCGAGCACGATGCGATCCTGCTGCACGCGCTCGACAAACTTGAAGGGACCGGAACAGACCGGCTTGCTGCCGAGGTTTGCCCCCAGTTCCGCCGCGGCCTTTGGCGAAACCATCATGCCGCTGCGATCCGACAGCTGGGCAAGCAGGGATGCATCAGGGCTTTTGAGGGTGAACTTGACCTGATAGTCGCCCGTTGCCTCAACACTCTTCACGGAAGACAATTCGCTCTTGCGGCGGGATTCCGGCAATGTCTGCGAGCGCTGGATGTTGGCGACGACGGCCGCGGCATTGAACGGCGTCTCGTCGTGGAAAACCACGTCCTTGCGCAGGTTCATGGTCAATTCGGAACCGTCATCCGACCATTTCCAGTCCGTCGCCAGCTGCGGCACGATCTCGAGTGTCGGGCTGACATCGACCAGCTTGTCGCACAGGGCCGTATAGACGATACGGCCGACGAAAGTGCGCGACTGTGCCGGGTCGAGGACATCGGCATCGTCCTGGAGGCCGATACGCAATTCGCTGGCACCCGCAGGCACAGCAATGAGAATACCGGCTAGCAGGCTTGCAAGAAGTCTGGTCTTTTGCATTGAAGTTCTCCTCTTTTCATCAGAGCGGTCAAATCCGCTTGTTTGTTCCGTGTTGATGGCCGGTTATCTTCCGGTCCTTATCGCGATGGTGGTCTGTGCTTGCGGCACTTATCTGGGCTGTTTCGTTTCGAATCCGTCCAGCGATGTCAGGCGGATCAGCCATTCCTGCAGCATCAGCAAGTGCTGGCGCATGGCTTCGCCCGCCCTCAGCGGGTCGCGGGATTCGATCGCATCGATGATGGCTGAGTGGTGGTCAAAGGATGTCACCGCGGCGTTGTTGCCGCTGCGCGCGCGCTCACGGATGATCTGCCAGGCTTCATCCTGGCGCACCCGGTTGACCACGTCGAAGATGGTCAGAAAAAACTGGTTGCCGGCACTCTGGGCAATTTGCCGATGCAGCGATCCATCCCACAGCTCATGCGAGTCGGCATCCTGGCTTTCGCGCGATTTCAGCGCCAGTTCACGCATGCGGTCGATATCGGTTTTCTTGGCCCGCATGGCCGCGAGCTGTGCCAGCTGCGGTTCTATCCTCAAGCGGACCTCCATGATTTCCATGAAGTTCGTGCCGGCGATGATGGTGTCGACATGCTCGCCCCAGCTATCAGGTTCGCGCCCGGCAAATGTGCCATGACCCTGCCTGCGCCATATCCGGCCTTCAGCCTCCAGCACTTCCAGTGCCCGCCGGACCGAGCGGCGGCTGACGCCGAGTGATTCCGACAGCGCGCGTTCGGTTGGCAATTTGCCGTCTTTTCCGAATTCGTCGGATGCGAGAAGCCGGCGCAACCGGTCAAGCGCGTAGTTCGAGTTTTCCTGGGACTGGTTGCTTGCCATGCGGTATTGGTCCGGACCAATTGTGATATTGGTTCAGTCGACGGTATTTTTCCGATGACGTCAAGATGGTATTTTGAGCATTTATGTTTCTGCTCAAATTGTGGGCATGTGCGTACGGGCTAAGCCCTTGGAATCAGACGTGTTGCGGCTGAAACTTTTGTTCACAACTTGCCACTTTGAAGCCATGTTTTTTACATCGGTCTGACATGAGGCGCTGGTAGGAATCCTTCACCGAAGCGAAACGGAATCGGTGACGAAAATGCGCGCCACAACTGATCAATGGAATCCGCACTGGGCCGTCCATCCCGGCGAGCATCTGGCGGCCTGTATCGGATCGCATGGGCTTTCACGCGAGAGATTCGCCCGGGCCGCCGACATTCCCGTGGAAACCATCGACGCGATCATCGCCGGCCAGCACCCCATCACGCTCGACATCGCCGTGCGCATCGAGCGTTCGCTCGGCATCATGCCCGATCTCTGGTTCATTCTGCAGTCAAAATGGCATCGCCAGCAGAAGGCGTCCTAGCCCGATCCGAATGGGATCATAGAAAAGTTGCGATATCCTCCAGCCGCCGTTTTTCCGTCGCATGCGCCGGAATGGTCGCGCCCGGACGGGGATAGCCGACAACCAGCATGATATAGGGCTTGTCCTGTGCGGGACGACCGCAAATCTCGTTCAGGAACCCCATGGGATTGGGTGTGTGGGTCAGCATGGCCAACCCGGCCTTGTGCAGCGCTGCGATGAGAAAGCCGGTTGCGATGTTGACCGATTCCGGCACGTAATAATTCTTGCGCAATACCCCGTCGGCAGAGCGGCTCCTTCGCTCGCCAAATATGCAGATAAGCCAGGGAGCGTCTTCGAGAAAGGGTTTGCTGCTGTCGGTTCCCAGCGGTGCGAGGGCTTCGAGCCATTCTTCGCCGGCGCGACCGGCATAGAAGGCCTGCTCCTCTTCTTCCGCAGCAACGCGAATCTGCCGCTTGATGTCGGGATTGCCGATGACCGCAAAATGCCATGGCTGATGATTGGCACCATTGGGTGCCGTTCCCGCCGCAAGCAGGCAGCTTTCGATGATATCCCGGGGCACTGGCCTTGTATCGAAATCCCGCACGGTATGACGACGGCGAATTTCCTCGTAGAAATCAAGCGCATTGCGGCGCATGAGGTCGACGGGCAATTCCTGATAGTCCGGCAGGGGAATGGGTTGGTAGGCCGTGGGCTTGGCTTGGCTCATGGTAAAAATCCTCGCATATTGTCCGCTTATATTGTCAGACAATTCTCGCGAAGCAATCCCTCTTCGTCTAGGAGGCTGACCTTTATTCCTAGTCAGCGGTGAAATGGTCGTCGGTCAGCGACTGTATGAGTGCGCGCGACGCCTCGATATGGTCGAGCATGATGGCCTCTGCGCGCTGCACCTGTCCGTCAAGAATGGCCCTCACCAATGCCTGATGCTGGGCATTGGAGTTCAACACCTCCTGGCGGTGAACCAGCATGCGGAACTGCAGCCAGTAGATGGAGTTGTTGAGGCGTCGCAGGGTTTCCGCCAGAAGCGCATTGCCGGCGCGTGCCACGAACAAGCCGTGAAACTCTTGGTTCAGATCCGAGAATCGCTGCATATCGCCGCCGGAAACCGCATCGTCCAGCCGCATCTGCAAGGTCTGGAGTTTTGCCGGCTCTGCCAGGATGACCGGAGCGGCCAGACGAACCGCCAGGACCTCGAGCGCCCCGCGAACCTGAAACAGCTGATCCACGCCCTTGCGCGACAATTGTCTGACCGTGACCCCGCGATTGGGCTCGAAGGCGAGGAGTCCGTCGGAAGCCAGGCGCTGAAAGGCTTCCCGGACCGTCGACCTCGATACACCGAGGCGCTGGGTGAATTCGCTTTCCGTCAGGCGCTGACCCGGTGCCAGATTGCCTGAGCGGACGCGCGCGGTAATGGCGGTGACCACGGTTTCAACGGTGGAAGCGTGTGCATGGTCACGCATGGTACGATGTTGCCCTCATGTCGTTGTCTGTACCGAGCCTGTGCCGGAGCGCATCGGGACCAGATCCTAACTTTGGCTGGTGCGGCGCTTTCGGCGAAGGCTGAAAAACAGGATGATCGAGCCCTCGGCAATGAACAAGACGACGGATGCCCAGAAGCCGACATGAATGGGGTCGTAGGGGGTCCCGCGCAGCGCATAGCCAAGGCAGAGAAACGGCGTGTTCCACAGGAACGTGCCGACCGCTGTTGCCAGGGTGAACGCGCGCGGATCCAGCCGCAGAACGCCCGCGGGAAGCGCGAGGTAAATACGGACTGTGGGAATGACCTGTCCGGTCAACGTTACCCAGAAATGATTGCTGCGATACGAATTGGTCAACCGTTCGTAGAAGGCAGGTTTAAGGAAAACATATCGGCCGTAACGTGCGACGATAGCCTTTGCTCGCTCCGGCCCGAGCAGCCATCCTAGGGCAAACCAGCCCAATGCCCCGGCAGCGGAGCCGATTGTCGTGACCAGAATCGCCAGACCCAGGCCGCTGCCATCGGGCACTGTCATTCCCAGAAGCATGAAGAGGACATAGGAGGGGATGACCGGGATGAACTTCTCAAGCAATGCCAGAGACCCAAAACCAACGAGACCAAAGCTCAGGAGTGTCGCGATGGTTGCGGGCGCTTCGGCGGCTATATCGGCTGCAGGCATTCAAGTTCACGATCTTTTATGCCGAGGTCGGCGGTGTAGTGTCTTTCCTCCAACACGGGCCTGTGAAAGGCCCTGTTGCGCCAGAACCTCTACGGCAATTGTAGCATAACTTCCAGAGCAATGTATTGGCGGTGACACGAGGCCACGGAGTGTCCCCGCCAAACAGCCATGGATGGGGTTCTAGGGACGGTCGATCTTCGGCCCGATATGCGCCGGAATCGGGCATTGATAGGGGCGTCCTTCGGTTTTTTCCAGCCACTCCGCCTTAGCCTGGGCCAGAAGGCCGGGATTGAGAATGAGATCAAGGCCGGTCGAAGCCAGGGACTTTGCCGCATGGGCAAAAGCCTTGTGCGCTGCCGGGCTTTTGCCCTGAGCCACCACCTGCCAGGTGTGCGGGGCGGTGCCGATGGCCCATGCAGGGGCCCAGCACTGCGCGGTCGGCGTGACCCAGCTGACGTCGCCGACGTCGGTCGAACCGGCGCGGAAATGCGATTCGCCTTCAAAGTCGCGCAGCCCGAGATGCAGCGGGCTGGAACCGTCAACCTTGCCGTTGAGGAACACGTCCTTCTTGATCTGATAGAGCCGGACGCTGCTTTTGATGGCCTCCGGTGTCAGCGTGTTCTGTATTTCCTGGGCAAAGGCGACATCCTTGTCGTCAAACGGCACAGGACCAAGATCGACCATATTGGCGTGGATCGCACTTTCGAGGGTGATGTTCGGCAGAAGGTTTGTTGCCGCCCGGTCGAACACGATTTCGACCTCGGTATCCGTCATCATCGCTGCGCCTTTGGCGATCCGGTCAACGCGCGCCGCCAGATCAAGCGCCACAGGCAGTTCCGGCGCGCGCACGAGATAGAGCGCTTCAGTGCGGGATTGAACCACGTTGGCGGCTTTCCCGCCGGCGTCCGTGATGGCGTAGTGGACACGGCAGTCCTGCGGCATGTGCTCGCGCAGGAAATTGACGCCGACATTCATCAGTTCCAGCGCATCGAGCGCGCTGCGGCCGAGATGGGCGCCATTGGACGCGTGCGCGGCCACACCCTTGAAACGATAGTAGATCTCCAGCACCGCCAGATTGTTGGTGGAGCGCACACCGTTGAACGGCGCAGGATGCCACGTCAGCGCGGTGTCCACATCATCGAAGGCACCGGCGCGGGCCATGAATGTTTTTCCCGAGCCGCCCTCTTCGCCGGGGCAGCCGTAATAGCGGATGGTGCCCGGCAATTTGTTGTCCGCCAGGTGCTTCGCCAGGGCGACTGCGGCCAGCATCGAACCGGTGCCGAGCAGGTTATGCCCGCATCCATGCCCCGTGCCCCCGGATTTCTCCGGTTGCTCGACGGCGATACCCGCCTTCTGGCTCAATCCGGCAAGGGCGTCGAACTCACCGAGAAAGGCGATGACCGGCTTGCCGTGGCCGGACTCGCCGATGAAGGCGGTTTCGATATCGGCGATCTCACGCTCGATGCGAAAGCCGTGCTTCTCCAGCATGGCAATCTGCGTCTGAGCAGACTGGTGTTCCGAAAAGCTCAACTCGGCATTGTCCCAGATGGCGTCGCTCATTGCAGCAAATTCAGGCTGCAACCGGTCGACAGTTGCAGCAATGGCTGCAACAGTTTGCTTGGTGGTCATCATGTCTTCCCTTTGGTTGTTCAATGTCCGGGCACGAACGCCCGCAAACAAACCTTCGAATTAATCGTCGAGCGATACTTCCCAAACCCGTGCATTCGACTGCCATACGGGCGTGCCGTGCACTTTCTTCGATGCGCCCCAGAGATCCATCAGGTCATAGAGGAAAATACCCGGCACATCCTGCAGCATGAGCTCGTGAAACTGGTCGAAGATGATCTGACGCTTGCCTTGGTCGGCTTCCCGGTAGGCCGCATCCATCAGCTCGATCGCCTTGGGATTGTCCCACATGAGGGAGGCGTTCTTATCCTTGTTGCCGACATAAAAACTGTACATCAGCGCGGGATCGAGGCGCGGCGTCACCGACTGCGAGATCACCTGGTAGTTGCCGCTACGACGGCGGTCGACCTGGGTGGCGTAATCCAGAACTTCAATCTGCACGTTGAGGCCAACCTGTTGCATCATGGCCTGGGCAACCACGGCGACGGGATAGCTTGGAACATTGCCGCGCTTGTTGGCAATGATCTTGATGACTTCGCCCTTGTAACCGGACTCGGCGAGCTCTTTCTTGGCCTTTTCAAGATCGGGGGCAATCCGCTTCTTCTGCACGTCGGAATAGTAGATCGAGTCCAGCGACACCATGGAGGCATTGGCAGCGCCGGTGCCGTTGGAAACGGCCCCGACCAGATCGTCGAGATCGAGGGCTGCGGCCATGGCGCGGCGAACGCCCGCTTTGCTCAGCACCGGATCGCGGGTCTGGATATAAAGAAGGTTCTTGCCGTTGTTGCGCTTCATGATCAGCTGGATCGCACCGTTGTCCTTCAGTTCCGGGACGAGATCGGCGGGCACTTCCGCCGCATCCAGCGCGCCTGACAGCAGGCCTGCCTTGACCGTGGACGCATCGGGAACCGCCGTGAATTTTACGCCGTCCACCAGGGGGCGCTTGGAACCAACCATGCCATCCGGCTTGCCGTCGTTCGGCGGCGATACATACTGGTCGAACTTTGCCAGACGGACATATTCGCCGCGCTTCCATTCACCCCACTTGAACGGCCCTGTGCCGATGGGAGCGACGAAACTGCCGTCGGCCGCCACCGACTTCGGGCTGATGATGCCGGTGTAGCCGCATTCCGGCCGTGCCATCAGGCCGAGGAATACCGCCGAAGGCGATGCGATCTTCACGGCGACGGTATGGGCGTCGACGGCCTCGATGCCAGTGACCTTGACGGTTCGGCTGCCGTCGAAATCGGCGCGGCAGGTCCACTTGGTGTCCTCTGCCATATAGCGGTTCCAGTTCCACACGACATCGGCGGCGGTCAGCGGGTCACCATTGTGGAACTTTACATTGTTGCGCAACGGGAATGTATAGGTCAGACCGTCCGCCGACACATTGACGGATTGGGCGAGAAGCGGCTTCACATCGCCGTTCTCCGTATAGCCCACCAGCCCTTCCACCAGATGAAATATGACGGAGTCGGTGTTGCCGTCGCGGTTGACGCCGGGGACGTTGCTGCGAATATCCGAGCTTTGCGCGACGTTGATGTCACGGGCCTGAGCGAGGCCGCCGGCCGTCATCAGGATTGTTCCTGCGAGAAGTATCTTTTTCATGTTCCACTCTTTTTCCATAGGTTCAGGCGTCCAGCCGCCATTTGAGTTTGACGCCGCCATTGTCGTTGAGATCCAGTGCGGGAATGGCTGAAAGCAGTTTGCGCGTATAGGCTTCCCTCGGGGTATCGAAGATCGCGTTCCTGTCGCCCTGCTCGATGATCCGGCCATCCTGCATCACGATCACCCGGTCGGCGATCTGCTCGACAACGCCGAGATCGTGGCTGATGAAGAGGCAGGAAAAGCCATAACGCTTCTGCAGGTTTGAAAAGAGCTCGAGAACCTGCGCGCGCACCGTCACGTCCAGGGCCGATACCGGTTCGTCGGCGATGAGGAATTTGGGTCGGCGCGCGATCGCCCGGGCGATGGCAACGCGCTGGCGCTGACCGCCGGAAAGCTGGTGCGGATAGCGATCGGCAAAAGCCTTGCCGAGGCCGACCTCTTCGAGTGTCTCGGCAGCACGCTGCTTTTTTTCCGCCGCCGTCAGGTCGGGGATAAGTCGCAACGCTTCCTCGACAAGTGCCATGATGGTCATGCGCGGGTCGAGCGACGAATAGGGATCCTGAAAAACCATCTGGCAGTTCATGCGGTAGTTGAACCAATCGTTGTCACGGCGCTTGCCGTGGAACAGGATTTCGCCGCTGGTTTCCTTGATCAGTCCGGCGATGGTGCGGCCGAGCGTGGTCTTCCCCGAGCCCGAGCCGCCGACCAAAGCCACCACCTCTCCGGGATGGATATCGATGCTGATGCCATGAAGGGCGCGTTTGGCAATGCCTTTCTTGAACAGGCTTTTGCGTCCGGCATAATCAACGACGATGTCGCGGGCTGAAACGATCGGGCTGACGCTCGTGTCGATGACACGCACGTCACCGCGGAACGGCAGGGAGGACAGCAGCTTGCGCGTATAGGGATGCTTCGGTCCTGAGAGGATTTCTTCCGTCGTCCCCTGCTCGACCACCACACCCCGTTCCATCACGACAAAACGATGGGTGTAGCGGGCAACCATCGGCAGATCGTGGCTGATCAGGAGGACGGCGGTCCCTTGCTCCTTGGTCAGTTCCACCATCAGTTCCATGACATCGCGCTGCACGACGGCATCGAGCGCGGTTGTCGGCTCGTCGGCAATCAGCAGGGCCGGTTTCAGGAGCATGACCGAGGCCAGCATGATGCGCTGGCGCATGCCGCCGGAAAATTCGTGCGGATAGGCGGTCAATGCGCCGGCCGGGTCCTTCAGGCCGACACGGGTCAGCATGTGCAGGATGTTGGTCCGGCGCATCTCGGGTGTCTGTTTGGTGTGGAGAATCAGCCCTTCTTCCAACTGGCGGCCAATGGTCATCGACGGATTGAGGGAGGTCATCGGTTCCTGAAAGACGACGCCGATTTCGCCGCCACGCAAACGCCGCAACGTGCGGTCGCTGGCCTGAAGCGTATCCTGACCCTTGTAAACGATCGAACCGCTGGCATGCCGGATGCCTGGCGCAATCAGTCCGATGATCGACCGTGTCGCCAGCGTCTTGCCCGACCCGGATTCGCCGACAATACCGACGATCTCTCCGGGGGAGACATCGAAGCTGACATCTTTGACGACGGCGCCGCCATTGTGGATGACTTCGAGTGTCAGCCCGCGAACGCTGAGAAGCGCGTTTTGATTGCTCATTTCAAACCTCTCATGCGGGGATCGAGCTTGTCACGCAGGGCATCTCCAAGCAGGTTGATGCCGAGAAGGGTCAGCGCGATGCAAAGGCCGGGGAAGAAGCCGAGCCAGGCTGCCTGTTCGATGAACGGCCGGCCGGCGGCAAGCATGTTGCCCCAGGTGGGTGCGGGTGGCGGAACGCCAAGGCCGAGGAAGCTGAGTGCACTTTCCGAAAGGATCGCCCAGCCGAACATGGATGTCCCCAGAACCGTAATCGGTGCCAGGCAATTGGGCAGGATGTGGCGGAGAATCGTATAGATTTCGCTGTTGCCCATGACCTTGGAGGCTTCGATGAATTCCCGTTCGCGCAGGGACAGGACGGCACCGCGCACGATACGCGCCATCGACGGGGTATAGGCGATCCCAAGTGCGAAGATGATGCCGTACTGGTTGGCGCCGAAAACCGCGAGCAGTCCGAGGGCGAGAAGAATACCGGGAAAGGCCAGCAGGGCATTGTTGAACGCCATGATGACGCCGTCGACCCAGCCACGTGCATAACCGCTGATCAGGCCGATAAGGGTGCCGAAGAACACGGCAAAACAGACTGTGGCAAAGCCGATCCAGACACTGGCCTGTGCCCCGACCATCAGCCGGCTCAGGACATCCCGTCCGAACTCGTCGGTGCCGAGAAGATGCGCTGCGCTCGGTGCGGCCAGACGTGCGGAAAAACTGAGCTTCATCGGATCGAACGGCGTCCAGAGCATGCCGATGGCCGCGATGATAAAGAGGAGGGTGATGATGGTGCCACCGATCACCCCGTTGAATGTAAGCTTTTTCATTCCGCCACCACCCGTGGATCAAAGAGTGGATAGAGAAGATCCACGACGAGGTTGACCAGGACATAGGCAACCGCAACCAGCAGGAGACAGCCCTGAATGACGGGATAATCGCGCTGGAAAATACTGTCGACGAGCAGGCGGCCGAGGCCGGGTATGGAGAATACGGTTTCAATAACGGCAATACCGCCGAGCAGATTGCCAAGAATCAGGCCGATCATGGTCCAGGTCGGACCGAAGGCGTTCTTGAAGGCGTGACGCCACAGAACTGCCTGTTCCGACAGGCCCTTGGCACGGGCATGGGTGATGTAGTCAAGGCGCAAGACTTCCAGCGTGGATGCGCGGGCCATGCGGATGATCACACCCATCTCGTGGATAAAGAGGGTCGCAACTGGCAGGGCCATGTAGATAAGCCCGGCCTTCCAGTCCGTCGTCACCGAGACGTAGCCGAGCACCGGCACCCAGCCGAGTTTCAGCCCGAAGAAAAGCAGCAGCAGCAGTCCGAGCCAGAATGTGGGAATGGACAGGAGAACCGTTGCCGTGCCGACCAGCGCGAGATCGGTGAGGCTGTTCTGTTTCCATGCCGCGATAACACCGGCCGGGACGGCGATCACGCTTGCAATCAGAACCGCCAGAACAACGATTTGCGCGCTGATGAAAAAACGCGAGAGCACGAGGTGCAGGACGGGTTCACCGGTAACGATGGACTTGCCGAAGTCGCCGTTGAACAAATGCCCCACCCAGATCATGAACTGCACCGGAATGCTCTGGTCGAGCCCCAGCGTGGAACGCAAGGCGGCGATCTGCTGCGGTTCGGCAAGATCCCCAAGCATGAGAGCTGCCGGATCGCCTGGGATGAGACGGATAAGGGTGAACACTGCCACTGCCACGATGACAATCGTGGGCACAGCCATCAGCATTCGGCCGAGTATAAATTTGATCACGTGGTTCCCATTCTGCTCTTTTGGCTGCGCGGAAGTTCCCCGCAGTCATCTGGCCATTGTGTGCCGGACTATGAGCATATGTGAAAACCATGCGCAATATTATGAGTAAATGTCATAGTGCTATGCAAGCGGGTACTTGCTGCGGGGTGTCGGGACCATCCATATAGGGCGGAAAGCCATATGTTCAGTTTTGCGGGCCCTCGACGTTGAGAAGCCTTTGCTTCATCCGCCTGCTGAGCGCTTCGGCAGCGATGGAGAGCGGAACGCCAGCCGCCTTGGCAAGGCCGAAACTCTGCGTGAGCGGCGGATCGAAGGGCCGTATGACGATCCTTGTATCCTTGGTCAGGTGCGCGAAGAAGCTGCTGATGATGGCTATCCCAAGCCCATGCGCTGCATAGGAAAAGGCGGAATTGTTGCTGTGCGTTTCAATCTTGACGGTCTGCGTCACGCCGGCCTGGCGAAAAATCTCATCGAGTTTCATGCGGGTGGGCCGGTTGCGGCCGGTCAGGATCAACGGAATGTTGCGTAAATCCCTGGGTGTGACGATGTCCAGCGCGGCAAGGGGGTGTTCTGCGGGAATGACGCATACCTTTCGGCCGCTCACGACCACCTCGAGCTCGACGCTGGTGCTCTGCTGTCCTTCATAGCGCAGGAAACCGAAATCCACGATGCGCTGTTCGATAAGGCGGGTGATGGCGCCCGACGTGTCGAAGAACGTTTCTATGCGCACCCGCGGAAAATCCCTGTCGAAATCCGCGAGAAGATCCGGGGTAAACTGGTCGGCAAGGCTGTTGGGCAGGGCGATGCGCACCGATTCCGGCCCGACGGCCCCGCTGCGCAGGTCCTGCGCAAGGTTGGTGAAGCGGTCTATTCCGGCAAGGACAAGTTCGGCGTCATAGGCGAGCTTTTCCGCCTCCGGTGTCGGGATCAGCCGGCCTTTGTCCCGTGCAAACAGCTGCATTGAAAGGTTGGCCTCGAGCTGCTGCAGCAGGCGGCTGACGCCCGACTGGCTCAGGCCCATGGCCCGCGCCGTTGCAATTGTGGAGCCGGTAACGAGCAGGGTGCGCAGGACTTCGAGCTGCCGGACATTCATTGGGTTCTCACAGATCTCATGGTCGGGGCGATTGTGTCTCGATTCGATGGAATAGGCCGAGCCCCGTCGAAGCTAAACTGTTAATTTTGCGTAAACAATCCGTCACGTGCCTTCAAAATGTCCCATTGGGAGGCGAATTGTGAATGGTCTGTCACTTGCGCATTCCGGCACGCCTTCACATGTGTTGCTTCAGGTATATCGAATGAGATCGCCCTGCGATACCTTCTGTAACCTGTTGCTGAATTTGTGGGCTGGAGGATCGATTGCGGTGCACCGGTCACAATTTGAGAAGGAGAGTATGATGAAGAAGACACTTGCTATGGCACTTGCGACCACGTCGTTGGCAATTGCTGGTGCAACGGTCGCTGTTGCAGCCGATATGCCGGCGACCTATCAGGAGCCAGACGCGCGCAACGGCGTGAGGATCGGCTATCTCACCTGCGATATCGATGGCGGCGTCGGCTACGTGCTTGGTTCGGCCAAGGAAGTCGATTGTGTCTTCCGTTCCACAGTCGGCCGTGAGCGTTCGGATCATTATACCGGCGCGATCAAGAAGCTGGGTGTCGATCTCGGGTTTACAACACGCAGCCGCCTCGTCTGGGCTGTGTTTGCACCGACCGCTGGTTATCACCAGGGTTCGCTGAGCGGCGTTTATCGCGGTGCAACAGCGGAAGCCACACTCGGCGCCGGTATCGGCACCAATGTGCTGTTCGGCGGTACCGCAGGCTCCGTTCACCTGCAGGCAATCAGCGTCACGGGCCAGATCGGTCTGAACGTTGCTGCCACCGGCACGTCGATGACGCTTGCCTCGGCCAACTAAGACCGGCTGGTTTTCCTCGCGCCGCGGTGCGAGGGTTGCATTGGAGTGGGCACCGCCGAACAGGTTTCGGCGGTGCCCATTTCCGTTTGGGGAGCCGCTGAAACCTGCCTCCCGCCGCCCATCATGAAATTCCGGCGCTTTCCGGTTTCGCGCGGGAAAGCGTCGTATCATCGGAAGAACAGCATGCGGCATCGCACTTATCTGTTACAATGACACGCGGCCGATCTTTCCATCGTTGACCAGGTTCTAAGGAGTACGACATGCCCAGGAAGAGACCGGAGGGTATCGAACGCTACAATGCACCGGCAGGCGGTTGGGGTGCATTGAAGGCGGTGGCGGAGAGTCTTGCCCGGCAGCAGATTGTTGCCCAGGGAGCGGCGACCCTGCTGAAAGCCAACCAGCCGGATGGGTTTGATTGTCCCGGTTGTGCCTGGCCGGACCCGAAACACACCTCTTCTTTCGAATTCTGCGAAAACGGTGCAAAGGCCGTCACCTGGGAATCGACCGCCAAGCGTATCGGGCCCATCTTCTTTGCATCGCATACGGTTTCGGAATTGTGGAACTGGTCGGATCATGATCTGGAAGATGAGGGGCGCTTGACCGACCCGCTGATTTACGATGCGGCGGCTGACACCTATGTGCCCATTGAATGGGACAGGGCTTTCGCGCTTATCGGAGCCGAATTGAACGCTCTGCCTGATCCCGATATGGCCGAGTTTTATACCTCCGGCAGAGCCTCGAACGAGGCCGCGTTCCTGTTCCAGCTGTTCGTGAGGGCCTATGGGACCAATAATTTTCCCGACTGCTCGAACATGTGCCACGAGGCGACAAGTGTTGGCCTGCCGCACTCGATCGGCGTTGGCAAGGGAACCGTCACCCTGGAAGATTTTGATCATGCCGATGCCATCTTCAGCTTTGGCCACAATCCCGGCACCAACCATCCGCGCATGATGGCGACCTTGCGCGATGTGGCGCGGCGCGGTGCGCCCATCATCGTTTTCAACCCGCTGAAGGAGCGGGCGCTCGAACGCTTTGCCTCGCCGCAAAGCCCGGTCGAAATGGCCACGCTCGGTTCGACGGATATTGCGTCAGCTTATCATCAGGTTCGCATTGGCGGCGACGTCGCTGTGCTCAAGGGCATGATGAAAAGGGTTTTCGAGCTTGACCGGCGCGATCTGGAGCGCAGTGGAAAGGGAATCCTCGACCGCGATTTTATTGCCGAACATACGTCAGGCATCGAGGCACTGAGAGAGGATATCGACGCGACGCGCTGGGAAGATATCGAGATCATGTCGGGCCTTACCCGCAGCGCGATCGAAAGTGCGGGCGATGTCTATGCAAAATCCAAAAATGTCATCCTTTGCTACGGCATGGGCATCACCCAGCACCGGAATGGCACGGCAAACGTTCAGCAGATTGCCAACTTCCTGATGCTGCGCGGCAATATCGGCCGGGAAGGCGCAGGCATATGCCCTTTGCGCGGTCATTCCAACGTGCAGGGCGACCGTACGGTCGGCATTACCGAAATTCCCAATGCCGCCCTCATCGACGGCATGGAGCGGGCGTTCGGTTTCCGGCCGTCCGCCGCCAAGGGGCACAATGCCATCGAAGCGATAGAGGCAATCATCGATGGCAGGTCCAAGGCGCTCGTCTGTCTCGGCGGAAATCTGGCTGTCGCCATGTCTGATCCCGATGCAACGTTTGCAGGGATGCGCAAACTTGATCTTGCCGTGCATCTGACGACCAAGTTCAATCGTTCGCATCTGCTGACGGCCAGGACCACCATCGTCCTGCCCGTTCTCGGGCGCACCGACGCCGATGTTCAGGCCACAGGCCGGCAATCCGTGACCGTTGAAGATTCCATGTCGATGGTGCATGCCTCGCGCGGCTTTCTCAATCCGCCCAGCGGCGATCTGCGGTCGGAACCCGCTATCATCGCGGGCATGGCAAAGGCGACTTTGGGCGACCGTTACGGCATTGAATGGGACGCCATGATCGCGGATTACAGCCGGATCCGCGACAAGATTGAAGTTGTTTTCCCTGACTTCAAGGATTTCAATGCGCGTATCCGGGAGCCGGGCGGGTTTCGCCTGAGCGTACCCGCCGCGCATCGCGAATGGAAAACACCGAACCAGAAAGCCTGTTTCCTGGTGGCGAAGGGCTTGAGCGAGGATCCGCGTGTTCTGGAACCCAATGTACTGACGCTGACGACAATCCGCAGCCATGACCAGTATAACACGACGATCTATGGCATGGATGACCGGTATCGTGGCGTGTTCGGGCGGCGGGATGTGATTTTTCTGAATGCGAAGGATCTGGCCGAACGCGGCTTGGCCGATGGTGATACGCTCGATGTTGAAGCAGCGCGCGATCACGCCGATCCTGATGACAGGCCGCGCCGGGTCAAGCGGTTGACCGCCGTGGCGTATAATATTCCCCGCGGCTCTGCTGCCGGGTACTATCCCGAACTGAACACGCTGGTCGCCCTGTCCCACTATGACCAGCAGTCGGGAACGCCGTCTTTCAAATCGATTCCCATCCGGATCACCCGCGCCGCGTGATCGACGGGCAGGGCGCGATACGTCAGCGGCGCGCGGACGCCGCTGAGGCGACAGTTGTCAGCCAGGCAGAAAAATAGTCCGGCCACACGCCGGTCGGCGTATCCTTCTCGCCCATGCCAAAACCGTGACCACCGCTGGCCAATTGGTGCAGTTCCACGGGTACGCCCGCCCGCTTGCAGGCGTCAGCCATGATGCGGGTATTTGCCGGGTCGGAAATGGGGTCATCCTGCGCCTGAACAAGGAACACGGGAGGGCATCCGCTGCGAACATGGGTTTGAACCGACCAGTCCGCACTCCGTTCCGGGCTTGGATGCGTGCCAATCAGGATGCGCCGTGTCGAGGTGTGGTCGTAGGGCGGCTCCAGCGTAATGATGGGATAGATCAGTGCTGAAAACGACGGCCGGGCAGACAGGCCGTCCGCCGCATCGTTCTGCTCATAGGAAGGGAAAGCCGAGCGGACGGAAGCCATTCCAAGCAGATGCCCGCCTGCAGAAAACCCGAGCACGCCAAGGCGTTCCGGATCGACTTCGAAGCGGCTGGCGTTCTGACGGATCAAGCGCAATGCACGTTGCGCATCCTGCAACGGTGCCAGCGGACCGGCATTCCACCCTTCTCCGGGCAGCCTGTAGGTCAGGGTGAAGACGGTAAAGCCCCGGTCGATCAGCCAGCGGGCTGCCGAAAGAGCCTCCTTCTTCATTTCGATGCGTTTGTAGCCGCCACCCGCCGCTACGAGAACCGCTGCGCCGTTCGGCTTTGCCGGCTGGAAAACCTCCATCGACGGGGCTGCGATGTTGCTGACCGCCCCTTTGGCACTGATAGTGATCGGTCCTGCCGGACCGCCGCCGCCGGGCGGCGTTGCGGGCCAGAGCGGAATGACTGTGTCGGCTGTGCTGGCAAAGAGTTTTGCCGGGTATGCGGCGATACCAAGTGCAGCCAATACCGTTCGACGGGTCACCATCATTTGCTTCCCTGCAAATTCACGTTTGAGCCTTTGGTGCCTGACCCTGGTCGCAAAGCCTCTGGATCGACTCCGTTAAAGCCAGAACTTCCTTGTCCTTGAGAAGATCGATCTTCTGGTGAAGCAGCTCCATCTTCTCGTGCAGCAATTCGATTTCCAGCTCGGCTTTGATGTTGATGCGGTAATCATGCTCGGCTTCTTTCCGGTCGATATCCTGCTGCCGGTTCTGGCTCATCATGATGAAGGGCGCCGCATAGGCCGCCTGAAAAGAGAGCGCAAGATTGAGGAGAATGAACGGGTAGGGGTCCCAATGCTGGATATAGGCGGTGACGTTCAGTATTATCCAGAAGAACAGGATCGTGGACTGGATGATGATAAATGACCATGAGCCCATCGTCGCAGCCACCTGATCGGCAATTCTCTGGCCGCTGGTCAGCCCGTCGCCCGGTTTTTCCGGCTTGAGGCCCCTGTCCCGGCGGCGGACCGTTCGCAAATGATGCAGCAACGCCCGTTCGGTTTCCCATAGGCCTCTGTGTTCAGTGTCCGTGTGTGTCATCGCGTCGTTCCTTGTGGCTCATGAGGTGACACTGCCTAACAAACGCTGTCCAGGCAACGCCAGTTGCACGCAGAAACCGTTTTCGACGGCGGGGAAGGTGAGTTCTCCGCCATGCGCCTTGGCAACCTCCGCCGCAATCGCCAGACCCAGGCCGGACCCGCGTGCGGGACCGGACCCGACCTCGAAGGGTTCAAGCAGCCGTGCCTGTTCTGTGCTCGAAATGCCGGGACCGTCGTCAATCACGTTGATCCATGCCTTGCTTTCATCTCGGCCGAGCTCCACAGAAAGGCGCGTTGATGCGCCATGGATCAGGGCATTCTGGATCAGATTGGTTAGCGCCTCGCGGATGCTGATCATATCGCCCTGGATATGAAGCTCTGCCGGGCAGGGTAAGAAGGCAATTGTCACTTCCCGTTCCAGTGACAGCGGGACGGCCTGAGCCAGCGTAGTTTTCGCCAATGCATTCAGATCGATCGTCGTGAAGCCAACGGTGCCGGCACGGTGAATGACCATGGCGTGGTCGAGAAGCTGGCCGGTGAGATTGCCGAGCGCGTTCACTTTTGCGCCGAGTTTCTGAATCTGATCCTGCAGTCTCGGGTCGGCATCGTTGGTCAGGATTTCCACCTGTGCATTGAGTTCGGCCAAAGGCGTGCGCATCTGATGGGCGGCGTCGGCGATAAAACGCTGCATCAGCGCTATGCGATCGGCAAGTCGGCGCATGAAGTCATCAAGGACGCTGACCAATGCCCGGATTTCATAGGGCGGCGTAACGCGTATGGCGCGCAGATCGTCGGGCTTGCGCGCTGCGATTTCCCGTTCGATACGCGTCAGCGGCTTCAAAGCAATACGCACGGAAATGGCGCCGGCGATCAGGGCAAGAAGGCTCATGATCGCGATCATGCCGACAGCCTTGCCGGCAAGATCCCAGGCGAGGGACTCCCGCGCCCGTAAGGTTTGTGCCACGACGATTTCCACCCAGCCATTGCCGGAGCCGGTATCAATCTGCTTGCCGATCGCCGCAACGCGGACCGGCTGCCCCTGATAGGTGTCGTCGGCAAGGACCACGCCCTTGCGGATGTTTTCCGACGAAATTTTCGGCGCGAGATCGCCATAACCGGCGACAACGACGCCGCGCGGATCGGTCACCCGGTAAAAGACCAGATCATAGGCCGACAGTGTCGCAAATGCGGCCGCTGGCGGGTCGAGGGTTACAACCCCACCCTGCATGTAGACGTTTTCCGCAACCTGTATTGTCCCGCCAATCAAAAGCTTGTCATAGGCATCACGCGCGGCAATGCCGGCATATTGCCAGGCGGCAAGAGCGAGGACGACCGCACCGACACCCAGAATGAGCGCAATGAAGACGATGATCCGGATGTGCAGGGAGTAGCGGATATCATTTGCTTGCAAGTTGATAGCCCAGCCCGCGCGAGGTGCGAATTTCGATTGAAGTATCCGCCAGCTTGCGCCGCAGCCGCGTCACATATTGCTCGACGGCGTTGGCGCTCGGCTCCTGATCGAAGTTGAAAAGCTGCTCCACCAATTCCTCCTTGGAGACGAAGCGCTTGGGCCGTGCCGCCAAAATCTCGAGAACAATCAATTCACGCCGGGTCAGGTCAAGAGCGGTATCGGCAACGCTGGCCGTGCGCCCGGCCCGATCGATGACGAGGTCCCCGAAGCGCAGGGCATTGTCGGACATGCCGGCGCTCCGACGCAGCAGTGCGCGGGCACGTGCTTCCAGCTCGCGAAAATCGAACGGCTTGGTCAGATAATCGTCCGCACCGAGATCAAGGACGTCGACGCGGTCATCGACCGCCGATCGTGCGGTCAGGACCAGAACGGGCGTCTTGTCCTTGCGGCCGCGCAGTCCTTTGAGAATCTCGAAACCATCGGCGCCGGGCAGCATCATGTCGAGGATGATGAGATCATAATCCTGCACCCGCAGCACTTCGCTGGCGGTCCGGCCATCGGTTTCGCAATCAACGGCATGGCCGATTTTTTCAAAGCGCTGGGCAATCGCCTTGGCGATATCGGGCATGTCTTCCACGACAAGAATGCGCAAATCGTGCCCCCGAAACGTGAGTCAGGTATGTGTCAGTTACCGCAAGTACAGTCGAGGTGGGAGTTTTGTCAACGTTACGGCGTTGCGCAAAAGAGACGACGCATTGGGAGGAAGTATGACTTTGCATCAGTCCTTTGATGCTCGCGGCGCATTATTGAGCGTCGAGGGCGTCACACTGCAATACAAGACGGAAGATGCGCTGGTGACCGCCACGCATCGCGTCGATTTTCAGGTTTTTCAATCCGACCGCTTTGTTCTTCTCGGGCCGTCAGGCTGCGGCAAGTCGACCTTGCTCAAGGCCATCGGCGGCTATCTCACACCGACCGAAGGGCAGATCACGCTCAAGGGCAAGGAAGTCACCGAACCCGGCCCTGACCGGATGATGGTCTTCCAGGAATTCGACCAGCTTCTGCCGTGGAAGACGGTCGGTGAAAATGTCGTCTTCGCCCTCACCGCCAGCGGGCGGGCAAAGCCGGCAGAGGCACGTGAACGCGCCCGCAGCTACATCGACAAGGTTGGCCTGACCAAATTCATCGACAGCTACCCCCATATGCTGTCCGGCGGCATGAAGCAGCGTGTGGCCATCGCGCGCGGCATGGCCATGGAGCCCGATGTGCTTCTGATGGATGAACCCTTCGCTGCGCTCGACGCGCTGACGCGCCGCAAGATGCAGGATGAATTGCTGCAACTCTGGGACGATACGCATTTTACAGTCCTGTTCGTGACCCACTCCATCGAGGAGGCCATCCGCATCGGCACGCGCATTCTGCTCCTTTCACCCCATCCGGGGCAGGTAAAGGCCGAGCTGAACAGCATACCGCCCAGCGAGCTTGGAACCGGTACGCAGGCGGCACTCGAAACCCGCATCAACGACATGTTGTTCGCCAGTTGAGATTGGAAGATTCGATGACTGAAGTTCTCTACACACGTCCGGAGATTGTGCGCGGCGACGGCAAGAAGGATTTCCTGCAGGTCGAGAAGACGCTCTCTGCCTTTGAACGCATCTATCGCATCGGCGCGGTGCGCAAAGCCTTTATCCTGTTCGTTCTTGCTGCCGCCTGGGAAATTTACGGGCGCTGGCTGGGCAATCCATTGCTGTTTCCCAGCTTTTCCCAGACCTTCGCGGCTTTCAGCTCCAATATTGCCGACGGAACCATTCCGGCCAGAGCGCTGGCATCCATCAAAACGCTGCTCATCGGCTATGGCATCGGCATCGTGCTGGCCTCGCTCCTGACCACGCTCGCCATCGGGTCGCGCATTGGTGCCGACCTGCTGGAAACACTGACCTCCATGTTCAATCCGCTCCCGGCGATTGCTTTGCTGCCGTTGGCGCTGATCTGGTTTGGTTTGGGGCAGGGAAGCGTGATCTTCGTGCTGGTGCACTCGGTACTGTGGGCCATCGCCTTGAATACCCATGCCGGTTTCCGGTCGGTTTCCAACACGATGCGGATGGTCGGCCTGAATTACGGCCTGCGCGGTCTCAAACTGGTCCGCCATATCCTGATACCCGCCGCCTTTCCGTCCATTCTGACGGGTTTGAAAGTCGGTTGGGCCTTCGCATGGCGCACGCTGATCGCCGCTGAACTGGTGTTTGGCGTATCGTCCGGCTCCGGCGGCCTCGGCTGGTTCATCTTCGAGAACCGCAACCAGCTGGAAACCGCCAACGTCTTTGCAGGCTTGTTCACGGTTATTTTGATCGGCCTTGCCGTCGAGAACCTGATCTTTGCCACGATTGAAAAGAAAACCATTCGCCGCTGGGGAATGCAGGCCTGAGTTTGAACCGCCGGGAACCGGTATGTATAAAGGGAGGACTACAATGAAAATGATGAAACAGCTCTGTGCCGCCGTGCTCGGCATCGGCCTTGGATTGGCAGGTGCAACGGGTGCCGCCCGCGCCGAAGTCAGCGAAGTGCGGATTTCCAAGGGATACGGTATTCTCTATCTGCCGCTGATCGTCATGGAAAACCAGAAGCTGATGGAAAAGCAGGCCGCCAAAGCCGGTCTGGGCGATGTCAAGGTGACATGGCTTATGCTCGATGGCGGCAACGTCATCAATGACGCGATGATGGCCGGTTCGCTCGACTTTGCCGGAACCGGGGCGCCGGGCTTTGTCACCCTCTGGGCCAAGGCCAAGGGCATTCCGAATGTCGAAGTTGTCGGCATCAGCGGTCTCAGCGCCACATCGCTGTGGCTGAATTCGAACAATCCCGAGATCAAGACGCTGAAGGATCTGACACCCAAGGATAAAATTGCCTTGCCGGGGATCAAGACGTCGCTGTCGGCGGTCGTCCTGCAGATGATGGCGGCGCACGAATTCGGACGCGAGAACTATGCGAAGCTCGACCCGTTGACGGTCAGCCTGCCGCATCCGGAAGCCCTGGCAGCGGTGACAAGCGGCCAGACCGAGATCACCGCCCACTTCACCTCGCCACCGTTTTCCTATCTGGAATTGAAAGACCCGAAAGTGCACCGGGTTGTCAATTCTGTCGATGTCATCGGCAATATCACGCTTGATGTGACCTTTGCGCCGAAGAAGTTCGTCGACGCCAATCCGAAAACCACGGAAGCTTTCCTGGCGGCTCTGGACGAAGCAAACGCTTTCATCGCCGGCAACAAGCAAGCTGCCGCTGAGATTTTCGCCAAGAGTTCGAAGGTGAAAGTGTCGGTTGAGGAAGTTCTTGAAATGCTCAATGACAAGGATTCACAGTTCTCGACGACGCCGAACGGTGTCATGCAGTTTGCCGAGTTCATGCATCTGGCCGGTACGATCAAGGTCAAGCCCGCAAGCTGGACGGACCTGTTTATCCCGCAACTTCACGCGCGCAGCGGGAGTTAAGGGAAGGCTGCTATCCCGGGTATTCTGATATAACGAGCATGAGCCGGTTGTTATCATCGATAGCAGCCGGTTTTTGCTTGCTGCCGGTGGTCGAGGGCGCGTGATGACCCGCAGGGCGCTTGTTTTGAGTTTTACTTGCCAGAATCGACCAGCCGGGGGATAAAGCAGCGACTGCAAAAAGCGAAAGTATTTCGGCTATGGTTGATGCGACACACGAACACGGCATGTCCGGCCAGCCGCTCAACGTCAGCTTCAACACCGAAAATGATCAGGCAATGGTTGTCCTGGCAGGCTCCTGGATTACACGCTATGTCGGCCGTGTGAATGCGCAAATGCGCAAGATCGAGCATAGGAAGGATTTTTCCAACGCCGTCATCGATCTGTCCGGCGTCGACGCATTGGATACGGCGGGGGCCTGGCTGGTCGACCGCATGCGCGTTGCGCTGGAAGCTGCCGGCAAACAGGTCGAGATACGCGGGCTGAAGCAGCACTGGGAAACGCTTTTTGATGCCGTCGGGAAAACCGCATCTGTTGCGGCCGCTGCAAACCCGCCGCTGCACAAGCCGAATCTTGGAATTCAGTTTCTCGATACAATTGGCCGGACAGTGATCAATTTCGGCGATGATTTCATCAAATCCATGCATGTGCTGGGTGCTGTTGTCACCGGTTCCCAGATGCGCGGCGGCAAGGGAAGCCCGATCCGGTATCCGGCATTCTTTCACCAGATCGATCGGCTGGGCGTCGGGGCAATCCCGGTCGTGGTGCTGATTTCATTCATTATGGGTGCCATTGTTGCACAGCAGGGCGCCTATATGCTCAGCACCTATGGTGCCGAGACCTATGCGGTGAATCTCGTCGGCGTGCTGGTGCTGCGGGAGACCGGCGTCCTGTTGACCGCGATCATGATCGCGGGGCGCTCAGGGAGCGCCATCACGGCAGAACTCGGGTCGATGAAGATGCGCGAGGAAGTCGATGCGCTGCACGTCATCGGTCTCAATCCGATCAGCGTTCTGGTGTTTCCCCGTCTGGTCGCACTGAGCATTTCGCTGCCGCTTCTGACGATTATCGCGGATTTTGCCGGGCTTGCGGGCGGGGCCGTCGCGCTATGGCTTTATTCGGACGTATCACCCGGCATCTATATCGCCAATCTGCGCGATGCGATCACGGTCCAGTATTTCCTGGCGGGCCTGATCAAGGCTCCCTTCATGGCCATGATCATCGGTACCATCGCGGCGGTCGAAGGGATGAAGGTTGGCGGAAGCGCGGAGTCGCTGGGTCTGCGCGTGACGGCATCGGTGGTCAAGTCGATCTTCATCGTCATCGTCCTCGATGGTGTGTTTGCCATCTTCTACGCATCCATCAATTTCTGATACCCGCCCGTTCATCTTCGTGCCTGGCTCGCCATGGAAGCGCAGGCCTTCCCGCCGTCTCGGAAGCGGTGCGGTTGCAGAGGTGAGATTCGCGCTGTATCTCTGTCACGATAGCCGTTCTCGCAGGAGAGGCGGCTGGTGGCGGCCACGACGATTGGCACGAAAAGGATAGGCGTCCGATGTTTGCGGCAAAGACGATGAATCACACTGACAAGACCGAGTTTTATCGCGAACTCTGCGCTCAGTTGAGCGGCCTTCTCGCTGATGAAAACGATGCCATCGCCAATGCCGCCAACACCTCGGCGCTGATCTTCCAGATGGTGCCCGATCTCAATTGGGCAGGCTTCTATTTCCTTTATTCCGAAGACGAACTCGTTGTCGGCCCCTTCCAGGGAAAGCCGGCCTGCGTGCGTATCGCCGTTGGCAATGGCGTCTGCGGAACGGCTGTTGCGCAGGGAACCTCGATTCTCGTCGAGGATGTCCACGCCTTTCCCGGACATATCGCCTGTGATGCCGCATCCCGTTCGGAGCTTGTCGTGCCGCTTTTCCATGAGGGACGCATTCTGGGTGTTCTCGATCTGGACAGTCCGATACCCGGCCGGTTTGACAGCATCGATCAGTTCGGCATGGAAAAACTTGCCGCAATCTATGTTGCCGCATGCAATTGGGACGATTGAGCGATAAATTTTCGCGCCGGCCAACACCTTGTTAAAATTCCATATTTTCTGATTTTCGGATTGGCTTCGACAGGGAATCTCACAGGATTGTTCTGTCGGTTCTGAATCCCAGTTGACAAGAACCATGAAGTGCGTTTGTCTTGTAAAGCGATTTACTAAACCGCTTTACAATGGGGAAAGCGCTTGTGATCAAGAAGACGACGCCCAGTCTGAAAGATGTTGCCGCCGCAGCTGGCGTGTCGGTTACGACAGTATCGCGCCTGGTCAATGGCAGTCTTGATCTGCCGTATCACACCAAGAAGCGCATCGAAGATGCAATCAAATCGCTGAACTACATACCCAATCCGCATGCGCGGCGTTTGAGCATGGGACGTTCGGACACCATTGGTCTGGTTGTTCCTGAAATTGCCAACCCGTTCTTTTCAACCCTGGTCGCCGCCGTCGAGCAGGCAGCCGACGAGCGCAAGCTGGCGGTCTCGCTGCATGCGACGCTCAACCGGGCAGGGCGCGAAATCGAATACCTGCAGCTAATCGAACGCAATCATGTCGACGGGCTGATCTTCATCACCAACCACCCGGATGACGGTGCGCTTGCAAGCCTTATCAACCGTTCGGGCAAGGTCATCATCGTCGACGAAGACGTTCCGGGTTCGAAAGCGCCGAAGCTGTTCTGCGACAATGATCATGGCGGTTATCTCGCCGGTCTTCACCTGGCGCAACAGGGGCACAGCCATGTTCTGTTCATAGGCGGCGACGAACGCATGATCAGCGCGCGTCGCCGTTTCGATGGCCTGATGCGCGCGCTGCGCGAACAGCATGGCGATACGGCGAAGGTTGATCGTTACGCCGGTGAATACACCATCGATTATGGGCGTAAAGCGGCCGTCCGCTATCTGGAAGAGCAGCACGCGGCAACGGCCATCTTTGCTAGCTCCGATGAAATTGCCATCGGCCTGATCGAGGTCTTCAAGGACCGGAATGTGTCGGTTCCCGACGATGTGTCGATCATCGGTTTCGATGATGTCGGGCCGCTGCATCTCTTTGCACCGCCGCTGACCGTCATTCGTCAGCCGGTCCGGCAACTCGGGCGCCGGGCGCTCGAACTGCTTCTGGAAACAAACTGGCAGGAGTGGAAACCTTCCGCTTCGGAAGAACTGCTGCCAGTCGAAATCGTCGTGCGGAACTCCGTTGCCCCGCCGGCGAAATAACAAGACGTAACGGTAAGAAAACCAACAGAGGATGAGAACATGACTTTGAATTTGAGCAGGAGAACATTGATTGCATTGGCTGGCTTCACGGCATTGAGCTGCGCCGCCTCGTCGACTGCGATCGCACAGGAAAAGAAGACAATCGCGCTGGTGCAGATCAACCAGCAGGCGCTTTTCTTCAACCAGATGAACCAGGGCGCGCAGAAGGCAGCCGACGCCGCCGGTGTCAAGCTGGTTATCTTCAATTCCAACAATGAACCGACGGCGCAGAACAGTGCCGTGGAGACCTATATTCAGGAAAAGGTATCGGGTCTTGCGGTCGTCGCCATCGACGTCAACGGCCTGATGCCAGCCGTCAAGCAGGCCGCCGACGCGGGTATCCCGGTTGTCGCCATCGACGCGATCCTTCCCGAAGGTCCGCAGAAAGCCCAGATCGGCGTCGACAATGCCAAGGCCGGTGCCGACATGGGCAAGTTCTTCCTTGACTACGTCAAAGCCAATATGGGCGGCAAGGCCAAGATCGGTGTTGTCGGTGCGCTGAACTCCTATATCCAGAATGTCCGGCAGGAAGGCTTTGAAAAGACCATCAAGGGTGTTGACGGTGTTGTAGTTGCCGGCGTCGTCGATGGCCAGAATGTGCAGGACAACGCGCTTGCGGCAGCCGAGAACCTGATTACCGGCAACCCGGACCTGACAGCCATCTATGCAACCGGCGAGCCTGCCCTGATGGGCGCCATCGCTGCCGTGCAGAGCCAGGGCAAGCAGGGCACCATCAAGGTGTTCGGCTGGGATCTGACGGCGGAAGCCATTGCCGGCATCGATGCCGGATTCGTTGCCGCGGTTATCCAGCAGGACCCGTCGGCAATGGGTGCCGCCGCCGTGAATGCGTTGCAGAAGGTTGCGGCCGGCCAGACCGTCGAGAAGAACATCGCTGTTCCCGTCACCATCGTCACCAAGGCGAATGTTGACCCATACAGGGCCGTCTTCAAATGATCGAGGTCGGTCAGCAACGATCTGCTGCCATCGGTTCCGGAGGGGGTATTCCCTCCGGATCTGCCGGCGACGCACATGCCGCCCCGCGTATTTCCTTGCGCGGCATACGCAAATCATTCGGCTCGCACCAGGCGTTGCGTGGTGTTGACCTCGACATTTATCCCGGTGAATGCCTTGGGCTTGTCGGTGACAATGCCGCGGGCAAGTCGACGCTGACAAAGATCATTTCCGGTACCTACATTCCGGACGGCGGCACCATGTCCATCGAGGGCGAGGACATTCATCTCACCGGCCCGGGCGATGCGCGCAACAGACATATCGAAATGGTCTTCCAGGATCTGAGCCTTTGCGATGAGATCGATGTAGTCGGCAATCTCTTTCTCGGGCGCGAGCTCAGCAAGGGCATGTTCCTTGACAGCAAGGCAATGCTGGCCGAAGCGCGCAAAATGCTGGATGCGCTGGAAATCCGTATTCCCAAACTGACCAGCAAGGTTGCCCACCTCTCCGGCGGCCAGCGGCAAGCCATCGCGATTGCCCGGGCAGCGTCGTTCAAGCCGAACGTCCTGATCATGGATGAGCCGACATCGGCACTCGCCGTGGCCGAAGTCGAAGCGGTGCTTGCCCTGATCAATCGCGTGAAGGCCAATGGTGTTTCGGTCATCCTCATCACGCACCGTCTTCAGGACCTTTTCCGCGTCTGCGACCGTATCGCGGTGATGTATGAGGGCACGAAGGTCGCAGAACGCCAGATCGGCGGCACCAATCTCGAGGATCTGGTCAAACTGATCGTTGGCGAAGGAGCAAAGCAATGACCGTTTACACCGAACGCGGTCACGGATCGCGCCTTGCCGATTTTTTCGGCGAGCACGCGCAGGTTCTGTCGATCGCCGTGTTTTTTGTCGCCTGCATGGTCTTTTTCTCGATCGGCAGCGATACGTTCCTGACCCTTGGCAATATTCTCAATATCGTGCGGCAGGCGGCTCCGCTGCTGATCGTTGCGATCACCATGACCTTCGTCATCATCACCGGCGGCATCGATTTGTCTGTGGGCTCGCAAGTCGCCCTTATCAATGCGGTTGCGGCTGTCGTCATGGCGATGGGATATCCCTGGCCATTGGTCGTGGTTGCAATGATCGTGCTCGGCGGCGGCCTTGGTTTCGTCCAGGGCTGGTTCATCGCCTACCAGGGGATTCCGGCGTTCATCGTTACGCTTGCCGGTCTTTCCATCCTGCGGGGATTCGCACTCTATCTGACGCAGGGCTATTCGATCCCCATTCAGGATGCGCCGGGTTTCTTTGCGCTGGGTCGCGGCGTCATTGGCGGGGTCCCTGTTCCGGCCATCATCGCCGCCGTCGTTGCCGTTCTGGGCTATGTGGCGATAACATCGACCAAATATGGCCGTCAGGTCGTGGCGGTCGGTTCCAATGCGGAAGCCGCGCGCCGGGTCGGCATGCCGGCCAAATGGATCATCGCTTCGGTCTATCTCATTTCCGGCGTGGCCTGCGCCGTGGCCGGGTTGCTGATTGCAGCGCGACTGGGGTCCGGATCGTCCAATGCTGCGGTCGGTTTTGAACTCCAGGTGATCGCGGCCGTTGTCCTCGGCGGCACATCCCTCATGGGGGGCCGGGGCACCATCCTCGGAACGGTTCTCGGCACGCTGACCATCGCGGTGATCGGCAACGGGCTGATCCTGATGCACATCTCGCCATTCTTCACCCAGATCGTCACCGGTGCGATCATCCTGATCGCCATCTGGCTGAACACACGGATATTCACGGCAAACTTCCGCTTCGGCAGCGGCAAGAAGAGGTGAGTCCTGTGAACAGCGATCTGTCAGAAGCACATATCCGCTCCGGCAAGGTGATGACGGTCAATGGCCCCATTGCAGCGGAAGCGCTCGGCGTAACGTTGATGCATGAGCACATCCTCAACGATTGCCGCTGCTGGTGGCATGCGCCGAAAACGCCGGAACGGCAGTACCTTGCCGGTGGTTTCGTCTGCATGGAAATATTAGGCGAACTCAAGCAGGACCCCTTCGTCAACAAGCACAACATTACGCTCGATGACGAACCGCTGGCGATTTCAGAACTGCGCGCCTTTGCCAATGCCGGTGGTCAGACCGTGGTGGAGCCGACATGCCGGGGCATTGGCCGCAATCCGCTGGCTCTCCGGCGCATCGCCAAAGCCGCGGGTCTGAATGTGGTGATGGGCGCCGGCTACTATCTCGGTTCCTCCCATCCGGCCGAAGTCGCTGATATGACCGTGGTCGACATCGCCAACGAGATCGTGCGGGAAGCGGTGGAAGGTGTCGATGGCACCGACGTCAAAATCGGGCTGATCGGTGAAATCGGCGTCTCGTCGGATTTCACCGCTGAGGAGGAGAAGTCGTTGCGCGGTGCGGCTCAGGCACAGGTGCGGACGGGCCTTCCCCTCATGGTGCACTTGCCGGGCTGGTTCCGGCTCGGCCACCGCGTGCTCGATGTCGTGGCGCAGGAGGGTGCCGATATCAGGCACACGGTTCTTTGCCACATGAACCCCTCCCACGATGATTTCAGCTATCAGAGTGAACTCGCCGCCCGCGGTGCATTCATTGAATACGACATGATCGGCATGGATTTCTTCTACGCGGATCAGCAGGTGCAGTGCCCGAGCGACGAAGAAGCCGCCCGCGCCATCGTGCGCCTGGCCGAGGCCGGTTATCTCGACCGGGTTCTGCTGTCGCACGACGTGTTTCTGAAGATGATGCTGACCCGCTATGGCGGCAATGGCTACGCCTATGTGCTGCGCCATTTCCTGCCGCGCCTCAAGCGGCATGGCCTCGATGAAACGGCTCTTGATCAGATGATGCGGGCCAATCCGCGCGCTGTTTTTCAGGCTGGAGCCTGAAGCTAACCCCTATTTTGATATTTACGAAAGTTTGGTGATCCCATGACAAAGAAAGTCCTTCTCGTTGGCGAAAGCTGGGTCAGTTCGGCCACGCACTACAAAGGTTTCGATCAGTTCGGCAGTGTAACGTTTCATCTGGGTGCAGAGCCGCTGGTCAAGGCGCTCGCGGGCAGCGCGTTCGAGCTGACCTACATGCCCGCGCATGAAGCGGTCGAAAAATTCCCCTATGACATGGCAGGGCTGGATGCCTATGACGTCATCATCCTGTCGGATATCGGCGCGAACTCGCTGCTGCTGCCGCCTGATGTTTGGCTGCATTCGCGCACCGTGCCCAACCGGCTGAAACTGATCAAGGCCTGGGTTGAAAAGGGCGGCGCGCTGCTGATGGTGGGCGGGTACTTCTCGTTCCAGGGTATCGATGGCAAGGCGCGCTGGCGGCGGACCCCCGTGGAAGATGTGCTTCCGGTGACCTGCCTTCCCTATGATGACCGCGTTGAAATTCCCGAGGGTACGACAGCGAAGATCGTCATGCCGGATCATCCTGTGATGGCTGGTCTCGGCGGCGAATGGCCGGTGCTTCTCGGGGTCAATGAGGTCGAAGTGCGTGACGGAGCGGATGTCGAAGTGGTTGCGACGCTGCCGGACGATCAGGGCGGCCATCCGCTGCTGGTTCTCGGGCGCCATGGCAAGGGCAACACGGCCGTCTGGACCTCCGATATCGGGCCGCATTGGCTGTCCCCGGCCTTCTGCGAGTGGGAAGGCTACGGCAAGCTCTGGAAAAACATTCTGGCCTGGCTGACGCGCTGATTTTCTCGACGCGCGCAAGCCGCTATCTCAAAAAACCTATGAAAGGGAACGACATGCAGGAAATATCGGATCGTAGCTCCAACGCGGTGCAGGAGATATTCGGCACCAACAAGGTGCTCATTGGAATGATCCATTGCCCGGCCTTCCCCGGGGCACCCCGCTACAGGGGGGCGGATATGGATACGATCTATGATGCCTGCATGCGCGACGCGGAAGCCTGCGTGGAAGGGGGATTGCATGGCCTGGTCATCGAAAACCATGGCGATATCCCCTTTTGCAAGCCGGACGATATCGGGCCCGAAACAACCGGGTTCATGTCCGTTGTCACGGATCGCATTGCCCGGGCCATCGGTATCCCGCTCGGGATCAATGTGCTTGCCAATGCGCCCATTCCGGCTTTTGCCATTGCCATGGCCGGCGGTGCCAAATTCATTCGCGTCAATCAGTGGGCCAATGCCTATGTCGCGAATGAAGGCTTCATGGAAGGCAGGGCGGCTGAGGCAATGCGCTATCGGTCGATGCTGCGCGCCGAGCACATCAAGGTCTTTGCCGATAGCCATGTGAAGCATGGCAGCCACGCCATCGTTGCGGACCGGACGATCGAAGAGCTGACCCGCGATCTCGCTTTCTTTGATGCCGACGGTGTCATCGCCACGGGTCAGCGCACGGGCAACGTCGCCACCATCGAGGAGATCGAGGAGATCGGCTCGGCAACGCATCTGCCGCTTCTGGTCGGATCGGGTGTCAACAGCGACAACATCGTCGAAATACTCAAGCGGACCAACGGTGTCATCGTTGCATCCTCGTTGAAGCAGGGCGGGGTGTGGTGGAACCCGGTGGACATCGAGCGGGTCAAGGCATTCCGCGCCGCTGCAGAACCGGGGCTGGAGCACTGAGAGGATGGAAAACGAAAGTCTCTCCGACCGCATCCTTCGAGAAAATGCGACTGTTCTGCAAACGATGCTGGACCATCGTTTTGTCAGGGACATAAAGCATGACGCGCTGAGCAGGGACGCCTTTGACCGCTATCTCGTCTATGAAGGCGCTTTTGTCGACACGGCGATTTCCATCTTCGCCTATGCGGCGGCAACGGCGCAAACCATCGAGCAGAAGCGCTGGCTCATCGCCGTGCTCGACGCGCTTGCCAATGAGCAGATCGTCTATTTCGAGCGCACCTTCGCGCGCCGCGCAATCGATCCTGCCGCATTTGACGTTACGATTCCAGCAGTCGAGGCCTTCCGGTCAGGAATGCTCTGCATTGCTGCCGAAGGCGGGTTCCTCGACATCGTGGCCGCCATGTTCGCGGCGGAATGGATGTACTGGACGTGGTCGAAGGAGGCCTCGATGCATCGCATCAGCGATCCGCTTCTCAAGGAGTGGGTTGATCTGCATGTGAGTCAGGGGTTTGCCGAACAGGCATTGTGGCTTAAGCATCAGCTTGATCTGGCGGGGCCGAGTCTTTCCGAGCAGATGTGTGTCCGGCTCAGCAGCATTTTCGGCCATGCCATGCAGCTCGAAATCGATTTTCATGACGCGCCATACCTCTAACTTTCCAAAGGCCTCCCGATGCGCGCCTATGTAATCGGCAATGTCACCATCGACGAAACGATTATCGTGGACGCCCTGCCAACCTCCGGGGCCTCCATCCTCGGCGAGGTTGGAGCGCACGATCTGGGCGGCAAGGGAACGAACCAGGCTGTCGTCATGGCCCGGTGCGGGCTGCCCACGACACTGGTCGCGCCGGTTGGAAATGATGCACGCGCGGCAGCGATCCGCCAGCGCTTGCAGAATGAGCCCCTCGTGACAGAACTGGTCGAGCTGGATGGAAAGTCGAGTGATACCTCCATCATCTTCCGGCTGCCCGACGGTGAAAATGCGATTGTCACAACAACGGACGCAGCGCAGAACCTGAGTTCAGCCGATGTTGCTGTGAAGCTACACGCCGCTGAACCGGGTGATCTGGCTATCCTGCAGGGGAACCTCTCGCATCAGGCAACACGTGAAATCCTTGAGCAGGCCAAGGGTCTTCGGATGGTGACTGCGTTCAACCCGTCGCCTTTGCGCCCCTATTTCTCGGATCTCTGGGCGCTGGTGGACATTGTGTTTCTCAACCAGGGTGAAGCCTTGGCTTTGACTGGAGCCAGTGGAAATGCTGCCGCGCACCATCTCTTGGAACGCGGTGTCCGGGATGTCGTGCTGACATTGGGGCGTGAAGGCGCCATTCTTGCGAATGGACAGGAGATTATCGCAGTGCCGGCGCAACCCTCCGTCGTGGTTGATACGACCGGGGCCGGAGATACGTTCATGTCCGTGGCCCTCGCATCGTCGGCCCGGCGCCATTGCCGCCTGGACAGGCTGGCAATCGAGCATGCGGTGCGGGGCGCCGCCATAACCGTATCCAGACGCGGAACCCATTCGGCCTTTCCGACAGCGTCGGAATTGGAAGCCTTGCTGGCATCGTCCTGAGAATCGGCGGCCTCAAGCCGTTGTGAATTGTCAGCGCCGCTTTTGCGCCAGATAATTTGGCTGCACCTGCGGGCTGAAACAGAATTTATCGGGATGACAGCACGAATAATCCGCTGTCTGGTTGCCAAAAAACCATAATTGTTCCACCAACATTAAACAGCGAAACTGAAACGTTGAAATCGGATCGAAGCTTTAATGCGTATACAATATGGTTTGCTCAGTGTGTTTCTGGCGTTTGCCCCTCCGGCTTACGCACTGGATGCAGGTTCACCGCCGGTGCTGGCGCCGCTGCAGCAGCAGGCGCAAGCCGCCCGCTTGAGCGCTGAGTTTCTGTCGCGCTATCACTACAAGCCCGTTGCGCTTGACGATGCCCTGTCCGCCAAAATCATGGACCGCTTTCTCAAGGCACTCGATCCCGACAGGTTCCTCTTCGTTCAGGCCGATATCGACAAGTTCATGGCCGACAGCACGAAGATCGATGACGCGATCAACCAGGAAGATTTGCGCATCCCTTTTTCCATTTTCAACATCTATGAGCAGCGCGTTGTCGAACGCCTCACCTATGCCCGCTCGCTGCTCAAGCAGAATTTCGATTTCAGTGTGAAGGAAGATTATCCCTTTATCCGGGACAAGGAGCCCTGGCCGAAATCCGAAGCGGAGAGCGACGAGCTTTGGCGCAAGCGGGTCAAGAATGACTGGCTCCGCCTGAAGCTTGCAGGCAAGACGGACGCTGCCATCCGCGACACGCTCGACAAGCGGTATCAGAACTCGCTGGAACGCGCTTACAAGTACAAGAGCGACGACGTATTCCAGATTTTCATGGATGCCTACACCACATCGATCGAACCGCATACGGATTATTTCGGAGCGACGGCATCAGCCGAATTCGATATCTCGATGAAGCTTTCGCTGGTTGGCATCGGCGCGGTCCTGCAGGAGCGGGAAGACTACACGACCATTCGCGAGCTGATGGCCGGCGGTCCTGCACAACTGTCCGGCAAACTGGCTGTCGGTGATCGCATCACCGGCGTGGGTCAGGGCGAACGTGGTCCGATAAAGGAAGTGGTCGGTACGCGCCTCGACGAAGTCGTCAAGATGATCCGCGGCGCGAAGGATTCCGTTGTCAGGCTGGATATCCTGCCTGCCGATGCCGGTCCGGACGGCAAGCACCGGGTGATCAGCCTCGTGCGTGACAAGATCAGCCTCGACAAGCAGGCAGCCAAGAAGACCATCCTGTCGATCAAGGATGGTGATGCCACGCGCAAGATCGGCGTCATCACGCTGCCGGCCTTCTACGAGGATTTTGAAGCGCGCCGCAAGGGCGACAAGAATTATCGGAGTGCAAGCCGCGACGTGGCCAGGCTTCTGGCCGAACTGAAGAAGGACAAGATCGATAACGTTCTCATCGATCTGCGTAACAATGGCGGCGGTTCGCTGGCCGAGGCCATCGATTTGACCGGCCTGTTCGTCGGCAAGGGGCCGATCGTGCAGGAGCGCAATGCCGGCGGCGAGGTCAATGTCGAGAAGGACAATCTTCCCGCGCCCGCCTGGACCGGCCCGCTTGCGGTCCTGATCAATCGCGGTTCCGCATCCGCATCCGAGATTTTTGCGGCGGCGATACAGGATTATGGCCGGGGCGTCATCGTCGGTGAGCCCAGTTTCGGCAAAGGCACGGTGCAGACCGTCGTCAACCTCGATCAGATCGCCCGCAACAGCAAGCCGAAATTCGGCGAGCTGAAGATGACGGTTGCACAGTTCTTCCGGGTGAACGGCGGCACGACCCAGTTGCGCGGCGTGACGCCGGATATCACCCTGCCCGGCTTCTCCGATCCCAAGAGTTTCGGCGAGTCGAGCTACGACAATGCTTTGCCGTGGGCGCAGGTCAAACCGGCGGAATACACGCCAATCGGCGATGTGAAGGCATTGCTGCCGCAACTGCAGAGCCTGCACGATGCGCGGGTGCAAAAGGACCCGGACTTCCAGCGCTTTGTGGAAGATATGGCCTACCTGAAAGCGCAGCGGGAAAAGCGGGTTGTCTCGCTCAATGAAACCGAACGCCGCAATGAGATGGCGGCGCAGGCCAGCCGCATCAAGTCGCGCGAGAAGGTGAATGACGGGGCAGGCGCCGGTGACGATGACGATTCAGCCGATGCGTCGACCCAGGATGACGGCCTGCAGGCCAATGAGCGCAGCCTGAGCGCGGACATAGCCATCGAGAAAGCCCGCAAGAGCGCCAAGGATGTATTGCTCGACGAAGCAGCGCACATTCTCGGTGATGAAGCGGATTTGCTGGCGGGAATTCCGAAACTTGCAGTTCAGCAGCCGGCCAATACCAACGGCAAATAGGGGCTGCGCCGGCTTTGACCGGATAATATGCTCCACCCGGTTAACCCCGGGTGGGGCACTTTGGCGAACCGGTTACCTCTGCGGCCGGTCCGATGTGAGCGGCACGATAATCTCGACGATGAGACCTCTCGGTTGCGCCTTGTGGGCTCTGACCGATCCGCCATGCAGCTCGATGGCCTGCCGGGTGATGGCCAGGCCGAGGCCGACGCCCGCGCGCGCATCGCCCGTGCTTTCAGCCCGCACAAAAGGCCTGAAGATTGCTTCCATCTGAGAGTCCGGAAGGCCGGGCCCCGTGTCCTCCACCCGGATCTGCAGCGCTTTCCCGCCGGCGAGGATGGCGGTGCGTATCACGACCTTGCCGCCCGGTTCGCTGTATTTGATGGCGTTGCGAATGACGTTTTCGATGGCACGGTAAATCAATTCGCCATTGACATGGGACACGGCGGTATCGACGCCGATGACCTCGAGAATAACCCCGTGCGCTTGCCCTTCAAACGCGCCGTCCTCCACGATGGCGTTGACGAGCTCCACGAGATCAACGGGCTGCTTGTCGAACTGGTACGGCTCACCGGACTCAAGCTGCGCGAGCGTCAGTATTTCTTCCACCAGCCCGTCAAGCCGGTCGATCTCGCGGTTGATGCGCAGAAGCAGATCCGGCAGGCGTGCGGGATTCTGTTTGAGAATTCCGGCTGCCGCTTGCAGCCGTGACAAGGGTGAGCGCAACTCGTGCGACACATCGTGGAACAGCCGCTGCTGGCTGAGGTGAAAATCGTCAAGCTTGGCGGCAGCGATGTCAAAATCATGCCCGACGGCGGTTATCTCATCCTTGCGATGGCCGAATGTCTTGCCGATGCGGACATGAAAATCGCCCTTTGCCAGCGAGCGTAAACCGGATTGAAGCGTCTCCAGCGGCCAGAGCAGATATCTGGCCAGCCAAAGCGCTGAAGCAAGGCTGGTGATGATGCCCGCAAAGATAATCGGCCAGAACCCGAGTATTTTTGCGACAATGGAATAGCGCATTCGTTTGGCCGTGATGCTGATGCAGCCGTCGGGCGTCTGGACCAATCGCGATATCGCGGTAGCTGCGGGGCCGGATTGGCAGTCGGCCGGATCGGCATTGGCGACAACAAGATCAACGGGCCGGTTGAAGGATGCGGCCGCTGCGGCGAACCTGGCCAGGGCGCCTGTGCCCGAGTCTTTCAATACCGTGGCGGCCGAGTCCAGGATCGCCGTCTCGATGAGGTCTTGCGCGGCGCCCTTGGGCGGCGACAGTCCGAATATCGTGCTGATTGCCACCACGACAAGGATGACCCCGGCTATGGTGAGGGCGAGCGTCCAGAAAAATCGCCAGAAGACGCTGCCCATTACTGCCCCTCGACGAGCTGATAGCCCATGCCGCGTATCGAGCGAATCCATGACTGCCCGTCGGCAGCCTTGCCAAGCTTTTGCCGGATACTGCTGATGTGCACGTCAATCCGGCGGTCGAAGGCGGTCAGCGGACGTCCGAATGCGCCCTTGGACAGGTCCTGTTTCGAGACCATCTGGCCGGCGCTTCGCACCAGCACCTCGAGCAGATTGAACTCCGTTCCGGTCAATTCCAGCTGGTGGCCTTGCCACTCCGCGGTACGCGAGCGCGGGAACAGTTTCAGGGTGCCGGATTGCAGGAGGTGTTCCTCCTGCTCCTGCCTGTGCCGTCCGGTCCGGCGAAGAATGGCGCGAATCCGGGCGACAAGCTCACTCGGCGAACAGGGCTTTGCCAGATAGTCGTCCGCGCCAAGGTTCAGTCCGGTGATCCGGTCGATGTTGTCGCCGCGCGCGCTCAGCATCAGGATTGGAATATCGCTGAATCGCCTTATCCGCTGCATCACCTCGATGCCGTTGAGGTGGGGCATCATGATATCCAGGACCACCAGATCATAAGACCCCGAGACACCCTCTTCGATGCCGCGTTTCCCGTCATGAACAGCGCTCGCATCCAGCCCTTCTTCCCTCAGATATTCCGAAAGGAGACTGGTCAGTTCTATGTCGTCGTCAACCAGCAAGACTTTGGTCATGGTCCGCCTCGCACTCTGAAATCAAACTTTCCTATAGCCGGTCAAGCTGTGCCCCGGGGCCGATTTTACATAACTTTACACAAACTTAACGCTACTTCACACCGAACCATTTATAGAGGCCTGGTGGGGAGAGCGTTTTTGTAAGAAGGCCTGAATCGTGCTCACATCCCTGCTCCGCCACCCCTTGAGTGTGGTCTTTCATCCCTTCCTTGCCAACGACAATTGCAAGCCCGGATCGCCTCTGGTCTTCCCTCGGGAAGATGGCGCGTGCCGGCGAAGCCGTGCCGGGGCCAGGTCGGGTCCGCAGGCTTTAACGGAAAGAGTGTAGTTGAGAAATGCCAGGGCAATCAGATCAAAATGTTACAGGATTTCGCGTTCGGTCTTTCGGCCTGCTGGCCCTATTTCTGTTGCTGGCTGGTTGTAACGCGCAACAGGGCAAACCTCCTGCTGCAGCGGCGCGTCCCCAGGTTGGTGTCGTAACGCTGCATCCGCAATCGGTTGCCGTCACCGCCGAATTGTCGGGGCGGACAACCGCCTCCCTCAGCGCGGATGTGCGTCCGCAAGTGGGCGGCATCATCCAGTCGCGGCTGTTTGACGAGGGCGGCGAAGTAAAGGCCGGGCAGGCCTTGTACCAGATCGATCCGGCGAGTTACCAGGCCACCTATGACAGCGCGATCGCAGCGCAGCAGAAGGCGGATGCGGCGGTGCCAAGCGCACAGGCCAAAGTGGAGCGCTATCAGGGCTTGATCAAGCAGAATGCGGTCAGCAAGCAGGATCTTGATGATGCGGTTGCATCGCTTGCCCAGGCAAAGGCCGATGTTGCTTCGGCAAAGGCCAGCGCCGATACCGCCCGCATCAATCTCGACTACACAAAGATCACGGCCCCGATTTCGGGCCGTATCGGCAAGTCGTCCCTGACACCGGGTGCACTTGTCACCGCAAGCCAGGACACGGCACTTGCCACCATCCGGACACTCGATCCAATCAATGTGGATGTTTCCCAGTCGAGCACCAACCTGCTCAATCTGCGTCAGGCGATTGCGGACGGCAGGGTGAAGCTGAGCGGGACGAATGTGAGCGTGAAGCTCAAACTCGACAACGGAACGACCTATACGCACGCGGGGAAAATGGAATTTGCCGAGGCCAATGTGGATCAGACCACAGGCACGTTCGCGTTGCGCGCGCAATTTCCCAACCCGGACCGGTTGCTGCTGCCGGGCATGTATGTGCGTGCGGTTGTCGAGGAAGGCGTTGCACAAAACAGCTTTGTCGTGCCCCAGCGTGCGGTGACCCGTAACGCCAAGGGAGAGGCAACGGCCCTCGTCGTCGATGCGGATGGAAAAGTCGGGGAGCGCGCACTTGGCGTGCGCAGCAGCGTCGGGAACAACTGGCTGGTCGAGACCGGGATAGTCGACGGCGATCGCGTGGTCGTGGAAGGCTCGCAATTCGTGCGCGCGGGCCAGAGTGCGACGCCGGTGGAGGTGACGATCGATGACGTGACCGGGGAGATCAAGGAGCGCAAACAGGCCGCATTGCCTCAGTCTGACCTTGCGGAAGCCGCCAATCATGAACAGAAGCCGGCGTCTGACGCCTCGGCCAAGAACTGAGGGTTCCAATGTCCGGCTTTTTCATCAACCGTCCGATCTTTGCCTGGGTGATCGCCATCGTCATCATGCTTGGCGGTTTGCTGGCGGTCAATTCATTGTCCATATCGCGCTATCCCCAGATCGCACCGACCACGGTGAGTATCAGCGGTTCCTATCCGGGTGCGGATGCGCAGACCGTCGAGAATTCAGTGACGAAAGTCATCGAACAGGGCATGACGGGTATCGACAATCTCGACTACATGACCTCCACATCGAGTTCGACGGGCAGCACCAGCATCTCCCTGACCTTTACCAGTGCCGCCGATCCCGATGTTGCCCAGATGCAGGTTCAGAACAAGCTGCAGCTTGTCACGTCGCAACTGCCGCAGATCGTGCAGAGCAACGGCCTGACGGTGACGAAATCCTCGACCGGCTTTCTCATGGTTGTCGCATTCGTTTCGACCGACGGCAAAATGACGTCGACCGATCTGGCCGATTATGTCGACAGCACCCTGAACGACACGCTGAAGCGGGTTGAGGGTGTCGGATCAACCCAGTTGTTTGGCTCGGGCTATTCCATGCGGATATGGCTCGACCCCGACAAGCTTGCCAAATATGCGCTCATGCCGAGCGATGTGTCCACGGCAATACAGGCGCAGAACACGCAGGTTTCCGCCGGGCAGCTCGGGGCCATGCCCGCACGGCAGGGACAGCAGCTCAATGCGACGGTGACAGCCAGAAGCCGGCTTCAGACGCCGGAGCAGTTTCGCAATATTATTCTCAAGAGCGCCACCGATGGCTCGCTGGTCCGGCTCAACGACGTGGCGCGCGTGGAAGTCGGCGCGGAAAGCTATACGACAAGTGCTGCCTACAACGGCATGCCGGCGGCGGGTCTTGCCATCAACCTGGCCACGGGCGCCAATGCCATCAGCGCGGCGGAAGCCGTCCAGTCGGCCATTGCGCGCCTTTCCACGACTTTCCCGGAAGGGGTCCAGGTTTACTATCCATATGACACGACGCCCTTCGTTCTTCTCTCGATAGAAGAGGTGGTCAAGACGCTGATCGAGGCCATCATTCTCGTCTTCGTCGTCATGTTCGTGTTTCTGCAAAACATCAGGGCAACGCTCATCCCGTCCATCGCAGTGCCCGTGGTGCTGCTTGGGACGTTTGGCGTGCTCGCGGTTGCAGGCTATTCGATCAATACCCTGACGATGTTCGCCATGGTGCTGGCCATCGGGCTTCTCGTGGACGATGCGATCGTGGTTGTCGAAAACGTCGAACGGGTGATGCAGGAAGAAAAACTTCCACCGAAAGAAGCAACGCAAAAGTCCATGAAGGAAATCACCGGGGCTCTCATCGGCATCGCCACGGTGTTGTCCGCTGTCTTCGTGCCCATGGCTTTCTTCGGTGGCTCTACCGGCATCATCTATCGCCAGTTCTCCGTCACCATCGTCGCGGCCATGGTGCTCTCCGTCGTGGTTGCACTGGTGCTGACGCCGGCTCTGTGCGCAACCATTCTTCGCGCTCCTGCCGCAGGCCATGCGGAGCGCAAGGGCATCTTCGGTTGGTTCAACCGGACTTTCGACCGCAGCACGACGGCCTATCGCAACGGCGCGCAAGGCATCATTCAGCGAAGCAAACGGTTTCTGGTGATTTTCCTGGCGATTGCGATTGCCATGGGCTGGATGTTTGTGCGTCTGCCAAGCTCGTTCCTTCCCGAAGAAGACCAGGGCATTTTGATCACCAGCGTGCAACTGCCGGTGGGGGCGACGCAGGACCGGACATTGCGTGTTTTGAAGCAGGTGTCGGACCATTTCCTCAACGATGAAAAGGATGCGGTGGACGGTGTGTTCACGACGGCCGGTTTCGGCTTTGGCGGGTCCGGTCAGAATGTCGGCATAGCGTTTGTCAGGCTCAAGGACTTTGCGTCGCGCCAGTCGCCGCAACTTTCGGCCAATGCGGTGTCTGGCCGGGCCACCATGGGTGTCTTTTCCAAGATCAGGGATGCCCGTGTGTTCTCCTTCAACCCGCCTGCTATCCAGGGCATGGGCAATTCCAACGGTTTTGAGTTCTATCTGCAGGATGTCAATGGCGCAGGCCACGATGCCTTGATGCAGACCCGCAACCAACTGCTTGGGCTCGCCGGACAAAGCAAGCTTCTGGCGAATGTGCGCCCGAACGGCCAGGAAGACGAGCCGCAGTTCGCCATCGATATCGATCAGGAGAAGGCCAGCGCGCTGGGTGTCGCCCTGTCCGATATCAACAACACCTTGTCGACGGCGTGGGGCAGCGATTACGTCAACGATTTCATCGATCGCGGCAGGGTGAAGCCGGTCTATCTGCAGTCGGACAAGGATTTCCGCATGCAGCCGGCAGACCTCGACAAATGGCATGTCCGCAATGCCTCGGGGGCCATGGTGCCGTTTTCATCCTTCGCCTCCAGCCACTGGACATTCGGCTCACCGCGGCTGGAGCGGTTCAACGGCTCTGCTGCCGTCGACATTCAGGGCGCCGCTGCTGCCGGTGTCAGCTCGGGCGCGGCGATGGACGAAATCGACAAGCTGATGAGCCAGTTGCCGGCGGGTTATTCGCACGAATGGACGGGCCTTTCGGCACAGGAAAAACTGTCGGGCAATCAGGCCGCATCGCTCTATGCAATATCAGTCCTGGTCGTGTTCCTCTGTCTGGCAGCGCTTTACGAAAGCTGGTCGATTCCGTTTGCGGTCATGCTCTCGGTCCCGATCGGCATTTTCGGGGCGCTGCTTGCGGCGAGCCTGTTTGGCCAGACCAATGACGTCTATTTCAAGGTCGGCCTGCTGACCACCGTGGGCCTTGCGGCGAAGAACGCAATTCTCATCGTGGAGTTCGCCATCGAACGGCAGACCGCCGGCATGGGGCTGGTCGAGGCCACGCTCGAAGCCGCGCGCCAGCGGTTGCGTCCGATCCTGATGACGTCCTTTGCGTTCATCCTTGGCGTGGCGCCGCTGGCAACTGCAAGCGGCGCCGGTTCCGGCGCCCAGAATTCCATCGGTATCGGCGTCATGGGCGGCATGATCGCGGCAACCGTTCTCGGAGTGTTTTTTGTGCCCCTGCTTTTTGTTGCGGTCAGCCGGTTGTTCCGGCGCCGGAAGAGCGCCGATGGCAAGGTTCCCGACAACAGTGAAACGGCAACAGCCGGTTCGAACTGAGGCATGGGGCGAGATAATGAGCAAGATGGACGCAATGACAATCACAATACCAGCCTCACCTGATCCGGCTTCTCGCGGGAAGCATCATTTCCGCCTCGGTCAATTGCTCGGGTTTCTTCTGTTGATCTCAAGCCTTGCCGGATGCGTCGTCGGGCCGGACTATCAGAAGCCGTTGATTGCTATGCCCGGCCAGTGGGGAAGCAGCAAGCAGGTAAAGGCACCCAAGCCGGCGGAGCTGTCTAACTGGTGGAAGCGGCTGCGTGATCCAGAGCTGGATGCACTTGTCGACGAAGCGGTCGCAGGCAATCTGGATGTTGCCACTGCAAAGGCGAAAATCCGTGAAGCGCGCGCGACATACCGGCAGACCGCAGGCACGCTTCTGCCATCACTTGACGGGTCCGCATCGGCAACCCGCAACAGGGTGAGTGCCACCAGCGCGGGGACCTCCGCGGAGACGTCGAGCCAGTTCCAGACGGGATTTGACGCGAGCTGGGAGCTCGATCTTTTCGGTGCCAACAAACGCAGCGTTGAAGCAGCAAAGTATGGTCTGGATGCAGCCGGCGAAGATCTGCGGTCCACATTGCTGACTTTGATCGGCGATGTCACCTCCAACTATTCCCAGGCGCGCGGCTATCAGGCACGCATCGCGCTGGCCCACCGTACGGCAGCCTCGCAGAGGGAGACGGCGGCGCTCACGCGCACCAAGTTCGAGGCCGGGTCATCCTCGGCCCTCGATGTCGCCAATGCCGCCGGCCTGGCCAACAGCACGGAAGCCAACATACCATCCCTGGAGACAAGTTATGCGGAAGCGGTGCACCGGCTTTCCGTCCTGACGGGCAGGACGCCCGCAGCCCTTACGGACAGGCTGAAGCGCGGCACGCCCATTCCGACGCCGCGCCTGCCAGTCCCGATAGGGGTTCCGGCCGATATTCTGCGCACGCGGCCGGACGTGAGGATGGCGGAGCGCCAATACGCGCAGTACACCGCAAAGATCGGGCAGGCTGAAGCTGCCCGTTATCCCAGCGTCAGCCTGACCGGCAATATCGACACCACGGCCATGAACATTGGCGATCTCGGCAAGAATTCCACCATCGGCTGGTCCTTCGGCCCGACATTGAGCGTGCCGATCTTCAGCGGCGGCCAGAAGAAAGCCGCGGTGGAAGTCGCCCAGGCACAGCGCGACCAGTATTTTGTTGCCTACCGGTCGTCGATCCTCACAGCGCTCGAAGATGTCGAAAATGCCATCGTATCGCTGGCACAGGAACGCATCAGGAATGGAAAGCTGGCCGCATCGGCCAAGCACTACCGCGATGCGGCCAGCCTGTCCCGCTCTCTCTACCAGAGCGGAACATCGAGCTTCCTTGATGTGCTTGACGCGGAACGTTCGCTGTATTCGGCGGAAGACGCCCTGCTGCAAAGCCGCGTGGCAATCGCGGCCGATTACATCGCCCTCAACAAAGCGCTTGGCGGCGGATGGAGCGGTTTGCTCGACACCGGCAAACCTGAAGTGAAGGATATCAATACGGGTCCGCACATCGTAAGCAACCGACAGCAGATGACGAACCGGCAGAAATAAAAACGGCGAGCCCGTAAGGCCCGCCGTTCTGTGCAAAGGATTTGACTGGAGATCGTATCAACTTTGCCACTTGGCGATGCTGCTTGAATGTCAGCATCGCCAAATTTCTTGCATCGGGTATTAGAAGTTGCGCTGGAAGCGGATCGCGCCACCGAAGGCATCGTCGTTGCCGCCATGGGCAAGCGAATAATCCTTACGGGCACCGTCGAACTTGGTGTAGTTGAATTCAGGCGTGATCGTGAAGCCGGGAACGATTTCATAGGCAACGTTCAAAGCACCTGCCAGCGTGCCTTCGGATTCATAGGCAAGCTGTGCGTTGATAGTGGCCTTGTCCGAAACCTTGGCAGCCAGACCACCCCAGATGGCATAGTCACCTTCCCAGGTGCCGAACCAGTTGCGGCGGCCGAGCGGTGCATCATCATAGTTGGTCTGGTAACCGCCCATGACCCATGCGGATACCGTGTCGGTGAACTTCACGTCCAGACGCAGCTTGCCGGCCCATTCCTCGGCCTTGGAGTCGTAGCCGACGATGCCGGAAATCTTGCCCCAGGACTGTTCGTACTTTGCGCCGGCCAGCACGTGAGGCATGTAGTCGTCGATACGATAGTCGTAGCTGTAGTAGTTGTTGCCGACGCTTTCGCCCTGTTCGGCGCCGATCATGGCGGAGAAGCCATTGCCCGCATTGAACGTATAGCTGACCTGGTTGCTGTGGTCCGACTGATAGTTGATCACGTCGTCGTTGATGATATTGCCGGCATAACCGGTGAACGAGCCGAAGATTTCATCGGCCACGCCGATACGAAAGCCACCGAGTTCGATATAGGCATTCGGTATGGACGTATCATTGGCACCATTATTGTACTGGAAACGCGTCTCGATATAGGAGCGCAACGTGCCGAGTTCGGTTTCCGTGCGGGCATCGAAACGGAGCGTGGCGCGCGTCTTCTTCTGCCAGGTTCCGAATTCTCCGCCCTTGTAGACATTATCGCCGCCCTTGGCGTCATAACGCAGATAACCGCCGATTTTCAGGCAGGTTTCCGTGCCGGGGATATAGAAAAAGCCTTTGCCGTAGGTGTCGCAAACGCGAACATATTCAACGGCTTCTGGTTCGGCAACGACGACTGCGTCGGCAGCGCGTGCACCGGTTACTGCAACGAGCGCTGCAGCCGAGCCGAGAAGGAAGCTCTTGATTGACATGGGGGATCTCCATACTCTATTGAATGGGTTGCTCAGCCGCATTGCCTTGCAACGAACAGATGAAATCGCTGTCTGTACCGTCCGTAATGGAGATTTGTAACGGTTTTATCACGCAACCGGTGTGGGCGAGTGAGCCAAGGTGGTTTCTTGTAAAAACCACGTCTTGCCTTGACCCGTGTGCTATTCCTGCAACAGTCAGAAGCCGCTCATTTGCGATGAGAACTGTTTGATTGCGCCGGTAAAACGCGGCCGCGGGCTCGACAGGGGATATGAAGCAAAATAACTATGAACCATGACCGCAGCCAACGAAGACACCATCGCCAATCGCATTAGCCGCATCCTTGCGGACAGGATTGTGACCGGCCAATTGGAGCCGGGCGCAAAGCTGCGGCAGGATCATGTGGCGGAAGAATTCGGCGCAAGTCATGTCCCGGTCAGGGAAGCCTTCCGCAAACTGGAAGCACAGGGCCTTGCCGTCAGTGAGCCGCGCCGGGGCGTGCGCGTTGCGTCGTTTGACCTGGCCGAGGTGCGCGAAGTCGCTTTGATGCGCGCCGAGCTTGAGGGGCTGGCGCTCCGGCAGGCTGCGCCGCACCTGACATCGTCCATTCTGGAAGAGGCCGAACAGGCCACTGTTGCCGGCGATAATTCCCGCGACGTGCGCTCCTGGGAAGAGGCCAACCGGCGTTTCCATCGCCTGATTCTCACGCCATGTGCGATGCCGCGTCTCCTGGCCGCCATCGATGACCTTCATTCGGTGAGCGCGCGCTTTCTGTTTTCCGCGTGGCGATCGGAGTGGGAAGTTCGAACCGATCATGATCACAGGGCGATCCTGGGTTTCCTGCGCCAGGGCAATATCGAGAATGCCGTTGCAGTCCTCGAGCGGCACGTGCAGTGGATCGGGCAAAAGCCGGTCAAAAGCCCGACGGGTTCGACCCGCGACGTTTTCGCCATCGTCGGCTGACCAGGACAGTACGTCGCCTGCGTTTCGATTTTTGAGCAGACAAACACTTCCGCTTGTGCCGGCCGTTCACGGCGGTTGCATTTTTGTGTGCGCCTTATAAAATTATAGATAATTTATGATTCTATCTATAATAAGCCATCAGATGGCGCAGAACATACGAGGCCGCACGCAAATGTTGAAAGTTTCCCCGCAGAAGCCAGAAGATTTTACGTCCGCTATTGATGTGGAGGAGCGATGGAGCGTTGATGAAGCCAAAAAAATCTATAATTTGCCGTTCAATGATCTGCTGTTCGAAGCACAGACGGTGCACAGGCGGTGCTTCGATCCCAATGCCGTCCAGTTGAGCAAGCTGCTGTCGATCAAAACCGGCGGATGCCCTGAAGATTGCGGCTATTGCAGCCAATCGGCGCATTACCCCACCGGGCTCAAGGCCTCAAAGCTCCTGCAGGTCGAAAAGGTCGTCGCGGAAGCGCGCAAGGCGCGTGACAGCGGCGCAACGCGATATTGCATGGGCGCGGCATGGCGAGGCCCCAAGGACCGCGACATCGGCATGATCGTTGCCATGGTCGAAGGTGTCCGCGCGCTTGGCATGGAAACCTGCATGACACTGGGCATGCTCTCGCCGGAACAGGCCGCAAGGCTCGCCGACGCCGGTCTCGACTATTACAATCACAACATCGATACGTCGGAGCGCTTCTACAGCGCGATCATCAGCACCCGCAGCTTCGCCGATCGCCTCGAAACGCTGGCGCATGTGCGCGATGCCGGGATCAAGGTTTGCTCTGGCGGTATTCTTGGCATGGGCGAGACGGTGGATGACCATATCGCCATGCTGGTTACGCTGGCGAACCTGCCCGTGCCGCCCGAGAGCGTGCCGATCAACATGCTGATCCCCATTCCAGGATCGAAGCTGGCCGACGCTGCCCCGGTGGACCCCATCGAATTTGTCCGCGCCATTGCCCTTGCCCGTATCCTGATGCCCGAAACCCATGTTCGTCTCTCTGCCGGTCGCTCGGACATGAGCGACGAGATGCAGGCCTTGTGTTTCCTCGCCGGCGCCAATTCGATCTTTGTCGGCGACACGCTGCTCACCACCGAAAACCCCGGCGAGGACCACGATGCCGCCTTGTTCCGCCGGTTGGGGCTGAAGGCCATGCCGCTGGGTGCGTCGGAGTGATGTCCGGCTTTCTCGCCGGCTACGGCAAAACCCTGGCCGGGCTGGAACGGAGGGGAAGGCGACGTTCCCTCATGCCGAATGGCGGGATCGATTTTACCTCCAACGACTATCTCGGCTTTGCCCATTCGCATCGTATCAGAAGCGCCATCGCCGCCGCGATGGAGCGCGGCGTCCCGGCCGGATCGGGCGGCTCGCGTCTCCTGCGCGGAAATCATCCGGAACATGCATTGCTGGAAGAAGAGGCGGCGGCCTTTTTCGGCTCACAGCGGATGCTGTACTTTTCGACCGGTTACGCGGCCAACGCCGCGCTGTTTTCAACCCTGCCGCAGCGCGGCGATCTCATCGTCCACGATGCGCTCATCCATGCAAGCGCACATGAAGGCATTGCCGCGAGCCGCGCGCAGGCGGTGGCGGCGCGGCACAATGATGTCGGGAGCTTCGAAAATGAATTGGCCAAGTGGCGCAAGGCGGGCGGAAGCGGCCATGCCTGGATCGCAGTGGAAAGCCTCTACTCCATGGATGGGGATCGCGCGCCGCTTGCTGAACTTGCAGCACTTGCGGACCGCTATGACAGCTTTCTTGTCATCGACGAAGCGCACGCCACCGGCGTGTTCGGCGACAATGGCCGTGGTCTCGCCACCGGGCTGGAACGGCGCGACAATGTTGTCCTCCTGCATACATGCGGCAAGGCGCTGGGGGTATCCGGTGCGCTCCTGGGGGCAAATGCGGTCGTCTGCGATTACCTCCTGAACCGCGCCCGTTCCTTCATCTATTCCACCGCCCCGTCCCCGCTCATGGCCGCAGGGGTGCGCGAGGCGCTGAAAATGCTTGCCGGGGAACCCCGGCGCCGGCTGGACCTGCGCCGCCTTTCGGCATTTGCCCGGTCATATCTGGCAGAAACAATCGGCATGAGCGGCAGCGGCTCGCACATACTGCCCATCATGATCGGCAGTACGATCCGCGCATTGCGTATCGCCGAACGCATGCGCGCTGAAGGGTTCGACGTCCGCGCGATCCGCCCGCCGACGGTACCCGAAGGCACCGCGCGATTGAGGATTGCGATCACGTTGAATGTCGATGAGACCGCGATTTCCCGGATGCTGGATTGCCTGAAAATAGCCCTTGCCGAGGAGGCCGCATGACGCAGCGTTTTGTCGTGACAGGAACAGATACCAATATCGGCAAGACGGTCTTTTCCGCCGCATTGGCCGATGCGCTCGGCGCTTGTTACTGGAAACCGGTCCAGGCCGGTCTTGAGGGGGAAACGGACAGCGAGGCTGTCATGCGTCTCGGCGGGATACCGGCCGGAAGGATCATTCCCGAGGCATGGCGCCTGCGCGCGCCTGCCTCTCCACATCGCGCCGCCCGGCTGGACAATGTCGAGATACAACCGGAATTGCTGACCCCGCCCTCGATCGAGGCGCCGCTGATTATCGAGGGTGCCGGCGGTGTCATGGTTCCGCTGACGGAAACCGTGGTGTTTGCCGATGTCTTCTCCCGCTGGCGGATACCGGTCATTCTGTGCGCCCGCACGGGATTGGGGACAATCAACCATACCTTGCTGTCGCTGGAGGCTTTGCGGCAGCGGTCGGTGCCGGTTTTCGGTGTCGTCTTCATTGGCGATGAAGTTGCGGATACCCAGCATATCATCGGCGAGCTGGGACGGGTCCGCTGCCTTGGGCGGCTGCCACTGCTTGAAGCCGTGACACCAGAAGCGCTGCGCCAAGCCTTTCGCGATCATTTCGACATGGCGCATTTCCGGACGGTAGCCGCATGACCGGCTCCCTCATATCGTCGCCGATCTGGCATCCATTCACGCAGCATGCGCTTGAACCCGCGATGAAACGCATTGTCAGAACGGAGGGAGCCTGGCTGTTCGATGCGGAAGGCAATGCCATCCTTGATGCGATTTCCTCCTGGTGGGTCATCACGCACGGGCACCGGCACCCACTGATCATGGAGGCGATCCGCACCGCCTGCGACAGCTACGACCAGATCATCTTCGCCGAATTCACCCATGAACCGGCGGAGAAGCTGGCGCGCGGCCTGCTGGCCGTGGCACCTGCGGGCCTCGCCCACGTGTTCTATTCGGACAGCGGGTCGACCTGCGTGGAAGTGGCGCTGAAGATGGCGCTCGGCTTCTTCCATAATACCGGTGCGCCGCGCTCGCGCATTGTCGTCATGGAGGACGGCTATCACGGCGACACGATTGGAACCATGTCGGCGGGGGAGCGCGGCGTCTTCAACGCAGCCTACCAGTCGCTGTTGTTCAGCGTCGACCGTTTGCCGTTTCCCTCGCCCGGCCACGAACAGGCCACGCTCGATGAATTTGAAAGGCTGTGCCTGAGCGGTCAGGTCGCGGCATTGCTGGTCGAGCCTTTGGTGCTCGGGGCAGGGGGCATGCGGATGTACCCGGCCTTTGTGCTGGCCGAACTGAAGCGGATTGCCGAGCGGCATGGCACGTTGCTCATCGCCGACGAGGTGATGACGGGCTGGGGGCGTACGGGGACGCTCTTTGCCTGCAATCAGGCTGGCATCGCGCCGGACATACTGTGCACGTCAAAGGGCCTGACAGGCGGTGCCCTGCCGCTGGCCGCCACGCTGTGCACAGCGCCGGTCTTCGATGCGCATCTGTCGACAGACCGCAGCCGGATGTTCTTCCATTCGAGTTCCTACACCGCGAATCCGATTGCCTGCGCAGCGGCCCTCGCAAACCTTGCCGTGTGGGAAAACGAGCCCATCGAGGCGCGTATTCAAGCGCTGGAAGCCATGCATCGCGGGAAACTCAAACGGTTCGCCGCAGATAGCCGATTCAGCAATGTGCGGCAGGCGGGTACGATTGCAGCGCTTGATCTGGACGTTCCCGCATCGGGCTATCTCTCGGATGCCGGACCAAAACTGCGGGCGTTCTTCCGCTCCCGAAACCTGCTGATCCGCCCGCTTGGCAACATCATCTATCTGATGCCGCCCTATGGCGTGGAGGAGGGCGATCTTGATCGTGCCTATGACGCGATTGACGAGGCAGCGGACCTGTTTGCGGCGGGCAGGCGATGAGCCGTATCATTGGTTTGGGTCACTACGTTCCGGAGCGCCGCGTGGAAAACGCGGAGATAGAGGTCAACCTTGGGCTCGAGCCCGGCTGGATCGAGCGAAGAACGGGTATCCGCACCCGGTACTGGGCAAGGGATGGCGAACTGCTCACCGATCTCGCCGCAAAGGCCGGACAGTCGGCACTTGATGACGCCGGGCTGCAGCCGGCCGATATCGCCTTGACGCTGCTGGCCACGTCAACGCCCGACCATCTGCTGCCACCGTCGGCGCCGCTGCTTGCGCATCGGCTCAAGCTTGTCAATTCGGGTGCCCTGGATCTTGCCGGCGCCTGCTCGGGTTTCCTCTATGCGCTGACACTGGCAGACGGTTTCGTGCGCACGCAGAAGCGGCCGGTTCTCGTGGTTGCCGCCAACATCTTAAGCCGCCGCATCAACCCGGCGGAACGGGCCAGTGCCGTCCTCTTTGCCGATGCGGCAGGTGCTGTCATTCTGGCGCCATCGGCAGAGCCGGGTACGGGCCTGCTCGGTGTGGATCTGGCCGCCGATGGCAGCCATTATGATTTGATCTCCATTCCCGCCGGCGGTTCGAAGACGCCTTTTTCGCCCGACATGGCGGCGGCGGACTGCCTGATGACCATGCGCAACGGCAAGGAAATGTTTGCGCAGGCCGTGCACATGATGACGCGCTGCGCCGAACGGGCAATGGCGGATGCGCGTATTGGCGCTCGGGACGTCAGCCGGTTCGTGCCGCATCAGGCCAATGCGCGTATTTTTGATCTTGTCAGCGGCAATCTTGGCATTGATGCCGCGCGGACGGTCCGCACCATAGCGGCCTATGGCAATTCCTCGGCAGCCACCATTCCGCTGTCCCTATCGCTGGCGCAGCGTGACCGGCGATTCTTGCGGGGTGAACGGCTGTTGCTGACGGCTGCCGGTGCGGGCCTGACCGGCGGCGCCGTTGTCTGGGGCACTTAGACAGGTGTCCGAATGAGCCGCCTTGAGCGGTGCTATTTCTGAATGTTGCGCATGATCATGTCGTAATGCGCGTTCACATAGTCGTCGAGTTGCGGCAGGTTGGTCTGGCAGTCCAGCAGTTTGTCGATCGTCAATGTCAGTGCCGGGCTGAGCAGGATATGGCTGCTCTCGCTGGTCGCGGCTCCCGGCCGGAAAACACCTTCCCGGACGCCCTTTTCAATGAGGTTCTGAAACATGGTCAGCATGGGCAGGACAAACTCATTGTAGTGAGCCATTGTCAGTTCGGGAAAACTCCGGCCGTCGGAAATCAGAAAACGCAGGATTTCCCGCGAGTAGGGATTGACGGTCATGTGCTCGTAAACCGTATCGAGGAAAAGCCGGATGAGCTCATGCGGCGGGCGGTTCTGATGCTCGCTCAGGAACTGCTCTTCGTTGAAAATCGGCTGCGAGAGCTTGCGCACGACATCGTGAAACAACTCTTCCTTGTTCTGGAAATACAGATAGATCGTGCCTTTGGTAACGCCTGCCCGCCGCGCCACATCTTCGATGCGCGTGGCGGTATAGCCGCGCTCGACGAACTCGTCGAAAGCCGCATGCAGGATCTCCTGCGGGCGCTGTGCCTTGCGGCGCGCCCGCACGCCGGGGGCGGTGTCCGGCCCGGTTGTGCTTGACGCATTTTTTATTTCGGCCATGATTTCATCCAATGGAGCCTTGAAGTCGACTTGGACAACATTATACATTGACTGAACGATCAGTCAATATTATACCCGTCACACCTTTTCATGGATTGGTTGAATGATGCGGCCTGACTTTTTCTCCTCCGGATTTGTGGTTGAGCGCCAGCGGCAACGGTATGATGTGTCTGCCGTGCCCAGGCTGCTGGTGATGATTTTAGGGCTTGCCCTGCTGGCCGGTTGCCAGCCGAAAAAAGCGGCTGAACAGAAGCCGCCGGCCCAGGTGAATGTCGCCAAGATCGTGTTCACGGATTATGCGCAGAGTGTTTCGGTAACCGGTGAAATACGGGCAAAGATCGACAGCAATCTTTCGTTCCGGGTGAGCGGGAAGGTGACCGAACGGCTTGTGGACGTGGGTGACCATGTCGCTGCCGGCGACGTCCTTGCGCGCATCGACCCGACCCAGCAGCAGGCCGACGTTGCCGCGTCCGACGCGGCGGTCCGTTCCGCCGAGGCGCAGTTACGTCAGACCACCTCCGCCTTCGACCGGCAAAAAGCGCTGCTCGCACAGGGTTTCACCACGAGGAGCGCCTATGACAGCGCCGAGGAAGCCCAGCGCACGGCACAGGGTTCGCTCGATGCAGCCAGGGCGCAATTGCAGACATCGCGCGAAACTCTGTCCTATACCGAGTTGAAAGCCGACGCTTCCGGCGTGGTTACCGCGCGCAATATCGAGGTGGGGCAGGTGACGCAGATCGCATCGACTGCGTTCACGGTGGCGGTGGATGGTCCGCGCGACGCGATTTTCAATGTCTATGAGGGACTGGTCACGCGCAGCATCGGCGATCAGCAGATCCAGATTGTTCTGTTCGACAACCCCGCCATAACGGCCACAGGCATTATCCGCGAAGTCTCTCCGACGGTGGACGATGCCTCCGGCACCGTGCGGGTCAAGGTCGCGGTGCAAAACCCGACGCCTCAGATGGCTCTTGGTTCCGTGGTGATCGGAACGGTCAAATTGCCGGCCGTCAAGGCGGCTGTCTTGCCATCGTCGGTCTTGACCTCGGACAATGGCAAGCCGGCCGTTTGGGTCGTCGATCCGCAAACAAACGCCGTCGATCTGCGCGACGTGACCGTGACGGCGTACGAGTCGCTGTCTGTCGCGATCGGCGGCGGATTGCAGGCCGGCGAACAGGTGGTGACGACAGGCGGAACCCGGTTGCGGCCAACCGAGATTGTAGCAATCAAGAGTGGTGATCCGTCATGAGGCGTGTTCTCGTTTATGGCGCAAGCCTTGTCAGTCTCGGTATCGCTCTCAGCGCCTGCCAGAGGGAAGGCGAGGCCAAGCAGCCGGATGTCGTGCGTCCGGTTCTGTCGACCGTCGTCAAATCGCAAACCCTGCAGGTCCGGGGATTTGCCGGCAAGATAGAACCGCGTTTTGAAACCCAGCTCGGCTTCCGCACCCTCGGGCGCATCGTGCGCCGTGACGTGTCCGTCGGAGACCAGGTTTCGAACGGGCAGGAGATCGCGGCAATCGATCCGCTCGCGCTGGAACTGGCGGTGCAGGCGGCGCAGGCGAACCTGTCGTCCACCAAGGCCCAGCTTGCCAACGCCGCGTCGACGGCCGACCGGCAGAAGGCGCTCCTCAGCCAGAATTCGGCGACGGAAGCCGTCGTCGATCAGGCGCAGCAGGCCTACGAAGCCGCCGTCGCCTCGGTTGTGCGTTCGGAAGCTGACCTGACGAAGGCGCGTGAAGAGCTCGGCTATGCGGTGTTGCGGTCCGATTTCGACGGCGTGGTGACGTCCCTGCAGGCCGATGTCGGACAGACCGTGACTGCCGGCCAGCTCGTGGCCGTCGTTGCACGCCCTGATGTCCGTGAGGCGGTGGTCGATATTCCCGAAACGGTGGCTGGCGCGATCGAGGCGGGAAGCAGGTTCGGTGTCTCCCTGCAGACCGATCCGACAATACAGACGGCAGGTGTTGTCAGGGAAATCGCACCGCAGGCGGATGAAGCCACGCGCACGCGCCGAACCCGCATCACGTTGCAGCAGCCGCCGGAAGGGTTCCGCTTGGGGACCACGGTGACGGCTTATCTCACCACCGCAGCGGATCCGCGCATCCGCATTCCGGCAACGGCAATCCTCGACAAGGATGGCAAGACGTTCGTGTGGCTGATCGATGAAAAGCAGGCGGCGGTTTCGGCCAGGGAAGTCAAGCTGGAAGACCGCACCAATGCGGACGCCATTGTCGTGTCCGGACTGACCGACGGTGACCGGATCGCCACGGCCGGGGCGCATAGCCTGGCCGAAGGCCAGAAAATCAAGATGACTGACGGGAATCCGCTATGAAGAAGTTCAACCTCTCGGAATGGGCGCTCGATCACCGGTCTCTCGTCTGGTACTTCATGATCGTTTTCACGATTGCCGGGATTTTCTCCTATCTCAATCTCGGCCGCGAGGAAGACCCGAACTTCACCATCAAGACCATGGTGATCTCGGCCCAATGGCCGGGAGCCTCGGTCGAGGACACGACGACACAGGTCACCGAGCGGATTGAAAAGAAGCTCGAGGAACTCGATACGCTGGACTACACCCGCAGTGTCAGTTCGCCGGGATCGACGACGATTTTCCTCAACCTCAAGGACACGGTGCGCGGGGATGCCGTCACGCAAACCTGGATCCGCGTCCGCAACATGATCCGCGATATTTCCCCGCAGTTTCCGCAAGGGGTCGTCGGTCCGTTCTTCAATGACCAGTTCGGCGATGTTTATGGCAATGTCTACGGCTTTACCTCCGATGGGCTGAGCCGGCGGCAACTGCGGGATTACGTCGAAGACGTCAGGCGGAAAATCCTGACGGTTCCCGACGTCGGCAAGGTCGAGCTCGTGGGTGCGCAGGACGAGGCGATCTATCTGGAGTTCTCGCCCAAGCAGGTCGCGGCCCTGGGATTGGACCAGCAGGCCATCATCAGCACCCTGCAGGCGCAGAATGCAATCACCCCGTCGGGCGTCATCGAAACCGGCCCTGAACGGGTGATGATCCGGGTGAACGGCCAGTTCGTGTCGGAGAAGAGCCTGCAGGCCATCAATCTTCGCGTCAATGACCGCTTCTTCCGGTTGAGCGATGTCGCGCGGGTTACCCGCGGCTATATCGATCCGCCGACCAGCCTGTTCCGCGTGAACGGCAAGGAGGCCATCGGTCTTGCCATCGGCATGAAGCCGAACGGCAACCTCCTGAAGTTTGGCGAACACCTCAAGGCGCAGATGCAGCAGATTACGGCGGATCTGCCTGTGGGCGTTGGCGTCAATCTGGTTTCGGACCAGCCGCAAATCGTCGAGGAGGCTGTATCCGGCTTCACGCGCGCCCTGTTTGAAGCCGTCGCCATCGTGCTGGCGGTCAGCTTTGTCAGCCTGGGCATGCGTGCCGGTTTCGTGGTTGCGCTGGCCATACCGCTGGTCCTGGCGATCACCTTCATGGTGATGGAATATATGGGCATCTCGCTCCAGCGTATTTCACTGGGCGCGCTGATCATCGCACTGGGCTTGCTCGTCGATGACGCGATGATCGCCGTCGAGATGATGGTGGCGCGGCTTGAGGCAGGGGACAATCTGCGCAAAGCCGCCACCTATGTATACACGCACACGGCCTTTCCGATGCTGACCGGTACGCTGGTGACGGTATCCGGCTTCATTCCCGTTGGCCTCAACAGCAGTGCGGCGGGTGAATTCACCTACACGCTGTTCGTCGTGATCGCCGTATCGCTGGTTGTTTCGTGGATCGTGGCAGTCATCTTCACGCCGTTGCTCGGCGTGACGCTGCTGCCGAAGACCATGAAGAACAAGCACGAGAACCCCGGCCGGTTTACCGTGTGGTTCCAGCGTATTCTCCTGCTCTGCATGCGGTTCCGCTGGGTGACCATTGCTGCGACCGTCGTGATTTTCGCGGTTTCCCTGTACGGAATGGGTCACGTCCAGCAGCAGTTCTTTCCTAACTCCGACCGTCATGAGCTGATTGTCGACTGGAATTTGCCGCAGAATGCCTCGATCCTTGAAACCAAGGCGCAGATGGACAAGTTCGAGGCGGAGCAACTGGCCGGCAACGCCGATATCGATCATTGGAGCTCCTATGTCGGGCAGGGTGCCATCCGCTTCCTCCTGTCATTCGACGTGCAGCCGTCAAATCCGTTCTTCGGGCAGACGGTGATCGTGACGAAGAGCCTGGAGGCACGCGACCGGCTGCGGACGACGTTGCAGGCATGGCTGAAGAACGAGTTTCCAAGCACCGACGCCTTTGTCCATCTGCTGGATATCGGACCGCCGGTCGGCCGTCCGGTCCAGTACCGTGTCAGCGGGCCGGATGTGCAGAAGGTGCGCGATTACGCCCATGATATGGCCAATCTGGTTGCCGGAAATCCATCCATCGGCGACATCACCTTCGATTGGAACGAACCCTCCCGCGTCATCAAGGTCGACGTGCTGCAGGACAAGGCGCGTCAGCTCGGGATCACCTCGGAATCGATTGCCTCGTCGCTCAATGCCGTTGTCGGCGGTTCGACGATCACGCAAGTCAGGGATTCCATCTATCTGATCAATGTGGTCGTGCGCGCCCGCGCCGATGAACGCGGCTCGATCGACCAGCTCCGCAATATCCAGCTGACGACCAGCAACGGCCAGTCCGTGCCGGCTGCGGCCGTTGCGAACTTCCGCTACGAGCTGGAGCAGTCGGTGGTATGGCGTCGCGCGCGCCAACCCACCATAACGCTCAAGGCCGGTATCGTCGGCGACCTTCAACCCGCAACAGTGGTGACGCAGCTGGCGCCCAAGGTCGCCGAGTTCGCAGGCAAGCTGCCGCCGGGTTACGGTGTTGTCGTGGGCGGTGCTGTGGAAGAAAGCGGCAAGGCCCAGGCGCCCATCGCAGCCGTTGCTCCGCTCATGCTGTTTGCCATGGTAACCCTTTTGATGATCCAGCTGCAAAGCTTCCAGCGGCTGTTCCTGGTCTTTGCGGTTGCGCCTCTGGCCATCATCGGCGTCGTTGCCGCGTTGCTCTCCAGCAATTCTCCGCTTGGCTTCGTGGCGTTGCTGGGCGTCCTGGCGTTGATCGGCATTCTGATCCGCAATTCCGTGATCCTTGTCGTGCAGATCGAGGATCTCCGGCGGGAAGGTAAGGATCCGTGGAGTGCTGTGGTCGAAGCGACGGAGCATCGCATGCGGCCGATCATGCTGACGGCAGCGGCGGCCAGCCTTGCGCTGATCCCGATTGCCCGGGAAATATTCTGGGGGCCGATGGCCTATGCCATGATGGGCGGCATTATCGTGGGTACGGTGCTGACGCTTCTGTTCCTGCCTGCACTCTACATCGCGTGGTTCCGCATCAAGGCGCCTGATAATACTGTTCCGCCCGCAGGGCATCAGGAACCGGCAAGCGTGAATGCATGATTGCTTGAGGCGGGCGGAGCAAGCTTTCCGCCCATAAAAAAGCCGGGGCCTTGCGGCCCCGGACAATCAGCTTTTGCGCTGACTAGAAATTGCGCTGGAAGCGGATGATACCACCGAAGGCATCGTCGTTGCCGCCATGGGCAAGGGAGTAGTCCTTACGCGCGCCGTCAAACTTGGTGTAGTTGAGTTCCGGTGTGATCGTGAAGCCGGGAACAAGCTCGTAAGCCACGTTCAAAGCGGCAGCAATCGTGCCCTGTTCTTCGTAAGCAACCTGCGCATTGACGGTTGCCTTGTCGGTAACCTTGGCAGCCAGGCCGCCCCAGATGGCGTAGTCGCCTTCCCATGTGCCGAACCAGTTGCGGTTGACATTGGTGTTGAAGGACTGGTCGTCATAGTTGGTCTGGTAGGCACCCATCACCCAGGCGGAAACCGTGTCGGTGAACTTGACATCCAGACGAGCCTTGAAGCCCCATTCTTCCACGGCGGAGTCATAACCGGCGATACCGGAGATCGTTCCCCAGCCCTGTTCGTACTTGGCACCCACGAGCACGTGGGGCATGTAGTCATCGATGCGGTAATCGTAACCCTGATCCACTTCGCCCTGCTCGGCGGCGATGATCGCCGAGAAGCCATTTCCGGCGTTGTATGTGTAGCTTATCTGGTTGCTGGCAAAGCTGTTGTACTGGATCACGTCGTCATTGATGATGTTACCGGCATATCCGACCCATGAACCGAAGATTTCGTCGGCCACGCCGACGCGGAAGCCGCCCAGTTCGATAAAGGCCTGCGGAATGGACGCGCCATCCTGATTGCCATCGGTATACTGGAAACGCGTCTGGATGTAGGAGCGCAATGTGCCAAGTTCAGTTTCCGTCCGGGCATCAAAACGCACCTCGGCACGGGCACGCTTGTAATAGGTGTCGTTCTGGCCGCCCATGTGTCCGCCCTTGTATGGGTCGTCACCGCCGCCGGCATCGTAGCGCATGTAACCGCCGATCTTCAGGCATGTCTCGGTGCCGGGGATATAGAAGAAGCCGGCACCATATGCGTCACACACTTTGACGTACTCGACGGCTTCTGGTTCAGCGACAACAACTGCATCTGCAGCGCGAGCTCCCGATACTGCAACAAGTGCAGCGGCAGAGCCGAGAAGAAGAGTTTTGATATTCATGTCGATCTCCAGTGAAGGATCATTGTTCTAGGGGCAAGCCAAATTCGCAGTGCCTCACTTATGTCTTACTTTGGTACCCTTTTGGTCAAAGGACATAACTGGTAGTATATTGCTACCAGGCGCAATGTTGCCAATTTGCACCAGTCGCCCAGCTGTAAAATGCCGTCATGGCGTGTCGGTCTTGTCTTTCCGGCTGCGCGAAACGCCCAGCCGGCTTACTGTTTTTCGATGCAAATCAAATCTTTGTAAGGTCCGGGTCCTGCCAGAGGACGCCGACGAATCCCGTTCAGGAAAGCCGCAATTTTCCGCAAATGTCGCGGGAAAGCCGCATTCGGCGCAATTTGGCGGCGCAAAGTTGGTAGCAAAAAGCCACCAGTTTTATCCTTTGACTGCCTGGAAAATCGGATGCAACGTGAACCGGCAAATTCTCGTTCACGCGGCAAGACTGCGTTGAACAGGAAGGCAAATGAGTTCAATTGATCTCCAGTCAATGCTCAACGACCCTGCCTTTCCAAGGGGCAGGGTCATTTCTTTTGAGCATGATAGTCGAGATCGGGTGGCGCGGCGCGTGCGCTTTCCGCAAGCGAAGGTCTTCAGGCGTTGCGATCTATGGGCAACAGATCGTAATCCCCGTTGGCAAGATGAATGTCGAATTGGGCGCGGGCTATATGGGCGGCGACCATGTTTTCGAAGACGTCATTCAGGGTCGGCAATATCTCGATCTGCCGGCCGCCGTCTTCCAGCAAACGCACCAGCCCTTCCGCTTCGGCTCGTTTCATAAGCCGGCGAATATGGGTGCGTGACACACCGAAAAGATTGCCGATTTCATCATAGGGAAAGCTGACGATATTCTCCCGGTCTGCCGGTTGCTGTTCCTTCATTGTCATCAGCTTGCAGAGCAGGACGCCGCCGCCATCGCTGATGGCGAAGAGTTGGGAACTGTGCAGGTTGGAAATCATGGTGCTGACATTGAGCAGCGAATGCAAGCTGGAGGCGAAATAGCGTTCGAGGAAGCCGTCCGTGCCGTCGATCAATTGCTTGTAATGTCTCGAAGGAAACAATTTGTCGGCCGCAGCGATGGCAACGCCGACAATCCTGCGCATGCCGGATATCAGCTTGTCCGTCGGCTGGATCAGATGGTTCCGGTGGTCGGTTTCGTCGAGCACGCGGCTGACGAGCCCGATATTCTCCAGAAGATCGATTGTCGCCGAGGTGGTGTTCTTGCTGCAGAGCTTCAGGCTCGACGTTATGTTCTGGATGCTGGAAATGGTTGCGCCGTGATGTCCATTGTCGCGGGTGAAATGCAGTGCGAGAATCGACATGCAGATGACTTGCCGGGCGACATTCGCCATGACCTTGTTGGCCATGTAACGGCCTTCAAAAATTCCGACGGCGTCGTCCGCATAGTCCGCCGCTGCTTCGCTGAAATTGGGATGCTGACGCAGGATCGCGACGCGCTGCAGCAGCCACTCGGAACGTGTTTCATGACTTATGAAGGGAAGGGTTTCGGGCATCCGGTCGTTCATGAAGGCTATTCCCATTCGATTGCCACTCCGTCTGGATTTGCACCAGTGTCGTTTTGCCCTTTGCGGGCAGTTGGTTCGGCGGGTGTCGGGGAGCCCTGTCCTGATCACGCAATGTACATGCTCCTGCGATGAACGCTGATAACAAGTGCGTGAATCAAACGGCATGCCTTGCGTGTGGTCTGGCTTCCCCGGGTACAGAAATTGCCTCCACCCCCACGCAAGCGGTCTTGCCTGTCGCGCGACTGGTCTCGGCTGGATGGTCAGGTAAGGGACGGTAAAGACAGGGCGTCTCTAGCCGTCACTTGGCGGAATAGGCGGCAATCATGGCGTCGCACGCCCGCTTCAACTGTTGCTGAGGGCCTTCCACGCCAGCACTTTGGCCGCACACGCGGGCCCCCTCGACAAGCAGCACAAGCGCATCCGCCAATTGTTCGGCCTGTATGACCCCTGCCATGCGGCAAAGATCGATCAGGCGCTGCTTGTGCACTTTCTTGGCATCGACGATCACTTTGAAAGCGGGGTGATTCGCTTCCTTGAGTTCAATGGCGGCATTGGCCAGGTCGCAGCCGCGCGGGTCACTGAACACGCATTCGGCGGCTTCATGAATCCAGCCGCGTATCTGCGCCAGCGGATCATCCGGAAATGCCGTTTCCAGATCGCGCCAGATCTGTTCGCGCCGTGCGGAAACCTGTTTGAGGCACTCGCAGATCAGATCGTCCTTCGATCCGAAATGGCGATACAGCGTCATCTTGTTGGAATCGGCGGCCTCGGCAATCGCGTCGACACCAACGCCCTTGATACCCTGCTGGCGAAACAGCTCGATGGCACTGGCCACGATGCGGGCGCGCGGCGGCATTCGGCTGCCGTCGGATTCCCCTGATATAACAGTATCGTGAGGTTTCGAAATTTCCTGCGTAGGCGCGCTTGACATAGATGTTACCGTCCAGTAACTATGAGTTGTTACTTACCGGTAACACGCATTTGGTTCTCATGTCAATTTTTCAAATTGGTGTTCGGGCCGACGCCTTACAAAAGTACTGATTTACCATTCTATTCGTTATTGCGGCGCCGTTGCCGCGCAGAAGGAGAGCATCATGCCACAGACATATGCCGATCTTACCCTTGCTGAAGCTTTATCAGATCCCATGATCAACGCCGTCATGCGCGCTGACCATGTGACCCGCAGCGAGCTTGAACTCCTTATGAAATCTGTGGCGCGAAAAAATATCGAGGCTGTCGTATCCAACAATTGGCAGCGCCCGTTTACGGTGGATCAACCCGCAGTATCCAAGAGCCTGCTAGCCATGGGCGCGCGCGTTCGCTCGGCCTGCTGCGAAGGGTCCGTTTAGCGTTGGGGTTGGAGTTCGGGCAGTCCACGGATTGCCAATGCAAATGATCGCCGGCAGTTCCCATGGGAGCTGCCGGTTTTGTTTTGCAGCAAGCGATGCTGCACAGGATTTTCGCAGTTGCACAAAATATCGGCAGACAATGTGCAATTGTTGAGCGCGGCTGTCGGCCTTGACGGCCCGGTTTTGTTTGCTGGCAAGCTATCATTTGCTGTTTTTACGCCTCCCGGCGGGGCCGCAATTAAGCCTCCGTCGAAAGTGGCACGCAAATTGCTTTGGCTAGTGTATCCGCAGGTGATGGCGCACGATTGGGCGCAGCACCCGCAAAAAGGATCAGCACGCACAACTACCTATGAGAGAAGCCATAATGACAAAATACAAACTCGAATACATCTGGCTCGACGGTTACACGCCGGTCCCCAACCTTCGCGGCAAGACGCAGGTCAAGGAATTCGATGCTTTCCCCAAACTGGAACAGCTGCCTCTCTGGAACTTTGACGGAAGTTCGACGATGCAGGCCGAGGGCAGAAGTTCGGACTGTGTTTTGAAGCCGGTTGCCGTCTATCCGGACAGCGAGCGCAAGAATGGCGTTCTCGTGATGTGCGAAGTGATGATGCCCGATGGCAAGACACCGCATCCTTCCAATACGCGTGCAAGCATCAATGACGATGAAGGCGCATGGTTCGGGTTCGAACAGGAATATTTCCTCTACAAGAACGGCCGCCCGCTCGGCTTCCCCGAGGCCGGCTTCCCTGCGCCCCAGGGCCCCTATTATACGGGCGTCGGCTACAGCAATGTCGGCGATGTCGCCCGCAAGATCGTCGAAGAACATCTCGATATCTGTCTTGCTGCCGGTCTGAACCACGAAGGCATCAATGCCGAAGTGGCCAAGGGACAGTGGGAATTCCAGATTTTCGGCAAGGGCTCCAAGAAGGCCGCGGACGAAATCTGGATGGCGCGCTATCTCCTGCAGCGTCTGTGCGAAAAGTACGGTATCGATGTCGAATACCATTGCAAGCCGCTCGGTGATACCGATTGGAATGGTTCCGGCATGCATGCCAACTTCTCGACGGACTATATGCGCGAAGTCGGCGGCAAGGATTATTTCGAACAGGTCATGGCTGCGTTCGAAACCGCCTGCGACGAGCATATTGCCGTCTACGGACCGGACAACCATCTGCGCCTGACCGGCAAGCACGAGACGCAGTCCATCCATCAGTTCAGCTATGGCGTTGCCGATCGCGGTGCGTCGATCCGCGTGCCGCACAGCTTTGTCGCCAATGGCTACCGGGGCTACCTCGAAGATCGCCGTCCGAATTCCCAGGGCGATCCCTACCAGATCGCGTCGCAGATTCTGCGCACGATCGCATCGGTTCCGGAGCCGGTCGAAGACAGGCTCGCTGCCGTCGCTTAAGTTGTTCCGGCATGGCGCGGGTTTTCCCGCGCCATGCCGCTCCCCTCGGATGAGCGATGCCAATCGATCGAGATCCGAAGCCGTCTGCAGGCCTGTTCGCAGCCAACCCTTTGCCATACCTCCGGTAGAATATGAACTCACTTGCAATCAGTAAGTGAGAAGATCATGCTGTGTTTGCAATGCCATGGATCAATCATGCCGGGTCATGCTGATGCGCAATTCACCTGCAAATATTCCTGGAAGCGAGACATTTTCAGCCACAATCGACGTGCAGATTCCACTTGATGACTTCGAGTGGTGCGTTGAAAATGCGCTTCACTCCCCAGGGACGGGAGGCATCAAGGCATTGTTAAACCGGAACGCATGGTGCGTGCCCGGGGGAAACGCGAACCAGATCGCAAGGAACATGTGAAGATGAACCAGTTTCTGACACATACGCTCGCCGCATCGGTGATTGTCGGCGCCGGATTGACACTATTTGCCCTCCCTGCATCCGCAGCGAGCACCGCTGCCCAGTCTGTCACCAAGGAGTGCAGCACGAAGTACAATGCGGCCAAGCAGGCCGGTACGCTCAATGGCCAGAAATGGCCGCAGTTCCTGTCGACCTGCAGTGCGAGCCTGAAGACCGATGCTGCGGCACCGGCTCCTGCGGCAACGGCACCGGCGGTCAAGCAGGCTCAGGATGCCACCAAGCCGGCCAAGACGCCGGCAATGGCAGCAGCGCCGGCAGCAGCCGGAACCATGTCGGCCAAAGCGGTGACCAAGGAATGCAGCACCCAGTATCAGGCTGCCAAAACCGCCGGTACATTGAAGGACCAGAAGTGGCCGCAATTCCTGTCGGCGTGCAGCGACAGCCTCAAGGCAGACAAGTCCGATGCGGCAACGCCGCCGGAACCGGCCGCCGCGCCAGCCAAGGCGACCGCCGGCAAAGCGGGCGCAGCCACCGAAACCGCCGCCAACGGCAAACCTTTGTCTGCCGGTGAAATCGCATTCCGTTCCCGCATTCGCGAATGCGGCGATGAGTGGCAGAAGGCAAAGGCTGCCAACAAGGTCGCCGGCCAGACATGGCCGCAATATTGGAGTGCATGCAACACCCGCCTGAAGTCTGAATAGGAACAACCTGCCATTCGGCAGGCCGCGATTGAATTCCAAGCACGCCCGGACGGCCAATTGCCTGTCCGGGCGTTTCTGCTTGCAACGTCGTGGCTTTTCTGGCGTCATCCAACGCTCACAGAGGCGGTATAATATCCGGCTCTGCGCTCGCAAACAGGAGAATGCCATGCCGATCCAGGATCTGGTGAACACCATAGCCACCCAAGCCAATCTCGATCCGCAGGCAGCGGAAAAGGCGGCAGGAACCGTGCTGTCCGTGCTCCAGCATGAAGCTCCGGAACAGGCAGCCAGCCTCTTTGCCAAGATGCCGGGCGCGGCCCAGTTGGCGCAGAGTTTCGACGTCATGGCTGCTGGCAATCAGTCGGGCGGGCTCATCTCGAGCATAACCGGTTTTCTCAGCGGCGCTGCGGGTGAAAAAGTCGGCGCGCTTGTCAATGGCATGGCGGCGCTCAAGGCCAGCGGCTTGACGGTGGAGCAGATTCAGCAGGCGGGTACCGCCGTGATCGCCCATGCCAAGCAATCCGCCGATCCGCAGCTGGTCGACAAGATCGTTGCGTCGGTTCCCGGCCTGAAGGGGCATTTTGGTCTCTGAAGCAATGGGGTTGATGCGGTTGCCGGCTGACAAGCGCATCGCCACCGGATAAACCGCTTCTCGTATCGCCAGGGGCTAGCGAAGGAGCGGGCAGGATGAACGGAACGCGACGCGCGTTTTACTTCGCGCTTGGCTGGGTGATGGTGGCGCTCGGCTTTATCGGCGCGCTCCTTCCGGTCATGCCCACCACCATTTTCCTGATCATCGCCGCCTGGTGTTTCGGCCGTTCTTCGCCGCGTTTCGAGAAATGGCTGCTGGAACACCCGGTCTTCGGCCCGACCCTGGTGCAGTGGCAGCACCATGGCGCCATTCCGCTCCGGGTGAAATGGATCGCCTGCGGCGGCATGGCGTTCGGCTATGGCTCCTTCTGGTATTTTGCCCGGCCGACGCCGCTTCTCGGCGGTGTCGTCATGTTGTTCTTCATCGCCTGCGCCATTTATGTCGTTTCCCGCCCGACCGGAAAATGACGGGCGACCTCGTGCGAATCGAAACGCCCATTCAAGGCCATTGACGTCCCGTCGGCGATGCGGGGAGGTTCCGTCCTGCGGATAAACGGGATCGCGCAAACCCGGAAGTTGCAGGAATCGGGTGGACAGCGGGCGCGCGGGAGAGATGCCGCCCCGAAAAACAGTTGACAAGCGCGCGCAAAAATCCAACTCTATTACATTAAAAGGGGATATATTCCATTACAATGGAATTATTTGGATGAGGAGCAGCGGTGTCTGATTTACTTGTAAGCTTGTACACCGACAAGCTGGCCGAACTGAAGACCAAGGCTGACGGCGTTGCTGTGACCATCCGTCCGGTGCTTGCGCCCGAGGCGCAACTGGTCACGGACTGGGTCCGCGAACATTTCAGTGCCAATTGGGCCAGCGAAGTCACGGTTGCCATCACCCGCCAGCCCTCGGCCTGTCTCATCGCCATCGAGGATGGCGCGCTTGCAGGATTTGCCTGCTACGACGCGATAGCGCGCGGCTTTTTCGGCCCGACAGGCGTCCATCCCGACAAGCAGGGAAAGGGTTTCGGCCTTGCCCTCTTTTCAGCCGCCTTGCAAACCATGAAAACGCTCGGCCATGCCTATGCGTTCATCGGTGATGCCGGACCGGTGGACTTCTACGTGAAGGCCGCCGGCGCCATCGAAATCCCGTCCGAAAACAAAGGCATCTATCAGGGCATGTTGCGCGCCAAGCGAACCTGAAGCCTATCCCCCCATCACAGTTCCCATGGAGTGAATACAGTGTCCAGCCAATTGCCTCTCGCCTTGTTCGTCGGCATTCCCAACCCGGTTCTGTCACCCGATGAGATCGCGCTGTTTCGCGAGACCAACCCGCTCGGCCTCTTTGTCGGCCGCCGCAACCAGCGCGAGCCCGAGCAGGTCAAGGCATTGATCGAAAGTTTCCGCGAGGCTGTCGGGCGTGCCGATGCGCCGGTCTTCACCGACCAGGAGGGCGGCCGCGTTCAGCATCTCGACGCCGGTCCGTGGCCGCTGTTCCGCAGTTTTGGCGAGTTTGCCCGCCTCGCACGGCATGATCTTGAGCTGGCGCGAAAGGCGCTGCGGCTCTCTTCCCGTGCCATGGGCACCATGATGACCGAGCTTGGACTGTCCAGCGGCTGCTCGCCGGTACTCGATCTGGTGTTCGATACCACAAGCGACGTCATCGGCGCCCGGTCGTTCGGGGCTGATCCGGAACTCGTGACGCTGCTCGGCCGCGAGGTCATCGATGGTTTGCTGGAGACGGGCAACATGCCGGTCATGAAGCACATCCCGGGCCACGGCCGCGCCACGCTGGATTCCCACAAGGAGCGGCCGGTCGTCGATGCGAGCAAGGAAACCCTCCTTGCCACGGATTTCAGGCCCTTCATCGATCTCAAGGATACGCCCTGGGCGATGGTGGCGCACGTGGTCTATTCGGCCTATGACAAGGAGCAGCCCGCTTCCGTCTCTCCCGTCATGCTGGATGTCATCCGCAAGGACCTGGGGTATGACGGCGTGCTCATTTCCGACTGCATTTTCATGAATTCTCTGACTGGCACCATGCCGGAACGCGTCGCGCAGGTTCTCGACGCGGGCTTCGATATTGCGCTGCACAGCCATGGCGACCTCGCGGACAGCGAAGCGGCGGCGAAGGCATCCCGCCCGCTGACCGCAGACGCCGCCCGCCGCATCGCCGCCGCCAATGCCCGGCTTGGATCGCTGAAAGTCGATGTCAAGGCGGTGCATGCGGAAGTGGAAGACATGTTTGCAGGTGCACTGGTCAGCTGATCGTCTTTAATCAATAAAAACAGGGGAATACGCATGTCGAGAAACCGTCTGTTTGCAGCAGCTTCTGCAATGATGCTCCTGTCTGCGCCTGCCATGGCGCAGACGGTGCTGACCGTCAACATCGAGCCGGCCACCACCTGGGTGCGCAATTTCAATCCGTTCAACCAGACGTCGGCCCGTCAGAGCACGCTTGATTTCATTTATGAGCCGCTCGTCGTCTTCAACCGCTTCGATAACAACAAGCCGAACTATCGCCTCGCCGAAAGTTTCAAGCTGGCGGACGATCTGAAGAGCATCGAGTTCAAGCTGCGGCCGGACATGAAATGGTCGGATGGTAAGCCGCTGACCTCGGCCGACGTCAAATTCACCTATGACTATCTGCAGAAGTTCCCGGCGCTGGATTTCGTCAGCATCTGGAAATTCATCAGCGGCGTCGAGGTTGTCGATGCGCAGACCGTTCGGTTCACGCTGGTCAATCCAAGCTCGCTGGCCGCCGACCAGCTGGTGCAGGTTCCGATCATTCCGGAACATGTCTGGAAGGACATTGCCGATCCGGTGACTTTCGCCAACGAGAATCCGGTCGGCAGCGGCCCGATGACCGAGATTGCCCGGTTCACCGGCCAGACCTACGACCAGTGCCGCAATCCAAACTACTGGGATGCCAAGGACCTCAAGATCGACTGCATGCGCTTCCCGCAATTGGCCGATAACAACCAGATCCTGACCGCAACCGCCAATGGTACGCTTGATTGGGGTGTGTCGTTCCTGCCGGATATCGAGAACACCTATGTGGCAAAGGACCCGAAGAACTTCCACTACTGGTACACGCCGGGCAGCATGGTTGCTTTCCTGTTCAATCTGGAAACGGCCAATGCCAACAACCGCAAGGCCTTCAACGACGTGAAATTCCGCCGCGCGGTCAGCATGGCGCTGGACCGCAAGGGCATGATCGACGTAGCCGGTTACGGCTATCCCACGCTGAACGACGATCCTTCGGGCATGGGCGAACTGTACAAGAACTGGTCCGATCCGTCTGTGCTCACCGACTTCGGCAAATACGGCAAATATGACACGGACGCGGCCAAGGCCCTGCTCGATGAGGCGGGCTATGTCGACAAGGACGGCGACGGCTTCCGCGACAACCCCGATGGCACCAAGCTGTCGTTCTCGCTGATCGTGCCCAACGCCTGGACGGACTGGATCGATACGGTGCAGATCGCCATCGAAGGCATGCAGGCGGCCGGGCTCGATGTGAAGATCGCAACGCCGGAAGAAGCCGTCTGGTCGGGTAATCTGATCAATGGCAATTTCGACATGGCCATCAACAGCCTGCCGGCGGCGGCCTCGCCTTACTATCCCTATCAGCGTGCCTATAACGAGCAGGACAAGGGCAAGACCCGCTTTACCGCGCAGCGCTGGTTCAATCCTGATCTTAACAAGCTGCTGGTGGATTTCACGCGGACCGCTGATCCGGCTGAACAGAAGACTGTGATGAACAAGGCCCAGCGCATTGTTGCGGAAAACCTGCCGATGATGCCGGTGTTCAACAATCCGAACTGGTATCAGTACAACACCAAGCGGTTCACTGGCTGGTCGACAAAGGAGCACCCCTTCGTCAATCCGTCGATCACCCGCAACAACCCGGCGCGTCTCATCCACCTCCTGGCGCTTGAGCCGGTCAAATAGGCATCGCACAGGCGGGGACGGGTGAAACCTGTCCCCGCCGCGATGGGAGATGCATATGGCTTTTTTGCTTCGACGCCTCGGATTCTATCTGGCTGCCTTCATTGCGGCTGCAACGATCAATTTCTTCCTGCCGCGCCTGATGCCGGGGGATCCGATCCAGATCATGTTTTCCAGCACCGGCACGGAACTGTCGGCGGAAAATCTCGCGTCGCTGAAGCTGACCTTTGGCTTTGTCGATGGGCCGCTCTGGCAGCAATACCTCACCTATCTCAAGAGCATTTTTACCGGCGACCTCGGCCGGTCGATCAAATATTTCCCGCTGCCGGTGACGGAGGTTCTCGGCCACGCCCTGATCTGGACCGTGGCGCTGATGGGAACCGCTACGCTGATCAGTTTCACGCTCGGGACCTTTCTCGGCATTCTCGCCGCCTGGCGGCGCGGCAGTGTTTTCGACGTCGTCGTGTCCGTCGGCGCGATCTTTGCCACCTCCGTCCCGGCGGTGGTTACGTCGCTGATCGTGCTTTTCTTCTTCGGCTTCACGCTCAACTGGTTCCCGACCGGCTATTCCGCCGATCCGGCGCTCGATCCCGCGTTCTCCCTGACCTATATCCTCAGCGTGCTCTATCACGGCATCCTGCCGATGCTGACCCTGTGTACGGTGCTGACCGGTGGTTTTGCCGTCACCATGCGCAACAACATGATCAATCTTCTTGGCGAGGATTATATCGTCATGGGGCGGGCCAAGGGGCTTTCCGACAGCCGGGTGATGATCTGGTATGCAGCGCGCAATGCACTGCTGCCGACGGTCAGCAGTCTTGCCATCGCCATCGGCACCGTGCTCGGCGGCTCACTGGTGACCGAAGTCGTGTTCAATTATCCCGGCCTCGGCAATATCCTCTATCAGGCCATTCTCGCCCGCGACTATCCCGTCATTCAGGGCCAGCTCCTGATCATGACCATCGCCATGCTTGTCGCCAATTTCATCGTGGATATCAGCTATGTGCTGCTCGATCCGCGCCTGCGGAGGACATGAGCCATGCAACCTCTCATCGCCGGACTTGTCCGCAACCGCAAAGCCCTGGTCGGCATGATCATTCTTCTGATCATCGTCTTGATCGCCCTCGCGGCACCGCTGCTGACAGAGTATAATCCGGCAGCGCGCGTCGGTCGGCCGCACCAGCCGCCATCGGCCGAGCATTGGCTCGGCACCACACGCATCGGCCAGGATGTCTTTGCCCGGTTGATCTACGGGGCGCGGACATCGCTTGCCGTCGGTTTCGGCGCCGGGCTCCTGATTACGGTGCTGGGCACGGCGCTCGGCATCATTGCCGGGTATCGCGGCGGCAAGACGGATGAAGTCATCAGCTTCTTCACCAATATGGTGCTGGTGGTGCCCAACCTGCCGCTGCTGCTGGTGCTTGCCTCCTTTATCGGTCAGGCCAGCCCGCTGGTCATTGCCATCATCCTCGGCTGCACATCCTGGGCCTGGGGCGCGCGCGTTACCCGCGCCGAAACCCTGTCGGTCAAGCACAAGGATTTTGTCAAATCGGCCGAAATGATGGGCGAGCCGCGCTGGCGTATCATGACCTTTGAAATCTTCCCCAATCTGATTTCCATCGTCGGCATCAATTTCATCGGCAGTGTGATTTTTGCGATCATCACGGAAGCAACGCTGGAGTTCCTTGGCCTTGGCGATCCCAAGACGGTGTCCTGGGGCATGATGCTGTACAACGCGCAAAAAGCGTCAGCCCTGTCCGTCGGCGCCTGGTGGGATATCCTGACCCCGTGTTTTGCTCTCGCGCTGCTGGGGATCGGCCTGTCGCTGCTGAACTTTGCCGTCGATGAGATCGCCAATCCGCGCCTTCGCACGGGAAACAGCATGAGCCGCTGGTCGGCACTGATCCGCTCCGGGGAGGGCCGCCTGTGACCGCACCACTGCTTCAGGTGAAAAACCTCACCATCGACTATATCGGCGATAGCACGGATTTCCGCGCAGTGGACGACGTCAGCTTCGATGTCGCCCGCGGGGAAGTCTTCGGCCTTGCCGGAGAATCCGGTTGCGGCAAGAGCACCATCGCCTTTGCCATCAGCCGTCTGCACAAGCCGCCGGCATTGATCCGCTCCGGCCGGATACTGCTCGAGGACAGGGATGTGCTTGATCTCAACCCGGCACAGTTGCGGGATTTCCGCTGGCGCGAAGTGGCCATGGTGTTCCAGAGCGCCATGAATTCGCTCAATCCCGTGCTGCGCGTCCAGGAACAGTTTTATGACGTGCTGCGCACGCATCAGAAGATGAACCGGGTGCAGGCGCGCGAGCGGACGGCGGAGATGCTGCGCCTTGTCGATATTCCGCCGGACCGGATGAAGGATTATCCGCACCAGTTTTCCGGTGGTATGCGCCAGCGTATCGTCATTGCCATCTGCCTTGCGCTCAATCCGAAGATCGTCGTGATGGACGAGCCGACCACCGCGCTCGATGTGGTAGTGCAGCGCGAAATCCTGCAGCGCATCAACGAATTGCGCCGCACCTTCGGTTTTTCCGTGCTGTTCATCACCCATGATCTGGGCCTGATGGTGCAGTTCTGCGACCGCATCGGCATCATGCTGGCGGGCAGGCTCGTGGAGCAGAACACCGCGGAAAACATTTATGGCGCGCCACAGCACGACTACACCAAAAAGCTCTGGGCTTCCTTCCCGTCGCTGCACGGAGAACCGGTGATGGAGAAGGTATCGATATGAGCGATCCGCAAACCGCTATCCTTGCGCTCGACCGCGTGTCGAAGTCCTTCGGCACGGCGCCGTTCAAGGTGAATGCGGCGCAGTCGGTTTCCTTCGAGCTGCATGCCGGCCGGACCCTTGCGCTTGTCGGTGAATCCGGCAGCGGCAAGACCACCTGCGCCCGGCTGGTGATGCGGGAATACATGCCAAGCGAAGGCCAGCTGCTGTTCAAGGGCAAACCTGTCGCGACCGACAACGCCAGGGCGCTCGCCGCCTATCGCCGCTCGGTGCAGATGATCTTCCAGGATCCGTTTTCCTCGCTCAATCCGGCCCATACCATCGACTATCACCTGCGCCGCCCGCTGCAGCTGCACCGGCGTGACCTCAAGGGAAAACAGCTCGATGATGCCATTGAGGAACTGCTGACCCGGGTCAAGCTCGACCCGAAAATCGTCGCGCGCAAACACCCGCATGAACTGTCGGGCGGACAGCGCCAGCGCGTCAACATCGCCCGCACGCTGGCGGTCGGCGCCGAAGTGATCGTGGCGGACGAGCCGACCTCGATGCTCGATGTGTCGGTGCGTCTCGGCGTGCTCAACCTGCTCAACGAGATGAAGCGGGACATGAAGCTTGCGCTGCTTTATATCACCCATGACATCGCCACTGCCCGCTACGTCGCCGAGGACATTGTCGTCATGTATGCCGGCCAGATCGTCGAATGGGGCAATGTCAACAAGGTCATCGACAACCCGCAGCATCCCTACACCCGGCTTCTCCTGTCGGCGGTGCCCGATCCGCAGATGCGGTTCGACGATCCGAAGGCGCAATTGAAGGCGGCCGATGTCGACGAAGTCCGGCGGTTGTCAGCGGTGCCGCAGGATCGCATCGTCGCTGTCGAGCCCGGCCATTTCATCCGCCAGATCGCAAGCGGTAGGGCGGCGTAGAGCGCGCCGTCGCGATTGACCAAAACTGCCGGATGATTGCACAATCCTCCAAAGCGGATCAAAGCTGGCGGTTCGGCTCTGGTTCGCGCGCGTGATGACACCTAGATAGGGTGGGCATTACCCGAGGAGAGCTGCCGTGGACAAAATTACCGAGCTTGCACAATTGATCGAAAAGCACACGGGCGCCGATGGGTTGTTTTCGACGGATATTCCGCGCCTGAACCTCGCCCGTGCCACGGCACCGACCGAGCCGAACCATGTGGTGCATGAACCGGCGGTCTGTGTGATCGCCCAGGGCCGCAAGCGCACCATGCTGGGTGACGAGGTGTATTATTACGACAAGGCGACCTATCTGACCGTTTCCGTTGATCTGCCGATTGTGGGTCATGTCATCGAAGCGTCGGAAGACGAGCCCTATCTGTCGCTGCGCCTTGACCTTGATCCCACCATGCTCAGTGCATTGCTGCTGGAAGCGCCGAAGGAAAGTTTCAGCAACCAGCTGCCCGACCGCGGCATGTCGCTCAATCCGATGGGGTCGGACCTGCTCGACAATGTCGTGCGGCTTGTCCGCCTTCTCGATACGCCGAAGGACATTTCCATGCTGGCGCCGCTGACCGAGCGTGAACTGCTCTACCGGCTCCTGACGGGCGAACAGTCCGGCCGCCTGCGCCAGATCGCCCAGTCGGAAAGCCGCCTGCATCAGGTGAACAAGGCCATCGGACTGATCAAGCGCAATTTCCGCAAGACGCTGCGCATCGAGCATGTGGCCTCCGAAGCCAATATGAGCCCGTCCTCCTTCCATCAGCATTTCAAGGCGGTGACGTCGATGAGCCCGCTGCAATACCAGAAGCAACTGCGGCTGCAGGAAGCGCGGCGGCTGATCCTCAGCCAGTCGCTGGACGCGGCAACGGCGGGCCATGCGGTGGGTTATGACAGTCCGTCGCAGTTCAGCCGCGAATATGCGCGCCTGTTCGGCCAGCCGCCGCTGCGCGATATCGCCCGGCTGAAGGACATGCCGGACTATCTGCTGGAAGGCTAGAGCCGCCTACCGGTCGCCTTGTCGAAAATGTGCAGGGCACCGGCATCGATGGCAAAGCGCTGGGCCATCCCGGCTGTCACTGCCGATTTCGGCGGCAGGCTGGCGGTCAGGCGCTGGCTGCCGATGGTCGATGTGACCACCAGTTCCGGGCCGGTCAGCTCCACCACCTCGACCATGGCATCGATGCCAAGTGCTGCGTCACCCGCCGGAGCAAGGCTCAGGCTTTCGGGGCGGATGCCGATGACGACATCGCGTGCCTGACCGGCCTTTTCCCGGATATCGGCGGGAAGCGCAAAGCCGCTCAGCGATCCGTCGATATGGGCGATACCCTCGGCCACAGTGGCTTCCAGCATGTTCATCGGCGGCGAGCCGACGAAGCTGGCGACATAACGGGTGGCCGGGCGGTTGTAGATCTCATCAGGCGTTGCCAATTGCTCGATCTGGCCGTCGCGCATCACGGCGATGCGGGTTGCCAGCGTCATCGCTTCGATCTGGTCATGGGTGACATAGACAATCGTCGTCCCCAGCATTAGGTGCAGGCGCTTCAGTTCGGTGCGCATTTCCATGCGCAGTTTCGCATCGAGGTTCGACAGCGGCTCGTCGAACAGGAAAATTTGCGGATCGCGCACCAGAGCCCGGCCGATGGCGACGCGCTGGCGCTGGCCGCCGGAAAGTTCGGAAGGCTTGCGTTCAAGCAGGTTTTCGATCTGCAGGATTTTTGCGGTCTTGCGCACGGCGTCCGTGCGTTCGGCCGCCGGAACCTTGCGCATTTCCAGCCCGAAGCCGATGTTGCGCGCCACCGACATGTTCGGATAGAGCGCGTAGGACTGGAACACCATGGCGATGTCCCGGTCCTTCGGATGTACGCCGGTCACGGAGCGGTCGCCGATGCGCACGTCGCCTTCCGTTGCTTCCGCCAGCCCCGCAATGATGTTGAGGAGCGTGGACTTGCCGCAACCGGAGGAGCCGAGCAGCACCAGGAACTCGCCGCTGGCAAGCGACAGGTCAATACCTCTCAGGGTTTCGATGACGCCGTAGCGTTTCCTGATGTCGATGAGTTCAAGGGCGCTCATTGCGCATTCTCCGGCGTGGTGTCGAGGTCATGGCTGTCATAGCGGCGGGGTACGGTCGAGATGGCTTTGGACGCCACATGGACACCGGCGGCGATGCAGTGTTGCAGGGGCATTTCTCGGGCAAGGGCGGCCAGGAAGGCCGCATTGAAAACATCGCCGGCGCCGATCGTGTCGGCAACGGACACCATCGGTGCATCGGTCGTCACCAGCTGATTGTCCGGACCGATGGCCAGGGCACCGTCCGATCCGCATTTGACCACGACGATGGCATTTTCCGGCATCAGCGCCTTCAGCGTGCGCGCCGCGTCTGCGGGCTCGATGCTGTTGGCAAGCCGTGTTGTTTCCACCTCGTTGAACAGGGCGCAGTGACAGCGCGACAGCCATCGGCGGGTCGCCGCACGGTTGGCGTCGCTCCAGCCGTCGGCTGGCCAGCCGGTATCGAGCGCGACGCGGATATCGTTGGCATCGGCCCAGTCAAACAGCGCGTCATAGTGCGCAACCAGCGCATCGGTCAGGAATGAACCGCACAGGAGGACATAGCCGCCGCGCAGCCGGTGCGTGTCCAGTATGGCGAGCACATCCGGCCAGGACAAGGCGCCGAGATGGCCACGCGTCGTGAAGAACGTGCGCTCGCCATTGGGATGGGTAATACCGACGGATAGGGTTGTTCCCATCGGGGCGACAGGCCAGCGCTGGCCGCGCACGCCGAATTCCTCGCGCAGCCATTGGCCGAACCGGTCGCTGCCGACATTGGCGGCGATCTGGAAGTCGATGCCGAGCCCTTCCCAGGTCAACGCCGAATTGCCGGCCGAACCGCCGACACGCAGTTCGTCGTAATCGACCATGATCTCGGTGCCGGGCGTCGGCCAGGGGTCGGCGGGGCCGAGGATCAGGTCCACGTTCACGTTTCCAATGACGGCCAGCGGGCGCATGATCCTATTCGCTCCGCGTAATCTTGGTGGAGCGCACGGGCGTTCCGACATCGGCGACCAGTTCACCGGCAAAGGCGATCATGAAATGCTGCGCGGCGGGCAGCAGCGCGAAAATGGCGGCGATCCCGGCGGCTTCACCGGCATTGACGGTGGTAACGCCATCAATCGGCTTTTCGCCCGAGGCGTCGAACACCACCACGGGCGAGCCTGCTTCGCACGCGGACACGGCCATTCCGGCAACCAGCACGGCGGTGGCATCCTTGCCGCGGAACAGCACCACACCGACCTTTGGCCCGAGCATTTCCATCGGCCCATGCCGCAGTTGCCCGCCTTCCAGGGAGAAGCAGGGGATGCGCGACAGTTCGGTGAGGCCGAGCGCAATGGCTTCGGCGACGCCCTGCAGCCGGCGCCCCGATGTAACCACCGAGGAAACATCGGAGAGGGCTTTGACGGCCGCATCAATCTGCGCTGTGCTGCCGCGTTGAAGGCGCTCGAGCGCTGCCGAGGGATCGTCGCCCAGCGCTGTCAAAACAGCAAGATGCAGCGCAAAACTGACGGTCAGGCTGCGGGTGGCGGCAAAGGCGTTTTCGGTGCCGCCGGCACCCACGAGCGAGGGCACGGTGCGGGCCAGCGTCGATCCGCCTTCGAGCGTCAGGCCGAACGTATCGGGCGCCACGCCCGCCTCGGCAAACCAGCGCAGCACTTCGGCGCTTTCACCGGACTGGGACGTTACAAGCACTGTCTTGCCGCTTATCGGCACCGGCTGCCCGAGCTGTTCCGACAGGGGCAGCGCCACCGCATCAATCCCCAGGCTGCGATAGAGCGGCTCGACGGCCCGGCTGACCGCGTGGGAGCCGCCCATGCCGAGCAGAAGGAGGCGTCCGGTCTTGCGCAACGACTGGGCGATTGTCGCGGCAAGCGGCTTTGCCGCTTCGAAGGAAGCGATCGCATCGGCATTCTGCCGCGCCATTTCCTTTTCGATCGCCACAAGGCCGGCGGGCCGGTTCTGGTCAGATGTCATGCTCATCCCTTGACGCCGCCATTGGTCAGGCCCGAAATCAGGGCACGCTGCATGAACAGACCGATGATCAGCGGCGGCAGGGCGGCCAGCACACCCGCTGTGGCGATCAGTCCGTAATCGGAGACCCGGCCGCCTGCAAGATCGGCGATGGCGACGGTGAGGGTCTTGGCCCGCTGGTCGGAGGTGAACAGCAGGGCATAGAAGAATTCATCCCAGGCGAGCAGGAAGGCAAAGAGCGCCGCCGTTGCCATGACCGGTGCGGCCAATGGCAGGGTGATCAGGCGCAGAATCTGGTCAAGCCGCGCACCATCGACCGTTGCGGCGCTTTCGATTTCGCGCGGAATGGAATCGAAGCCGGATTTCATCAGCCATGTGGTGAAGGGCGCAAGGATGGTCAGATACACCAGGGCCAGTCCGAAAACATTGTTGAGAAGACCGAGGGCCGACAGCGCTATATAGAGTGGAACGGCGAGAGCAACCGGCGGCAGCATGTAGGTGGCGATGACCGCATAGAGGGACCAGCCGACGCTTGGCGTGCGCGACACCGCCCAGGCCGAGGGTATGGCGACAACAAGTGCCGCCGCTGTTGCCATGCCCGCCACTTTGAGACTGTTGAAAAGCGAGGCGACGAATGCCTCCCCGGCGCTGTTGGCAACGCTCGACAGGAGAACGCCATAGCGTGAGAGGTCGATGGTTTCGGGCCACCAGCGCAGCGGCTTGGTGATGAGGTCGGTGGTCGACGAAATGCTCATGATGAACAGCCAGACCACCGGCGCAAGGATGACCGCCGCCAGCAGGAGCGCTGCGGCATGGACAAGAATCGTGGCTGTCAGGCTGCGGCGTTCCATCAGGAGGCTCCTGCGCTTTTGCGGATCAAGGCGGCATAGGCGACGGCAAGAACGGTGACGAGAAGCGTGACGATCAGGGCAAGCGACGCTCCGGACCCTGCGCGCTGAAACGAGAAGGCTTCCTGATATACGAGGATGGACAGCGTGCGGGTGCTGTTGGCCGGGCCGCCGCGCGTCATCACCCAGATGAGGTCAAAGACCTTGAATGCTTCGATGGTGCGCAGGACCAGCGCTACCATCAGCGGGCCGGCGAGATAGGGCATGATGACGAAACGGAACCGGGACCAGGCGCCGGCACCGTCCACCATCGACGCTGCGGTGATATCGCGCGGCACGGCCTGCAGCGCGGCGAGCGCGATCAGCGCCACCAGCGGAAAATTCTTCCAGCAGTCGGCAACGATGAGGGCGGTCAGCGCCGTGCCGGGCTCGCCGAGCCATGAGCGATAGGTGTCGAGAAGGCCGATCTGCGTGAGAGCGGCATTGAGCGCGCCATATTCCGGGTTGTAGATCAGCCGCCACAGGGTGGCATTGACCACCGTGGGGAGGGCCCATGGCAGGATCATCAGCGCCCGCAAGACGGAGCGGCCATAGAACTGCTGGTTCAGGAGCAGCGCGGCGAGAACGCCGATCACCATTTCGGCTGCGACCGAAAGCACGGCGAACAGCGTGGTGGTAACGAGGGTCCGCTGAAAATTCGAGCCGGACAGCATTTTCACATAGTTGTCGAGGCCAACGAAGCTGCCAGCCGTGCCGACCAGTTTGGCATCGGTGAAGGAAAGGCGCACGGTATCGACCAGCGGCCAGCCGATAATCGCAATCATGACGATGAGAAGTGGCAGCATCAGGAGCCACGCGCGTGTCGTAATCCAATTGCTCGTCATGAAGGAATGCCTGTTTCATCAATTCGTGGTGTCAATTCACCCCCCTCTGGGCTGCCGCCCATCTCCCCCACAAGGGGGGAGATCAGCCAGCTTAAGCGACATCAAGCACACTTCACCATGACAAATCGCTCAAGAGCTTCATGTCGATGTGATCTCCCCCCTTGTGGGGGAGATGCCCGGCAGGACAGAGGGGGGTGAAGCAGCACGTCGCGGTATCACAGGCCGCTGTTTGCGGCGGCTGTCTTGAGCGCATCTTCCGGCTTGGCCTGGCCGAGCAGCGATTCCTGCACTGCCTGCTGCAGGGCGGTCGACAGCTCCTGATATTTTGGCGTCGTCGGGCGCGGATACATCACCGCAAGGCTCTGCTTGGCGGCGGCAATCAGCTCTTCCTGGCCCTTTGAGACCGCGGGGTCCGCATAGGATGATGTCCAGATCGGCAGGCTCAGCTTGGCATACTGGTTCTGTGTCTGCTGCGAGGTCATGAATGCAATATACTTCCAGGCCTCATCAGCATGCTTGCTGGTGGAGGTGATGCCGAGGCCCATCGAGCCGTTGACGGCGGAGACGGCGCTCTTGCCGTCGATACCCGGAGCGGGAACAACGCCGACCTTGCCGGCAACCTTGCTGTCCTTCGGATCATTGGCCATGTTGTACATGTAGGTCCAGTTGAGCGCGAAGGCGGCTTCGCCGTTCTGGAATATGCGGCGCACGTCCTCCTCCAGGAATTCCTTGGAGTTGGGGTTGGTCAGGCCGGACTTGTAGCTGTCGACCATGTAGTTGAGGGCATCGAGGCCGCCGCCCGACTGGAAGACGGGCTTGCCGTCCTTGATGAAGCTGCCGCCATAGGCACTGACCAGCGTGGCGTAATCGCAGATCGCGGCTTCCGCCTGCGACCAGCTCCAGGCGATCGGTGTTGCCAGGAGGCCCTTGTCCTTGATGGTCTTGGCCTGCTCGGTCAGTTCCGCCCAGGTTTTCGGCGGGTTCTTGATGCCGGCCTTTTCAAGAATTTCCTTGTTGTAGAACAGGTACTTCGTGTCGAGAATCCATGGCATGCCATAGCGCTTGCCCTGATACTCCACCGTGGTCCATGCACCGGGAAGCACGCCGGTCTTCATGTCGCCGGTAATCTTGTCCGAGACGTCAAGCAGCACCTTGTTGGTGGCGTATTCCGCCGGCCAGATCACATCGAACAGAACCACGTCGTAACCGCCGCCCGAGCCCTGGGCCAGGACGGTCTTGTCGTGCAGGCCTTCATAGGGCACGAATTCGAGGTTGACGGTGACATCCGGATTGGCCTTGGTGAAGGCCTCGCTCATCGCGCGGACATCGGCTTCGCTATAGGCAGCCTGCGCCATGAAAAGCGCGTTGATCTTGGTTTCTGCATGGGCGGGAGAGGCGAGCGCTGCTCCCAGAAGTGTTGCGCCAAGCAGCGCGGTCTGGATGGATTTCAACATGGTACCTCCTATTTGGCTCTTGTGGCCCGGAACCTGTCCGTGATGAACGGGTGCCGGTTGGTGGTCATTATGCGCGGGAGCTTTTGTCATTCAGGACTGTCCACGACGTGCCTACGTCCAGCCAGTGCTCACGTTCCCCAAGACTCTTGCGGTCTTTTGATTAAATCAATTGTTTTGACTTATTTCTTGATCAATATTGATCTGGTGTCAAGAGGGGGCGGAATGGACGCGAGAAAATCGATCCGGGCCAAGAGCGGAACCAATCTGGGTGGTGCGAGCGCGCACAACCGTCGCATCATGATCGATGCGCTGCGGGTCAATGGCGCCTTGTCCCGCGCTGACCTTGCCCGTGCCACCGGACTGACCCCGCAGACCGTGTCCAACATCATCGAGGAACTGGCCCGCGACGGGCTCGTGCAGTCGCAGGCCAGTGTCCGCAAGGGCCGGGGCCAGCCTGCCACACCGTATCATCTGGTGCCCGATGGCGCTTTCGCCGTCGGCTTGCAGATCGACCGGCATGTCACGCGCACCGTCATCGTCAATCTGGTTGGCGACGTGCTGGTGCAGACGGAATCCAAATTGCCCTCCGGCGGCCCGGCGGAAGGGGTTCTTGTCATTCTCGATATCGTCAAAAAGGCCTGTGAAGCGCTGACAGCGCAATTCCCGCATGCGGCGAGAAAGCTCGTCGGGCTCGGCCTTGCCATGCCCGGCCCCTTCGGCATCAATGAGCTCTACGACGATCCATGGATGATGACGGCCTGGCAGAACTTTCCGCTGGCCGAACGGATAGCGGAAGGCACCGGTCTCGAAGTTGCCCTGCAGAACGATGCCTCGGCGGCGGCAACGGCGGAAAGGCTGCTGGGCGCCGCCCATGGCCTTGACCATGTCGTGTGCATTTATCTCGGCTATGGTCTTGGCGCCGGACTGATCCTCAATGGCGAGATCTACGGCGGCGCCTACTCCAATGCCGGCGAGATCGGCATGATGCTGGCGCTGGCTCCCGGCGACGATGCGAGTGTCGAGCCGCTGGAGCACTACACATCCATGGCCTCGCTGTGCAACGTGCTGGGTATCGACCCTTCGGACCCCCGGCTTTTCGCGCTGGTCACCGATGCGGTGGTCAATGGCGGTCCCGAAGTGGAGCGCTGGATCGACAACGCGGCGGACCGGCTGCGCCGCACCGTTCAGATGCTGGAATCGATCTTCGATCCGCAAACCACCATTCTGTGCGGCGGCGCGCCGAAAGCGCTGATTGACCGCCTGATCGAGCGGATGGGGCCCCTGATGCCGTCGATAGCGGACCGGGCTCTCCGCTACCCCGAGCCCCGCCTTCAGGCAGGGCTCGCTGATCCTTGGTCAGTCGCCTTGGGAGCGGCAGCGGAGCCGATCGCGCGGGCCTTTGACCCGCGCTTCTCGGCAATTCTGAAAACGCCCTGATCAGGCGGCGTTTTTGATGGCGTCGCCCAGCATCGACACGATGGTGTCGATCTGTTCCTTCTCGACGATCAATGGTGGCGACAGGGCGATGATATCGCCGGTCACGCGCACCAGCAGGCCTTTCTTGAAGCAGTCGGTGAAGACATCGTAGCCGCGAGCACCCACGGCGTCGGGACGCGAGGCGAGTTCTATGCCGGCAACCAGGCCGATGGTGCGGATGTCGACAATACCGGGCAGGCCCTTGAGGCTGTGGATCGCATCCTGCCAGTGCTCTGCCACATCAGCGGCGCGGGTCAGAAGCCCTTCCTCCTCGTAGACTTCCAGCGTGGCCAGACCGGCCGCGCAGGCGACGGGATGCCCGGAATAGGTATAGCCGTGGAAAAGCTCGATCTGGCTCTCGGGACCATGCATCAGCGCGTCGTAAATGGTTTCGCTGGCAAACACCGCGCCCATGGGAACCGCACCGTTGGTCAGGCCCTTGGCGGTGGTGACGAGATCGGGCACCACGCCGAAGTAGTCGACGGCAAACGGGGTGCCGAGGCGGCCGAAGCCGGTGATGACCTCATCGAAAATCAGCAGGATGCCATGCTTCTGGCTAAGCGCGCGCAAGCGCTCGAGATAGCCTTTCGGCGGCAGGAGAACCCCGGTTGACCCGGCAACCGGTTCGACGATGACTGCGGCGATGGTTTCGGCGCCGTGCAGCGCAACCAGCCGCTCCAGATCGTCGGCCAGATCCGCGCCGTGTTCGGGCAGGCCTTTGACAAAGGCGTTGCGGACGGGATCGTGCGTGTGGCGGATATGGTCGGTGCCCGGCAGGAGCGGGAAGACGCGGCGGTTGTTGACAAGGCCGCCGACGGAAATGCCGCCGAAGCCGACACCGTGATAGCCGCGCTCACGGCCGATGACCCGGGTGCGCGTGCCCTGTCCGATGGCGCGCTGATAGGCGATGGCGATCTTCAGCGCGGTATCGACGGATTCCGAGCCGGAGCCGGTGAAGAATACTTTTGTCAGACCGGCCTTCTTGCCGCCCGGCGCGTGCGCCGCAAGTTTTTCGGCAAAGTCGAAGGCGAGGGGGTGGCCCATCTGGAACGACGGCGCGTAGTCCATGGTGATCAACTGGCGCGCCACGGCGTCGGCGATCTTTTCGCGCCCGTGCCCGGCATTGACGCACCAGAGGCCAGCGGTGCCATCCAGCACCTGTCCGCCATCGACATCGGTGTAGTACATGCCCTTGGCGGAGGCGAGCAGGCGCGGCGCTGCCTTGAACTGCCGGTTCGCCGTGAAGGGCATCCAATAATTTTCGAGTGACGGTGTATTGCTCATGAGCATGTGGGGCGACTCCTCTTCTCATCACAGGGAGCCATGCTTTCTATTCACCAACAAGTCCTTTTCTATGTTCACATAAAGCATTGATTTTACTGAATACGTCATTCATAAATTCATTATATCGAACATGTAGAACAGCCAGAGGGGCATCCGATGCAAATTGATCTGGGCGGGCGTCTGCGTTTCCTGCGGCAAAGGCACAACCTGTCGCAGCGCGAACTGGCCAAGCGGGCGGGCGTGACCAACTCCACCATCTCGCTGATCGAGTCCAATCAGACCAATCCCTCGGTCGGTGCGCTCAAGCGCATTCTTGATGGCATTCCCATCGGCCTGTCCGAATTCTTCGCCCTTGAACCGGACCGCAAGCAGAAGGTGTTCTACGAGGCGGGTGAACTGGTCGAAATCGGCAAGGGCAACATCTCCTACCTGCAAATCGGCGAGAACCTGTTCGGCCGCGCCCTGCAGATCCTGAAAGAGCGCTATGAACCCGGCGGCGATACGGGCCGGGTCATGCTCGTGCACGAGGGGGAAGAGGGCGGTGTCGTCATCAGCGGGCGGATTGAAGTGACCGTCGACGACCAGCGCCGCATTCTCGGCCCGGGCGACGCCTATTATTTCGAAAGCCGCCAGCCGCACCGCTTCCGCTGTGTCGGCCCCAATCCCTGCGAGGTCGTCAGTGCCTGCACGCCGCCGACATTCTGATCAGCGCAGGGATGAAAACCAGGCGATGAGTTCGGCGCTGTTGTGCAGCCCGAACGCGCGCATGATGCGGGCGCGGTGCGCCTCGATGGTGCGTTTCGACAGGCCGATTTCCAGGGCTATCTGCGCATTGGTCTTGCCTTGGGAAACAAGCGTCAGCACCTGCTTCTGCCTGTCGGAAATGAGGCTGGCATTGCCTGCCACCGTCCGGTTCATCGGCTCGAAGCAGTAGAGCGCTTCGGCGAAGGGATCGGCGTGGTTGCCGCTGCGTCCGCGCACCCGGCACCAGAAGCTGGCGCCGTCGCGCCGCCGCATCACCCGCTCGTCGTAATAGACGCGCCCGCCGGCGAAATTCGTTCGCCACATTTCTCCTGTACGCACGAAGTCGGTGATCTTGGGATAGAGCCGGCTGAAGCTCTGGTCGATCAGTTCGCCGCGTTCATAGCCGAAGGTCTCGGCGAATTCGAAATTGCAATCGCGTATGATACGGTGTGTCGCATAGACCATCGGCACCGGCATGTCGGTCAGCACGAAGCGTTTTGCGCTTCCTGAAACGGCAATGTCGGAGATAGGAAACTCGGCTGTGGTCATGCAGTATTAATACGACTACCTGTGCCATCAAGACAAGCCATACCGTTGCGGCAACGGCAGCGTTCAGACCCTGCCGCAGAGGATGCAGAACAATGGGAGAGTGTTCTTGAAAAAAGTACGATCAAATGTAAGCGATGCGCTGGATGGCGTGCTGTTTGACGGCATGACGATCATGGCGGGAGGCTTTGGCCTGTGCGGCATTCCGGAAGCCCTGATCTATGCGATCCGCGATTCCGGCGTGAAGAATCTGACGGTCATCTCCAACAATGCGGGCGTTGACGGCATTGGCCTTGGCGTGCTTCTGGAAACCAGGCAGATCCGCAAGATGATCTCGTCCTATGTCGGCGAGAACAAACTGTTCGCCCAGCAGTATCTTTCCGGCGAACTGGAGCTGGAATTCAATCCGCAGGGCACGCTGGCCGAACGCATCCGCGCCGGCGGCGCGGGTATTCCGGCGTTCTTCACCAAGACCGGCGTCGGCACCATCATTGCCGACGGCAAGGACGTGCGCGAATTCGACGGCGAGTCCTATGTGATGGAACGCGGCCTGTTTGCCGACCTGTCCATCGTTCACGCCTTCAAGGGCGATACCGAAGGCAATCTCGTCTACCGCAAGACCGCCCGCAATTTCAATCCGATCATGGCGACAGCCGCCAAGGTGACGATTGCCGAGGTTGAAAACCTGGTCGATGCCGGCAAGATCGACGGCGACCATATCCATACGCCGGGCATTTTCGTCAAGCGCATCGTGCATGTGCCGAACCCTGTCAAACATATCGAACAACGGACGACCCGTCCGCGTCTTGTCGCTGCAAGCGAGGTGAACTGAGATGGCCTGGACACGTGATCAGATGGCCGAACGGGCCGCGAAAGAGCTGCAGGACGGTTTCTACGTCAATCTCGGCATCGGTATTCCAACCCTTGTCGCCAACTACATCCCGACCGGCATGAGCGTCCAGCTGCAGAGCGAGAACGGCATGCTCGGCATGGGCCCGTTCCCCTATGAGGGCGAGGAGGATGCCGACCTCATCAATGCGGGCAAGCAGACCATCACCGAACTGTCGACAACCAGCTATTTCTCCGGCGCCGACAGTTTCGGCATGATCCGCGGCGGTCATATCGACCTGTCGATCCTTGGTGCCATGCAGGTGGCGCGCAATGGCGATCTGGCCAACTGGATGGTTCCGGGCAAGATGGTCAAGGGCATGGGCGGCGCCATGGACCTGGTGGCCGGTGTCAAGAAGGTCGTCGTTGTCATGGAGCATGAGGCCAAGGGTGAGGCCAAGCTTCTGGAAGAATGCACGCTTCCGCTCACCGGACAGCGCGTCACCGATCTCGTCATCACCGATCTTGGCGTTTTCACGATCGAGCGGCGCGGCGAACCGAAGATGACGCTCATCGAGATAGCGCCCGGTGTGACGGTCGATGAAATCAAGGCAAAGACACAGGCGGCATTCGACGTCGCCCTGTAAGATATTTTACGTCTCGTGCGAGCCGGCAGAGTGTGATCCTCTGCCGGCTCGCTGCTTTTCGGCGGGGGCGCGGCCATTTTCCCCCCGTTTTATCGGCAATTGGTCTGCAATGCTGACGCAATCTCGTCCTGCGATGATCAGGCCAGGATGAATGACGACCGCCCGTGCAGGCGGTCAATAGTAAAAAGGCCATCGCATTGAAGTCTGTTTTTTGTGCGCTTATCTCACCCGAAGCGCTTTGGCGTATCATGCAACCGATCAAGCGAATGGCGTAACGGCGTGGATTCTTCAACAAACCAACCCGATCTGAGCAAGACTCTGGCTTCCATTGTGGACAATAAGCGCCGGCGGAACGTCTTTCGCAGGCATCCCTTTCTGTTTGGCGGCGGGCTTCTCGTCATCCTGGCTTTGGCGGTGGTGAGCTGGTTTTCGCGCGGGACCCACTATGACTACACCCAGAAGCCGTTGACCAGGGGCACGCTTTCCATCACCGTATCGGCGACCGGAACCGTTCAGCCGACCGAACAGGTGGATGTGTCCAGCGAGCTCTCCGGCACCGTGCGCACCGTTCTGGTCGACTACAACAGTTTTGTCGCCAAGGGCGACGTGCTGGCAACGCTGGATATCGACACGATCAGGACCAACATCGAGAGCTCGAAGTCAAAACTTCTGGCATCGCGTGCGCGGGTCGTGCAGTCGCAGGCGACGCTTGAGGCCAAGAAGAACGCGTTCGAGCGCATGACATCGCTGCAGGACAGCAAGGTTTCATCGGTGCGCGAGCTGGATGTGGCCAAGTCGGAATATGACTCGGCCGTCGCCGCGCTTGACGTCGCCAATGCCGAGGTAGCCGTTTCGGAAGCGGAACTGCAGGTCAACGAGACCTCCCTGCGCAAATCCAAGATCGTTTCGCCGATCGACGGCGTCGTGCTCAGCCGCTCGGTCGATCCGGGGGCAACGGTGGCCGCCGCCTTCCAGGCGCCCGTGCTGTTCAAGCTCGCCGGCAACCTGAAGAAGATGCAGCTGCAGGTCAATGTCGACGAAGCCGATGTCGGTCTGGTCAAGCCGCAGCAGGACGCGACCTTCAACGTCGATGCCTATCCGGACCGGACATTCCCGGCAAAGATCGTCAATATCCGGTTCCAGCCGGAAACCGTATCGAATGTCGTGACCTACAAGGCGATGCTGGCCGTCGAGAATGACGACCTTGCCCTGCGTCCCGGCATGACGGCGACAGCCTATGTCAAGGTCAGGGAGGTCAAAGATGCCCTGCTGGTGCCGAACGCCGCCCTGCGTTTTGCGCCGCCCAACGCGCCGGCGAAAACCGAGGCAGCCGAAAGCCCCGAGCAGACGGCAAGCATCCCCGACACGGTGAAGAAGGAAGCCGGCGTGCAGCGGTCCGTCTGGGTGCTTCGTGCCGGCAAGCCGGAAAAAATCGAGGTGCGCGCCGGGGCGACGGACGGGCGCAACACGATCGTGCTCTCGGGCGGCGTCAAGGAAGGCGACGAGGTCATTGTGGCAGCGAGCGCGCCGCCCAAATGACCATCCAGTCCGTGCAAAAAGCCGTGCCGCTGATCGAATTCCGCCGGATCACCAAGAGTTATGGAGCGGGCGAGGCGGCGGTCCACGCCCTGGCCGGGGTGGACTTTGCCATCGAACGGGGCGATTTCGTTGCCATCATGGGGCCGTCGGGTTCCGGCAAGTCGACGGCGATGAACCTGATCGGCTGTCTCGACCGGCCAAGCACCGGGCAGTATCTGTTCGGCGGCACCGGTATCGACCAGCTCGACCGGCATCAGCAGACGACGCTGCGGCGCGAATTGCTGGGATTCGTCTTCCAGGGGTTCAATCTCCTGCGCCGCACATCCGCCGTGGAGAATGTGGAGCTGCCCCTCATCTATCGCGGCATGGGCGCTGCGGAGCGGCGCAAACGCGCACTGGACGCATTGCGGCAGGTGGGGCTGGCGGCACGCGCCAATCACGTCCCTTCGGAATTGTCGGGCGGCCAGCAGCAGCGTGTGGCGATTGCCCGCGCCATCGTCACCAACCCGCAGGTGCTGCTCGCCGACGAGCCGACCGGAAATCTCGACACGAAGACGAGTGTGGAGATCATGGAACTGATCTCCGGCTTTAACCGCGACAACGGCATCACCGTGATCATGGTCACGCACGAGCCGGATATCGCAGCCTATGCCAAGCGCATCATCCGCTTTGTCGATGGCCACATCCAGAGCGACGAACGCAGACAGGACATATAACCATGCTGCTTGAAGCGTTCCGGCTGGCACTGCACTCCATGTCGCGCAACATGATGCGCTCCTTCCTGACGATGCTGGGCATTGTCATCGGCGTCGGCGCGGTGATCGCCATGGTCACCGTCGGCAATGGCACGCGCCAGAGAGTGACCGGCGAAATCTCCAAGCTCGGCACCAATCTGCTGTTCGTATCGCCCGGCAATCCGGAGCGCCGGTCGACCCTGCCGCCGCGCACATTCGACATCCGGGATGTCGATGCGATCCGCGACCAGGTGCCGGGCGTGGCCGCTGTGGCGCCGCTCGGCCAGGTCTCGGGCACCGCCATCCGCGAGGGCAACAGCCGGACGGCATCGATCGTCGGTTCCACCAACGATTACTTCACCACCATGAACTGGCAGCTCGCCACGGGCCGCAATTTTCTTGAATCGGAGGAGCGCAGCGGCCGCTCCGTCTGCATCATCGGTGCGACGGTGCAAAGGGTCCTGTTCGGCAACAGCATTCCGGATGGCGAGCGCATCCGCGTCAACCGCATTTCCTGCGAAGTCATCGGTACGCTGGTCTCCAAGGGCAAGGCAATCGACGGACAGGATCAGGACAATATGGTCCTCATCCCGTTCCGCATGTTCCAGCGGCGTATTGCCGGGTCGACCGATGTCTCCCTGATAACAGTTTCGGCCAGGGATGGGGCAACGGCGCCGGTCAAGACAGCGCTAGAGGACCTGTTCAAGGAGCGCCGCAAAATCCGCCAGTCGGGCGACCGGGATTTCGAGGTGACCGATCTCAGCCAGATTCTTGGCATCGTTTCCATGACCACCGTGATCCTGACCGGGCTCCTGTCGTCCATCGCTGCCGTCAGCCTGCTGGTCGGTGGCATCGGCATCATGAACATCATGCTGGTCTCCGTCACCGAGCGCACCCGCGAGATCGGCGTGCGCCTGGCCATCGGCGCCACGGAAGGGCAGGTGCTGACACAGTTTCTGGTCGAGGCCATCGTGCTTTGCCTGTTCGGCGGCCTGATCGGCACGGTGATCGGCCTGGCGCTTGCCTTTACCGCGGTGACATTGATGGGGGTGCCGTTCGTCTTCGATCCGTCGATCGTCCTCATCGCCTTCGGCTTCTCCGCCCTGATCGGCGTGGTGTTCGGCTATTTCCCGGCACGCCGTGCCGCGCGGATGAATCCCATCGACGCACTGCGCTATGAGTAGCGCCGGTAGCCCTGTGTTCTGTTTGAGCAGGAAAGACCCCTAAACAGAACGGAGAGAAAACAGTCTTGGCGGCAGGGACTGATGGGCGGGATCCCTGCAAGTGCCTTGACCATTCTCTCTCCGAACAGTGCCCATGATGGATAGGCACTTCTACACCGCAAGTGCGTGGACGGGACTGAAATCCACGGCGCTGCGGAGTGCGGTCGCACATGATCCCAGCGGCCTTTGCGCCACCGGGATCATGCGTCGTCGTCAGAACCGGTAGTTGAGACCGGCTTTAAGCTCATGACTGCCAATGTCGGTCTCGCTGCGGCCGAGAGCCGACGTTGCCTTCACATTGGGCGTGTGGATGTAGTTGTATTCAATCTTGGCCGACAGGCCGCCGGCAAAGGCCTGTTCAACGCCGGCGCCGACGAGATAACCGGTCTTCCAGCCGCTGGTGTCGCGCACCTTGTCGCCTGAATCGAATTTGGTCATCGCCACGCCGGCCGTTCCGAAGACAAGCGTCTGGTTGAAGGTCAGGCCCGCCTTGGCCTTGGCGGCGGCGCGCCATTTTTCTTCGACCTTGCCGCCAAGGACCTTGTGCTCGGCACCGCCGAGATAGGAGCCTTCCAGTTCGGCACCGAGGACAGCCGGTCCCATCTGGTAGTTGTAGCCGCCCTGGATACCGCCGCTCCAGCCGTTTCTGTCGGCGAAGGGGTTGGGAAACTTGGTAAAGGCGGTTCCGCCATGGGCGCCGATATACGCGCCGCTCCACTGGGAGGCGGGCGGGTCACTATAGGCCGGTGCGGAATTGTAGAGATCGGCGGCCATCGCCGTCCCGGTTGATAAGGCTGCCAGCGCAAAGGCGCCGGCGAGCAAGACAGTCTTTCTCTGAGAGGACATTCGCATTACTCCAAACATACAAGCGCATGATCCACCGAACTGTCCGGCGACATGTTGATGCGCGGGTTCAACTCCTGAGAGCCTGATACACTTGGGTTGATCACGCTCTGGTACAGATGTCTTCCGGCGCGATGATCGCCCGATCCGTGAAATGGCCACCGAAACTGACGCAAAACCCCTGCAATCGACCACCCCACTTCCGGCAATACCTATTGCGCCGGAAGACATGGTTTATTTTGCAATTGAAGATTGCATCCACATTGCACAGTTTGGGAAAATGAGAAATTTTATTATATATTTCAATAATTTATAGCGTTTTTGTTTACGGTTTCTTAAGCAAAAACGGCATGTGGCGCGTCAGACGCTGTTCGCCGGTATGCCGGTCCGGCGGGGCTGTTGTCCCCGGAAGGGCTTAGCGGGTCTTTTCCACCACGCAGACCGGACCCCGCTCCGGATGGCGCGAATCCGTGTCGACGCAGGTCGCGTCATACCGGAACGTATCGTAATAGACACCGCCTGCGCATCCCGTCAGCAGGGGAAGGCCTGCGGCCAGCGTCAAAAATACCGGTTTGAAATATTTCAGGGGGTGATGGTTCATTTCCGCCGCATCTTTCCTATATATAGCCTGTCACAAGTGACACAGTGGCGTAACAATCCACTGATATTCTTTAGGAATTGGTCGAATTAACATTCCGCGAATTACAGTATTCTACTGACATCTGGTGCCTAAATAAGGCATGTTCGGACGGAGCTTTGCGATCACGTTTTTGGTGATCGCTGATAAAAGGCTTGATCGAAGACGATGGACGTATAAGTTCTGCCTTCCGATTTGTTAACCAACCATTCACGTTAGGAGCAAAGCGATGAGCACAACCGTCGGCGACTATTCATTGCCAGAAGCCATTTCCACGGCGATAGCCAATGGTACAAACATTGTTAGGGCGTTCCGCGAACAATTCGGATATTCCGTAGAGGATTTGGCCGTTGCGTGCGGTCTTACAACTCTTGAAATTGATACAATTGAAAGCGGGCAGAATTCCGACCCGACGAAATTGGAACGCATTGCCCATGCCCTCGGGCTGCCGGCAAATGCCATGACGCCTGACGTCTCAAAACGTCTAAGCGCATGAAATAACTGATTTTTTAAATCAAGAAATCCAAAAGACTGCCAGAGCCAAATCCCAACTCTGGCAGTCTTTTGATTCTGGTGATTCCCTGGCTACAGGCAGAGCAGGGTACGCGTGAGCGGGTGCTCGCCATCGGCCAGACCGTCAATCACATCGAAATGATGCTTTCCCGCCTCTTCCACCACATCCGCGTGACACTCGAAGCCTGACCAGATATTGGCCAGCAGTGTGCTCTGGCGCACGAATTCCGGCCGTTCCGCGCCGCCGACCCAGGCTGTCACATCAATGCCTTCCTGCGGTTCGAGCAGGGCGGGGCTCTCCAGCCGCGCCTCGACAGCATCGAGATGAAACGTTTCATTCATCCGCGTCTTCATCAGGGGACGCAGGTCGCCGAGCGCCGATATGGGCACCGTTTTGCGGATGCGATGGCGAATCGGCTGCCCGAGAGGCGAGGTGGACGACACCATCCGCGCGACGAGATGCCCGCCCGCCGAATGGCCCGTCAGGTGAACCGGCCCGGGGACTTCTGCCGCGGCATGGGTAATGGCGGTGCCAATCTGCACGGTGATGTCGCTGATGCGGGCCTGCGGGCACAGCACGTAGGATGGGATGGCGACGGCAAACCCGTGTGTGAGCGGCCCCTTTGCCAGATGCGACCATGCCGACTTGTCGAAACTCATCCAGAATCCGCCGTGCACGAACACGACGAGGCCCTTCGCCTCGCCGCGCGGCATGAAGAGATCGAGGACATTGCGTTCATGCGGACCGTAGCCGATATCGGCCCTCAGCCGGCCGGCGGTCGTCATTTCCGTCCGAAAGTCCGCGGCAAGCGCCTTCCATTTCGGTGGAAAATCATTTCCTCCGGGGATGTAGGCGCCATTGGAATAGGCGGCGTCCCAGTCGAATTTCGCGCTCATGACGGTTCCCCCATCGATGCCGTTGCCCAAGACTACCAGAGGACGAACCCGGCGCAAAATGCCTGGTTCGTCCTGCGGGTTGTCTATTCCCGTATCTTTTCGCGAATCTGCGTACCGGAACCCGATTTGCGCAGGTTGGGCAAGGCCAGCATCAGCAGAACGAATGCGCCGGTGGCGAATTTCAGATCGGCCGGGGCCAGACCAAGCGTCAGGCAGAAGGAAATCAGCTGGTAATAGACGATCGAACCGACCACCGGCGCCATGACCTGGCGCAGGATGGTTTGCCGTCCGGTGATCGCTTCGCCGATGATCAGCGCCGCAAGGCCGTTGATCAGGATGCCGAAGCCCATGTTGACGTCGACGAAGCCTTGCGTCTGCACCATGATGCTGCCGCCGGTTGCCGAAAGCGCACTGGCAACGCCGACGCCCATGATGGTGGCGATGCCGACATTGATGCCCTGTGCTTCTGCCATGTCAGGGCTCGCGCCGACGGCGCGCATCGACGTGCCCTTTTCCGACATGAAGAAATACAGCATCAGGCCGACAACCAGGGCAATCAGGGCGCCGACGATCAGGATTTTCACCCAGGGAACGTTCGCCGACGGGCCGGCAAGAATGGTGAAGACCGTGTCATAGGTGAAGAGCGGAATGTTGGTGCGGCCCATGATGCGCAGGTTGATGCTGTAGAGCATCGTCATGACCAGGATGCCGGCGAGCAGCGTGTTGATCTTGAAGCGCAGGTGGATGAATGCCGTGGTGCAGCCGGCGAGAAAGCCGCAGACAAGCGCGACGCCGCAGGCCAGAAACGGATTGACGCCCATGCTGATCAGCGTGCCGCAGACGCAGCCGCCGAGCGGAAAGGCGCCTTCCGATGTCAGATCCGGGAAATTCAGGATGCGGAACGGCAGCATCACGCCGAGCACCACGAAGGCGACGATCAGGCTCTGCGCTATCGTGACGGGAATGAGACCGTAGAAACTGGTAAGAATGTCCAGCATGCTGCTCAACTCCCCTGCAATGCGATGGCGTCGGATTTGGTGTGAAACCGGTCAATCAGGTCGGGTACGGTAATGCCGCGTTTCTCCTCCTGTCCGATCTCAAGCAGAACCTTGCCTGCATCCATCATGACGATCTTGTTGCCGTACTTGATCGCATGTTCCATATTGTGCGTGACCATCAGCGTGGTCAGCTTCAGTTCCTCGACGGCCCGCACGGTCGTGTCCATCACCAGCTTGGCGGTGCGCGGATCGAGCGCGGCCGTATGCTCGTCGAGCAGCAGCAGTTTGGGCCGGGTCGACACCGCCATCACCAGCGATAGCGACTGGCGCTGGCCGCCGGACAAAAGCCCGACCGGCATGTCCAGCCGGTTTTCCAGGCCGAGATTGAGTTCCGCGAGCTGTTCGCGATATTTGGCCTTGCGCGGCGCGGTCAGTCCGTAGGAGAAGCCGCGCGGCTTGCCGCGCAATTCGGCCAGCAGCATGTTCTCGCCGATGGTCATGGTCGGCGCGGTGCCGATCATCGGGTCCTGGAACACGCGGGCAATGAACTGCGCACGGCGATGCGCGTTCAGCTTGGTGACATCCTGGCTGTCAATCGTGATCCGTCCGGCATCGAGCGGCAGTTTGCCGGAAACGGCATTGAGAAAACTGGACTTGCCCGCGCCATTGCTGCCGATGACGATGCAGAAGTCGGCCGGTTTGAGCGCGATGTTCAAGCCATCAAGCGCCCGGCGTTCATCCAGTGTGCCGCGATAGAAAATCTTTGTGCCGCCCGTTACGGCAAGCATGTTGGTAGTCATGTTTGAGCCCCTCAAACCAGGACGAAGCGCCCCGTGTCAAAAGTTCCTGCGCCTGTGATGGCGCAGGAACTATATGTTTGCAGACGATAGGAGAAGGCTTATTTGACGAAACAGCCGCAATCCTTGAGGGAGTCCGGGGCTTTATGCCCGGTTTTCTCCAGGACCTTCTCGTTGATCAGCGCCGCGTGATCCGCATAGGACGGCTTGATCGGTGCGAGGCTGGCAGCGGACTTTCCGGCAATGATCTCGGCAGCAAGCTTGGCGGCGTTCTGGCCAACCTTGGTGTAGGATACTTCGAAGGCAGCGGCGACAAGGCCGTCACGCACGGCCTGGGCCGAGGCATTGACGATCGGGATATTGATGCTGAGCGCTGCGGCGGCAACAGCGGGAACGGCCGGCTGCACCAGGTTCGAGGCCGGTACGTAAATGACATCGGCCTTGCCGGCGAGCGAGCTCACGCGCATCGGAATGTCATTGGTATTGTCGAGACCGACTTCCACGACGGTCAGGCCCTGCGCTGCGGCAGCTTCCTTGACCAGCTTCAGCACGGCAACGTCATTGTCTTCACCCGGATTGTAGAGATAGGCGAGACGCTTGGCATCCGGCAGCAGCTGCTTGATGAACTTGACGACGGAGTTGACGTCCTGCAGGTCGGACGCACCGGTCATGTTCTTGTCGCCGGCTTCCCAGGAGGGTGTCAGCTTGGCGACGACCGGATCGGTCACGGCGGCGAAAACAACCGGCGTACCGGTGTTGCCGACGATCTGGCGGGCGCCCTGTGCCACCGGCGTGGTGACGGCGAGGATCAGTTTCGGATTGGCCGAAGCCAGTTTCGTCACCATTTGCGGGATGAGCGTTGCATCGAAATTCACCTGCAGCTCATCGAAAACCGCATCGGCAATGCCGAGCTTGACCAGTTCGGCCTTGAAGGCGGTGACGGTTTCGTCCAGCTGCGGATGCTTGCCGAACTGCGCAATGCCGATCTTCGTTTCCGCATAGGCTGCGCTGAGCCCAAGCCCCATTCCCAGTGCTGCAGCAAGCGCTGTCCGCACGACGTATTTTGCACCGATCATCGATTGTTCTCCATTTTTTGTTGGCTTTTTGTTGGCCTCGCCTCCTCAGGCTTGAAAATAATATAACAAACGTGAAATGATATACAAACAGAAAATGGCAAAGGCCGAGGGAACGCAATGGCCGAAAGCATCAAGTCGGAAAACCTCTATACAGCGTTGCGCTCGCGCATCCTGAACGGCGACCTGCAACCAGGGCAATCCCTGCGGTTGCGCACGCTCGCCGCCGAACTCGGCAGCAGTGCCACGCCGGTCCGGGAGGCGCTGAACCGGCTGCAGGCGGAGAGCTTTGTAACCACCGAGGCCAACAAGGGCTTTCGCGTGGCCATCGTCACCCTGGAGGAACTGCAGGATCTCGAAGCGGCGCGGTCCGTCATCGAAACCCAGCTCCTCGTCAGTTCCATCGAGAACGGCGACCGGGACTGGGAGGCCAATCTCGTCGGGGCGCATTACCGGCTGTCAACCTGCGAAGTGCCCAATTCCTTTTCGCAGTTCGAGGCAATCGATGTCTGGGACATCGCCCACACCGAATTTCACATGGCGCTCATCGCCGGGGCGTCATCCAAGTGGCTGCTCAACTTTGCCCAACAGTTGCATGCCCAGCTGCACCGCTATCGCCGCCACATCATCCTGCGGATCGATCACCTGACCCGTGTCGCGCAGGAAAACAGCGACAAGTCGCTCGGCAACCTGTCGCGCGAAGCGCTGGGGATCGATGCCCACACCGCCCTGATGGAAGCGGCGCTCGCCCGTGACAAGGCCAGGGCGGCGGCCCTGATGCTGGACCACGTGCGGCTTGCCAAGGACGCCTTTCTGAAACTTGCCAAAGCCAGCGGCATCGCCGGTTTTGATACGGCCGCCTGACAGATCAAAGAGAAGAGTGACGATGACACGGATCAATGCAACACATTCGGATGAGACGGATACCCTGCGCCATTTCCGCGAGCGGTTCGATCTGCCGGATGGGGTGATTTACCTCGACGGCAATTCACTGGGCGCTCTGCCGAAGACGGTGAAAGCCCGCGTGGCCCACACCATCAGCGAGGAATGGGGCAATCAGCTCATCCGCAGCTGGAATACGGCGGGCTGGGTGCATCTGCCGCAAAAGGTCGGCGGCCGGATCGGCCGCCTGATCGGGGCGCAGGAGGGCACCGTCGTGTCGGCCGACAGCACCTCCATCAATCTGTTCAAGGTGCTGTCCGCCGCGCTCGGCCTCAATCCGGGCCGCAGCAAGATTGTCTCGGAACGGGAGAATTTTCCGACCGATCTCTATATCGCCGAGGGTGTCGCCAGGCAGATCGGTCAGGGCCACCGGTTGGTGCTGGCTGACAAGCCTGCCGATATCCCGGCGATGCTGGCGGACGATGTCGCCGTTCTCATGCTCACCCATGTGAACTATCGCACGGGCTATAGGCACGACATGGCCGCGATCACCAAAGCGGCGCATGACAAGGGCATTCTCGTCATCTGGGATCTCGCCCATTCCGCCGGTGCCATGGCGATTGATCTCACCGGAGCGGACGCGGATTTTGCCATCGGCTGCGGCTATAAATATCTCAATGGCGGCCCCGGCGCCCCGGCGTTTCTCTATGTCAATCCGCGCCATCACGGCGGCTTTCGCCAGCCGCTGTCCGGCTGGTTCGGGCATCGCGCGCCCTTCGCCTTCGAATCATCCTATGCGCCGTCGAACAGTATTGACCAGTATCTGTGCGGCACGCCCTCGGTGCTTGGCATGGTGGCGATGGATGAGGCGCTGGCGCTCTGGGACGACGTGGACATGGATGCGCTGCGGGCCAAGTCCGTGGCGCTGTGCGATTTCTTCATTCAGGAAGTCGATGGTTTTGCCGGAGAATTCGGCCTGACGCTGGTCACGCCGCGCAACCCCGATCAGCGCGGCAGCCAGGTTTCCTATTCCTGCGACAATGGCTATGCCATCATGCAGGCGCTGATCGCCCGCGGCGTCATCGGCGATTTCCGCGCGCCCGATATCATCCGCTTCGGCTTTACGCCGCTTTATCTCAGCTTTGCCGAAGTGTCCGAAGCGGTTGCCATCCTGCGGGACATTCTGTCGACACGGGCCTGGGATGCGCCGAAATACAAGGTGAGGGAGGCCGTCACATGAGCCGCACACCCTACAATCCGGAGACGGAAGGCGCGCAGATGTCCTTCGACGGGCGCATGTCCTATGGCGACTACCTGCGCCTCGACAAGATACTGACGGCACAGGCACCGCTCTCGGATGCCCATGACGAAATGCTGTTCATCGTGCAGCACCAGGCGTCGGAAATCTGGATGCGGCTGGTCATCCATGAGCTGATGTCGGTCTGCGAACACATTGCCAAAGACGATCTTGCGCCGTCGTTCAAGATGCTCAGCCGCGTCTCGCGCATTCTCGACCAGCTGAACTCCGCCTGGGACGTATTGAGAACGATGACGCCGAGCGAGTATACGACCTTCCGCGAGGCGCTCGGCATGTCATCGGGTTTCCAGTCGTTCCAGTACCGCGCCATCGAATTTCTGGCCGGCAACAAGAATGCCGCCATGATGCGCCCGCATGCGCACAGACCCGATATTCATGCGTGGCTGGAGGGTATCCTGCGCGCGCCCAGCATTTACGACCAGTCGATCCGTCTGCTCGCCCGCAAGGGCTTTGCCATCGACGCGGCGGTGCTGGAGCGGGATTGCGCGCTGCCCTACGAGGCCAATGACAGCGTGCGCGATGCCTGGCTGGTGGTCTACCGCTCGCCGGAGGCCCACTGGCCGCTGTATGAACTGGCGGAAAAGCTGGTGGATTTCGAGGATTACTTCCGCCGATGGCGGTTCAACCATGTCACCACGGTGGAACGCATCATCGGCTTCAAGACCGGCACGGGCGGAACATCCGGCGTCAATTACCTGCGCAAGATGCTCGATGTCGTGCTGTTTCCGGAATTGTGGAGCATGCGGACCGAACTTTAGGTCCGCATTGCATCAGGCGGCGTATTTGTCGATGGCGACGCAGTCCATCGCCGACTTGGCGTGAATGTGGTTGCTGTGCGCAAAGCCGTGCCTGGCAATGGCTGCCAGATCGTCGTCCGGCTTGATCGGCCGTGACCACCAGTTGTCGTTGAGCACCCAGCCCTGGGCGGTGGCGCTTTCGACGTCCTGGCTGTCAGGGCGCAGCACGCAGGACTCATGCATGATTCGGGCATTGGGGGAGCGCCTGTTCATCATCTTGCGGCCTTCGGTAAGCGCCGTGGCCTCGTCTTCGGCAATGACAAGCTGATGAAACAGATGACGTGTCTGTTTGTATTTGGTCAGATAGGCAAATTTGACTTGATACGCTGGCACTTCATTCTCCTGCACCAAAGACTCAGTCGTTAACCATTTATTAATATTGGCACTTGACACGGCTTTTTCAAGGAGATGCAGGTTTTATACAGGTTTATTTGCGGGTGGTTTTCATCACCCGCTCATTAGCCAAATATTTGTTTTCAAAAGATAAAGTGATTTTGTTCCATAGCCGAAATAAAAAGCCGTCCCGCCCTCCGGGGCAGAACGGCGCAAATGTGGCGTCAATCGGCTTGACGCGAATCAGCCATAGACGAGCTTGTCCTGCCGCTGCCTGAGCTCGACGATCTTCGAGCCGGGGATGGGGGCGGCATTGGCGCTGGTGATAAGCGCGCCCTTGGCGATGGGCGCCGTCACCGTGCCGCCCTGCAGCAGGCCGCAGGGAATGGCTCCGGCGGCGCGCGCTTCCGGCGCCGTCATGATCCAGGCGCGGTAGCAGTATTCGCCGATCGCATCGAGCGTGTCGCCGACCTTCAGGTCCTTTTTCGCCACCGCGCAGACTTCCGCCACCG